>WNGQ01002460.1_pt1 | contig 24387 bp, 22 predicted proteins | sample 5407661 | NCBI WGS metagenome assembly WNGQ01 (sample SAMN13153382, study PRJNA577476) | soil metagenome | isolation source: 60 cm soil or saprolite under Garry oak tree replicate 2 | place: USA:California | collected 2016-06-15 | reverse complement strand
CCGTAGCCGCCGCCCTCGACGAGCACGGCGAACGCGAGGTCGCCGTCGTAGCCGATGAACCAGCCATGCGACCTGGTGCGTGTTCCGATCGTGTACTCGGCCGTGCCGGTCTTGCCGTACACGCCGGGCGGGAAGCCGACGCCGGCCGCCGTGCCGATCGTCACCACCGCGTGCATCATCGGCCGCAGCGTGCTCAGGACCACCGGACTGATCGCGTGCGGATGGACGGTCTGCCTGGGCCTGGGGCTGAGCACCAGCAGCGGCGGACGCCACGTGCCGCTGTCCACCGCCGCGACCACGGACGCCTGGCTCAGCGGGCTGACCAGGTCCTTGCCCTGCCCGAAGGCGTCGGCGGCGAGGTCGGTCGGCGTGCGGGGGAGGCTGAAGCTGCCGAGCTTCGCGTGGATGCCGAGCGCCGACCTGGCATTGAACCCGTACAGCCTGGCCATTGCGCCAAGCGAGCTGCCGCTCAGCCGATCGTGGGCGAGTTGCGCGAACGTGGTGTTGCAGGAGATCGCGAAGGCCCTGAGAAGGGTGGTGGTCCCGAGCCGCTCGTACTTGTCGTTGTGGATCTTAAGGCCGTCGATTGTCACCTTGCTCGGGCACTGCACGGTGCTCTCGGGAGTCATGCCCTGCTTGGCCAGGGCTGATGCGGTCACGATCTTGAACGTCGACCCAGGCGGGAAGGTCCCGTCCATCGCGCGGTCCCAGCTGCCCGGGCGCTCCACCATCGCCAGGACCTTGCCGGTGGACGGCTGGACCACCACCATGTCCACCGGCTTGGTGGTCGTGGCGGACAGGACCGCCTGCGACGCCGCCAGCTGGACCGACATGTCGATGCTCGTCCGCACCGGCCTTCCGTCGACGGCCGGGAAGCTGTGCACGGTCTTGCCGCCGCGCCTGCCGGAGCGGGCGAGCTTGATCGTGAGCGATGGGCTCCCGGCCAGCCGGTTCTGGTATGCCTGCTCGATCCCGCCCAGGCCGACGGGGTCACCGGCCTTGTACGGGGCGCCGAGCTCCTTCGCCCGCGCCGCCGTCGCCCGCGCCACGATGCCGGTCAGCAGCGCGATCGACCCGGACTGGGCGACGGTCGCCGGGGAGCTGAGCACGGTTCCGTCCGCGGCGAGTATCTGCGCCCTGGCCGGCCAGGAGCCGCTGAGCGTGAACCGATCGCCCTTCCTCAGCTCGGGATAGATGGCGGCGGGGCTCCAGTCGACCCACCAGCGCCGGTTCCTGACGACCAGGCGGAGCAGGCCGGTGTATGTCCAGGTGTGGTTGCTCGCGAGGTGGTCTGAGACCGTGAACCGCGCCTGCGCGTTGCCGCCGCTGACCGTCACCTCGCCCGGGGCCACCTGGGTGCTTCGCACGCCAAGCTGGGCGTCGGTCCTGGTCAGCGGGCCGGCCAGGCCGCCGTGCGGCACGCCGACGCTGACCCTGGTCATGGCCGCGTAGTGGCCCTGCTGCCAGGCCTTGAGGTAGGCCGCGGCGGTCTGCTGCGGGCTGCCCTTGGTGTGCAGCAGCAGATAGGCCCCGCCGGCCGCCGCCGTTCCCGCGATGAGCACCGCGACCAGGACGAGAACGACGAAGGTCCGCTGCCGCCACCACTTCGGCCGGCTCGGCCGGCCCTGGCCGGCCACGGCGTGCCGCGAACGACGCCCGGTTCGGGCTCTCCCATGGGTACGGTCCTGCTGAGCCTTCTGCGGCTGCTGAGCCTTCCGTGGCTGTTGTTGTGGCTGCTGTGCTGCTTGCGGGCTTCGGGTCGTTTGTGCTGTGAGGGACTGCTGTGATTCAGGGGACTGTGTCCAGCCGGCGAAGGGCGGGGCGCCCGGCTGGATCGCCGGGCTGACCTCACCGACCTGAGCCCCGCCTGCGACATACGGCTGCTGCCCGCCCGGCCACTGGCCGGGCGGACCCGCCTGCTGGCCCGGGTACCCCTGCTGCCCCGGATACCCCTGCTGCCCGGGATACCCCTGCTGCCCCGGGTACGCCTGCTGCCCGTAGAACTCCTGGCGCGGGTCGGACTGCTGTCCCCGGTATGACTGCTGGCCTTGCTGCAGTTCCTGGCCTGGATAGGGCTGACTGGAATTGTGCCCCTGACTTGGATGCGGCTCAGTGCCCGAGGTGGACGGCTGACCCGGATAAAGTCCCGTTTCGCCGAACGCCTGCTCGCCGCGATACGGCTGGCTGCGGGGATAGGACCGGTCAGCCTGCGCCGCCGGCTGAGCCGGGTACAGCTGGTCGGGGTAGGGCCGTTCCTGCTGGTAGGCATAGTGATCCAGGTACGGCCGCTGGCCCGGATACAGTTCCTGGCCCGGATACGGCTCCTGGCCTGGGCGGGATCGATCCTGATACCATTGGTCAGGCCGATACTGCTGCTGGCCAGAGGCCGAACCAGGATCTGGAGACGACTGCTGGTCCGGAGACGGCGACGCCGGCTGGTAGGTGTAGCGATCCACGGCCGCCTGCAGCGGATCCGTGCGCTGCTCGCTCTGATAAGAGCCATCGCCTGGATGGGTCTGGCCGCCCGGATGGGGCTGGCTGGCTGCCTGAGCCTGGCCCGCCGACCAATGCTGGGGCGAGCCCGGCTGCTGGCCGGGCAGCGCCTGTTCCGAGTTGGCCTGCAGGCGTGGGTTGTGCTGCGAACCTCGCTGCTCCGACTGAGACGGCTCGTGCTCTGACGTCGCGGGCTCGCCGGGCACCTCGCGTTTGCGGCGTCGACCCATGAACAGCCCTCCCGCCTAGCTCATTGCGCCATCTCGCCAGGCTGATCTGCCGAGACGATAGCCACATCACCGGCTCGGCTGAGACCGCGCTCCGAACCGCCACGCTCAGCCGCGCAAACCGGAATACCGGCCGAGCTGGACAAGACCGTGACTGTTCGCTCAAGGGAATCCTAACCGGGACCTCGACCCGCTACTCCCGCCTCGGCAAGCTCCCTGCCGTGCTGACCCTGGCCGATGTCCCGCTGCAGCCAACGCGGGCTGCCGCTGTCGGGCGCCGGATGTCCTGACACGCAGACGCCCTGTTCTGATCGAATGGAACTCAGAGAGTGAACACGACTTTTCGACTTTTCGACTTTTCCGGAACAATTCACCATGAATCATTGCGGCGAAGCCGTCCCGCGCCTGGCTCAGCGGCAGGACCCTGTCGATCACCGGCCGGGTGCCGGTTTGCCAGTGCCCCAGGCGGGAGTCGAACCCGCTATGCGCCGCTTTAGAGGCGGCTGCCCGGCCGTCGGGCTCCTGGGGCTCGGGTGAGCGGCGGCGCCTGCCGCTCACCTCATGGTGCCTGCTCCGCGTCCGCGTCCGGCAAGCCGGCCGTCATCGCCGTCGCGGCTCTCGGTCAGGCAGCGTCCGGATCGTCGATCCGGTCGGCCTGCGCCTGGCCGGCGATCCGGGCCCTGGCGGTCCGGTACTCGGCCGCGGTCAGCGACCGGCCGAGCTCATCCAGCGTCCGCAGCACGAACCGCTGGCTGACAACCCGCCGGTTGAGCGCGTCGAGGGCAGCGGCCTGCCGCCACACCTTCCGCTGCAGCCATCGGGTCGCAACGGGAAGGTTCCCCTCGATCTGGGCGCGCAGCGCATCGCGCTCCGCCGTCAGCTCCACCAGGTCGGACCGCAGGTCGACGTGGGTGTCATGAATGGTCATGTTCTCACCTCCTCTCCACGGGAGAAGGCGAGTTCGCTCCCGGCCGGGAACTCCGGCCCGCCCGGCCGGGCAGCTCGCGGGCTCGCGATGACCGGGCACCGCCGGCCATGGCCAGCGGGAGCCCGCGGACCAGATGCATGGCGGCTGGCTCGAAGGCCGCGGCCGTCAGCGCACCGCCCAGATCGGGTTCGTGCACCAGGACCACCCGCAGCCCGGCATGTGCCCCGTCCCGGCACAGCCAGCCGAGCGACAACTCGTCCGGCACGGCCAGAATGACCAGGATGTTGGAGATCGCATGCCAGTCACCGGTGAACTCCGGGTAGCTGACGGCGAAATCGAGAGCCGCGTGCGCCGCCTGGCAAGCCTGCGTCCCTGGTGCCAGATCGGCACGGGTAACCAGATACAGCCGGTCAGAGCGATGACCCTAGCGGTGCGCCATAGGGGCCAGCCTACCCGGCTTTGACCGTGTGACGCATGATCCGCGGCGTTGTTACGTGCCGCGGCGGCGGGTACTAACCCGCTCATGGCAGCGGGAGTCCATTGACCAGCTATGCGCTGGCGTTCCTCGCTGCCGCCGTGAACGCGGCCGGAAATGTCCTGAACCGCAAGGCCAGCCGCGAGGCACCCGCTCACCTGGCCTTCCGGCTGAGGCTCTTCGCGAACCTGGCGCGCCGCCCGGCCTGGCTCGCGGCCGCGGGTCTCATGCTGGCCTCGTTCATCCTCGCAGCCGCGGCGCTCGGGACCGGGCAGCTGGCGGCGGTCCAGCTGATCGTTATCCTCGAGCTGCCGCTGACGCTGCTCGGCAGCGTCTGCTTCCTCGGCAGCCGGCTCGGCGCCAGGGACTGGGCCGCGATCGCCGCAATGACCGCCGGCGTGGTCGGCGTGCTCGCCCTGCTCGACCCGCGGCCTGGTCCAGGGTTGTCGGTATCGGCCAACACCTGGCTGGCCGGCTCGGCCGCGAACGGCTGCGCGGTCGCGGTGCTCTACCTGCTGGCGAGGGCGCAGCGCAGCGCGGCGGTCAGGGCGGCCCTGCTCGGCACCGCCAGTGGTTTCGGCTACGGCCTGACCGCCGCGCTGACCAAGGGCATGGCGGCGCAGTTCGGCGACGGCGGGGTGGGCGGCGTCCTGTCGTCCTGGCAGCTCTACGCGTGCGGAACGGCGGGGCTGGCGTCCACCTGGCTGCTGCAGAACGCCTACCACGCGGGAACGCTCGCGGCCGCGCAGCCCGGCATCACGCTCGCCGACCCAGTCGTCGCCACGCTGTGGGGGGCGGCGGCGTTCGGCGAGCAGGTGCGACACGGCTGGGTCCTGCTGCTGGCGGTGATGCCGCTCGTGGCGATGACGGCCGGCGTGCTGGCGATGAGCCGGTCGGCGGCGTGGCGGACGGGCCGGGAGGTGCCCGCCGATCAGGCTGGGGCGATGCCGTAGGTCGGCCGGCACAGCACCTCGCCATGCGGGACGAGAAACCAGCCGTCGTCGCTGGCCGCCCACCGTAGCCAGGCATCCGCCAGCCGGGCGAGATCGCGCCTCGTCGCCAGCCCGTGCTCGACCGCCCGTTCCCCGAACGACGACGCCGTCAGCCGCTCGGCCCACAGCGCACCCCACCAGGATCGGTCGTGCGGGCCCGCGTAACACCAGGCGCTGGCCGACGCCTCGACCTGGCCGAAACCCGCTACCCGTGCCCAGGACAGCAGGTGCCTGCCCGCGTCGGGCTCACCGCCGGTCGCCCGCGCGACCCGCTGGTAGAGCAGCTGCCATTCGGCCAGTTCCTCGTCGCCGGGGAACCAGATCATCCCGCCGTAGTCACTATCCCTGGCCGCGACGGTCCCGTCCGCGCGGCAGACCCGGCGCATCTCGGTCAGGGCGGCGACCGGATCGGACAGGTGCTGCAGGACCTGGTGCGCGTGCACCACGTCGAAGGAGGCGTCGGCGAAGGCCAGCCGGTACACGTCGCCGACCTCGTAACTGAGGTTGGTCAGGCCACGGCTGACGGCCTCCGGCCGCGCCTCGGCGAGCACGTCACCGGCCCTGTCGATCCCGATTACCCGCCCGTCCGGCACAAGCGCCGCCAGCCCGGCCGTGATCGTGCCCGGCCCGCAGCCGACGTCGAGCACCTCCGCGTCGGGCGTCAGCTGCGCGAGCAGGTAGCCGGCCGAGTTCTCCGGCGTGCGCCAGCGGTGCGAGCGCAGCACGCTGTCGTGGTGCCCGTGCAGGTAAACATCTGGTCCGGTCGGCATCACAGCAGTATCCATGCCCGGCCGGCGGCCGCCGGCGCGGGCCTCACCGCCTCCCCACCCTGCCCTCAGCCGCGGGCGGCTTCCACGTCGAGGTCGCCGATGGTCTCGGGGTCGGCGATCATCTCGATTCCGGTGATCTTCCCGTTGGTCACCCTGAAGTCGAAGACGACCATGAACCGGCCGTCCTGCGCCCACGCCGCGCCGGGAACGCCGTCCACCAGCGCCGGCCGGGCCGCCCTGGCCCGCCCAGAGAAGGTGCTCGCCGCCGCATCCGCGCCGGTCACGCGCGCGGTCGCACCCATCTGCACGACCGCGGAGTCGGCGCCGAGCACGATATCGGGATCGAGCAGCTCGAGCAGTGCCTGGAAGTCGCCGCCGCGCGAGGCGGCGAGGAACGCGCCGACAATCTCGCGCTGCGCGGCCAGGTCAGCCCGCATCGGAGCGGCTAAGACGCAGCCAGGTTTCCTGCACGGCGTCTTCCGCCTCGTCGGTGAACCGAGCATGCGGAAGGCGACCCCCTGAAGGTGCTGCCGGTTCTCCTCGAACCGCGCCGCCAGCCACTCGCCTTCGCTCATGCTGTCTCCCGCTCGCCTCAGGGGCCCCACCCACCTCCCCATCCTCCTTCACTGCGCCGCCTTCGCCTCGTCCGTCATGACGTTGACGATTCACCCTAGGCCCATGTGACACGCGTCCCGGGCGTGCCGGGTTGAGCCGAGCGGCTGCCCGCGATTGCCGTGCCAGCCATGCCCGCTGACTGGCCGGACGTGTCATGTCGGCGCTGAAGCGCGACCTGCCACACGCCGCATGCCGCACCCAGGCGCTCGGCAAGCTGGCGGCCGGCAGGGCGGTGGCCAGGGTCAGCGCGGGTAGAGCGTGGTCAGCAGAGCAGTGCCGCCGGCCAGGCCCTCGCCGAAGTAGGTGGCGTAGGCGCCATGGGTCAGGCGCCGCGCGAGAGCCTGGTCCACGTCGCAGTCCTGCGCGGGCGATCCGGGCCGTCCAGGCTGCCGCAGTGCCTGCAGCGCGCCGAGGCAGCGCGCGGCCAGCACCAGGTCGCCGGCCGCGTCCGCGGCTCCGACCAGCTTGGTCAGCACCGTCCGGCGCACCGCCTCTTCGGTCATCGCCGCCGACGGCAGCGCCTGCAACAGCAGGTCCACCGCCTCTGCCTGGTCCAGGCCGGACTGGCGGGCGGCGAGCTCGATCAGGGTACGCGCGACGCAGCGCAGGTCGCCGGCCTGCCGGAAGATCAGCAGCACGGCGTCGAGCATCGGCAGGGCCGACTCCGGCCTGCCGCTGATCCGCTCGTAGATGGCACGCGTCAGCCTGGCGTGCGCGAGTTCATGCCGGTATCCGTGCCGGGTGGCGTAAGCCTCGCACTCGGCGAGCCAGACCGGCACATCGGCGAGCCTGACGCCGGCCCGGAGGGTCCGTCCGGCCAGCATGTACCTGAGCCGTCCCGGCCGACGAGGCTCGTCGGCGAGCGGGCTACCGCCGCCTCGGCGGGAACCCGCTTGGCCAGCGCGGCGAGCGCGGCCCGGTCGGGGACGGCGAGCTTGCGCAGCAGAGAAGAGACGTGGCTCTCCACCGTCCGGCGATCTCGTGGTTGGCCAGACGGATGCCGACGGCCACCAGGACCTCGGCCTTGCGCGCCGTCACACCGGCGGCGCGCAGCCGCGCCTGCCCAGCAAGCTCCACGATCGCATCCTCGCAGACCGCGCGAAGGAAAGATCTGTGCACAGCACGGATGCCCTAGACCTGCTGCCTGCGGCAGACTGCCGGTGAGCGATGAACAGGAGGCCGAGGTCATGACTGATCTGCTGATGTCGTCGACCGGCCCGTCGGCGGCGGCCGCCGGGCCGTGGGAGCGCCGGTTCGTGGCGGCGCTGGCCGGCAAGGACGTGGCCGCGCTGACGGCCATGTTCGCCGACTCGGTCGACTTCCTGGCGCTGACCCCGGGCCGCGTCTGGGCGGCGAGCACCGGTGCCGAGGCGGTCAGCGACGTGATCCTCGGGAAGTGGTTCGAGCCGAGCGACATCATCGAGCGGGTCGTCGCGATCGATGCGGGCCAGGTCGGGCACCGCCGCCGGCTCGGCTACCGGCTCGAGGTTGCCACCCGGGCGGCAAGTTCGCGGTCGAGCAGCAGGCGTTCCTGGAGATCGCCGACGACAAGATCACCTGGCTGCGCCTGGTGTGCTCGGGTTTCGCTCCCGCCCCGACTGACGAGCGAACTGGACAGACTGACGAGCGAACTGGACCGGAGGATAAGACATGGCGGGAAAGGCAGTGATCAGCCTGACGACGGGACTGGAAGACCTGGAGAAGGTCACAGTGGCGTTCCTGGTCGCGGTGGGAGCCGCCGAGGCCGGCCGGCCCACGGTGATGTTCCAGGCGAAGGAAGCGGTCAGGCTCGCGCTTGAGGGTGTCGCCGTGGGTGTGGCGTGCGACGGCTGCCCGCCGCTGCCCGACCTGCTGGCCAATGCCGAGCTGGCGGGGACCGCGCAGCTGTGGGAATGGATCGGCGATGAGGCTGCCACCACGTTCAGCTACTGACCTGGCGTCGCGGGGCCCCGCGAGTTCGTGAGACCGCGGGCCCCTGGCCGGCTAGCTCAGCTGACCTCGCTGAGCTTGCCGGTGGCCACGTCGAAGACGAAGCCACGGACGGCGTCGGTGTGCGGTACGAACTGACTGACCTTGATCCGGGCGACCGACTGCCGCACGTCCTCCTCGACGTCGGGGAAGGCCTCGGCAGACCAAGGCGGCTTGATGCCGGTCTCGTCCTGGATGGACCGCTTGAACGCGTCGTCGGTGAAGGTGAGCATCCCGCAGTCGGTGTGATGGATCAGGATGATCTCCCAGGTGCCGAGCAGCCCCTGGCTGATCGCCAGCGAGCGGATCTCGTCGTCGGTCACGACCCCGCCGGCGTTGCGGATCACGTGCGCCTCGCCGTCCGCCAGTCCCAGGATCGCGTAGACGTTGAGCCGCGCATCCATGCAGGCCACAACGGCGACCTGGCGGCTGGGCGGCATCGGCAGCGGCCCGGTAAAGGACTCCGCGTACCGCGCGTTGTTGGCCAGGTACTCGTCGGTGACTGACATCTGAGCTCCGATCTCGCTGGTGCGGTCGACGGCTGCGCCGCGTACTGCGCCGGTAATCTTCGGGGTTAACCTATAAAACCTACTAGTATTATAGAGTAACCTCGCCCTGGTGCACTGACAGGCGCTCCGCTGAATGGCGGGTCAGGTCACTGGGGCGACCCGGTCGGACGCCGGGTGCCCTACGAGGGTACCGAGCGGCGCCGGCCGGTGTTCCTGCAAGTCGTCCGACCTTAACCAGTATTCCTATCAAGGAGATGGGGATTTGCCGTGCTTCAACCTCTCACCGCGCGCACCCAGATCGGCCCCGCCCAGCTCGCCAGCATCGCCCTGCGCACGGCCGGCCAGCCCGGCCCGTGGCTCGGTCAAGTCCGGTTCGACCCGGCCCGGCGGTGGTATTGCCGTCTCGTGCTGGCCGACCGGTACGAGGTCTGGCTGCTGACCTGGCTTCCCGGGCAGCAGACAGGCTTGCACGATCACGGCCGCTCGGCCGGCGCCTTCGCGGTCGCAGTCGGCAGCCTGCGGGAGCGGTCTGCCGCAGCAGGCCGTCTTGCCCCGTGCGAGAGAACGGTCACCCAGGGCGTGGTGCGGTCCTTCGGGCCCGCCTACATCCATGACGTGAGGAACGACGCGGCGGAGCCAGCCGTGAGCATCCATGCGTACTCGCCGCCTCTGACCAGCATGCGACGCTTCGACGTCACAGCCGACGAGACCGTGCGTACCACTGGGGAGGAGCGGTCGTGGTAGCCGCCCGGGGGCGATCGATCGAAGAGATACTCGAACTGGCCAGGCTGCGCCTGCATCGCCTCGATCCTGCTCAGGCTCACCGGGCCATGCGAGCAGGCGCGATCCTGGTCGATACCCGCCCGCAGGCACAACGACAGGCGCAGGGCAGCGTCCCCGGCGCGCTGCTTGTCGAGCGGAACGCGCTCGAGTGGCGTCTCGATCCGCGCTCCGACGCTAGGCTCCCCGAGGCGTCCGGCTACGACGTGCGGCCGATCATCATGTGCTCCGAGGGGTATGCGTCGAGCCTGGCCGCCGCCAGCCTGCACGACCTCGGCCTGCGCCGCGCCACCGACCTGATCGGCGGCTTCAGGGCGTGGGCAGAGGCGGGCCTGCCGGTGCTTGCGGCGGAGCAACTGAGAGAAGGCTGAGCCGCTGAGGGAAGGCTGAGCGGCTCAGGGAGCGCCCGGCTCAGGGAAGGCTGAGCGGCTCAGGGACAGCGCTGGGCTCAGAGCATTTGGATCAGCATGCACGCCATGGCCAGCCCCTGATCGCAGGCCGCAGCGGCGGCGAGGGTGACCAGCCAGACGCGGTCGGGCAGCGGCCCGCGCCATCCGGCCAGCGTCGAGGCCATCGCCAGGGCCATCGCGACGTTCATCGCGTCGATGTCGCGCCTGACCCGGAGCCGGGTCCCGGTCTCGCGCCCGGCTGCCGGGACGGGCGCGCTCACCGCGGCCGGCCGCGCACAGCACGAGCAGCGGCCCCGAGTTCGGATCGGTGGCCATGCCGGTGAAGATCCCGCCGACGCTCTGGCCCACGGGCCACAGCACGATCAAGACGACGACGGCCAGGATCAGCACGCCGCGACGCGCCCCGGCCGGCCAGTACGCCGCGACCGCGATCACGGCCAGCAGGCCGGCCAGGACGAAGCTGACCTGCGTGCCATGCCCGCCAGCGCGGCGCCGACCCTCCCCCAGCCACCACACGCCCACCGCCCAGGCGACGGAGGCTGCCAGCGCGAGCCTGAGAGTCGGACGCCACGCGATGCGCAGGCCGAGCAGGATCTCGACCACGGCGATCGCCGTCGCGGCCAGCGCCCCGTGTGCGCCGATCAGCCGGGCGGTCCAGCCGACCGGCGCGGCCACCACGGCGGGATTGCCCTGCGCGGCAGCCGCCACCATGCGACCGAAACCGCGGCCGAACATGAACGCCTGCGCCTGCGGCACGCCGTCGAGCAGCCAGAGCGAGGCGAGGCAGAGCTGCAGGATCCGGCGCCGGCGGGCAACCGGACCCGGCTCGCTAGCCGCCACCGGCCGCCTGCCCGCGATGCGCGGTCATGAGTAGCAGTAGGAGTCGCTGGACGCGTCGCCGCCCTCCAGCCTGACCTGGTGCACCCGACGTCCGCGGAACACGTCTCCCTCCAGGAAGAACCGCTCGTCGAAGCCGATGCCGCCGCCCTCGCCGACGTCGAGCTTGGTCATCCAGGCGCCGACGCCGTCGGGGTAGAACTGCTCGTCCCAGGCGCCGTACAGCGAGTTGGTGAAGTAGACGCGCTTGCCGTCCCTGCTCACCTCGACCATCTGCGGGCCGCCGGCCAGCGGCTCGTCGGGCCTGGCCGGGTGCGGGACGCGGCCGGCGATGCCGCCGATCCGCACCGACCCGGTCTGAACCGGGTGGAACGGGTCGCTGACGTCGTACTGCTTCAGCTCGCCGGTGCCCCAGCAGGACACGTACAGGTACTTGTCGTCGACCGACAGGCCGATGTCGGTGACCAGCGCCGGCACCGCGCCGAAGCCCTGCAGCAGCGGCGGGAGCTGGTCGGCGGGGGCGGGCTCGGCCGGGATCGTGATCACCTTGCTGGCCGCCCACCGGCCGTTGTCCTCGTGCCAGAGCCAGATCGACGCGGACAGGTCCTCGACGCTGACCACCACACCGACGAAGCCGTACTTCTTCGCCGGGTCGTGCGCCGGGCGGAGCTCGAGCGCCATCTGGTGCTGGTCGCCCAGGTCGACGGTCTGGACGTGCTTGCGCGTCTTCATGTCCCAGAAGTGCAGCCGGTGCCCGTACTTGCGGCCGAGCAGCAGGTCGGGCACGATGCCGTCCTCGATCATGGACGGGGTCGCCCACTCGGAGGTGACCAGCACGTCGTCGTTGATGTGCCACCAGACGTCGTAGGCCAGGTACTGGTCGCCTCTGTCCTGCTCGAACTGGCCGAGCACGTCGAACGTCGCGTGGTCGAGCAGCGCCACGCCGCCGGGGCCCTCCTGGCCGTCCGCGCCGCCGAGGCAGGAGACGTACAGGTAGCCGGGACCGCAGTGCACGGTGTGCGGCCGGGAGTAGCCGGCCCGCTTGCCGAGCTCGTCAGGACCGAGCACCTTGGTCACCCGCGGCGACGCCGGGTCGTCCTTGGTGTCGAGTATGTAGATGCGCGACGAGCGGATCCCGGGCACGACCAGGTACCTGCGGTCACCGTGGTTGTGGTCGCCGGTCGGGCAGAGCGCGCTCGAGCACGCGTTCCAGCCGAAGTGGTGCAACTCGTCGCCCACGTTGGGCAGCTCGGTGAACCCGACGACCGACGCGTAGCTGGCCGACGCCGGATCGGTGTCCACGACGGCGATCGCGTCCGGCTTGTCCGCGGGCCTGGCGAACGCCGCGACATAGGCGAGCTTCTCCGGCGGGCCGGCCGCGGCGTCGCGCGGTGACCGGTAGAAGGTGGGGTCGTGGTCATGAGCGTGCTGGCCGTCGGGCGGAACGTGGTCGTCGGACGTCACGTAGGTCCCCTCTCTTGCTTCCTTTTCTACACTATTCAGATCGGTAAACTCTAAATTGCCCGCGCTCTAGTCGTCCAGGCAACTGGACACCCGATTCCCGGCCGGTCAGCGCCGACCTGCTCGGGTAGGACAGCGCCCATATCCGGTAGTCCCCTACCCGGATACGCGCCAACCCAGACTTGGTCGGACGTGCCCCGTCATACCGCCACGACGCCGACGTCCACGACCATAGAACGGGCCGGCGAGCCGGCGAGCTCACGCCGCAGGCGACATGCTCAGGCCCACCCGCCACGCGCGTGCGAGGCCGAGCTCCTGGTTCGAGCGCCGGCGGCTACACCGATGCTGAGCAGCAACTCGCCGGCCGCCGACTCGACCCGCAGCGCGGTCAGCCGGCGCTCGGGGATGGCGCTCGTGCCCGTGATCCGTGCCGAGCCGTCGTACTTCGCCGTCCAGGTCGCCGCGACGTCTGTCCCGCGGCTCGACACGCCCACCAGCACGCACCGCTCGTCCGGCGGCAGGCCGGCGAGGACCAGGCGTATCTCGGTGCCGGCGGCGGTGGCGTGCAGCCGGGCCTGCCCGTGTACCCCGGTGATCCGGTCGCCGGCCTGGAAGGCCGGCGTACCAGGCCGGCCGAGGACGACCGCGAGTACGGCGACCGCGGCCGCGACGGTCACCGCCGCCACGGATCGGAGCCCGCGCGGCCGCGGCAGCGGCAGGGCGGGCCAGAGCCGCATCGGCAGCGCGGGCCGGACCGGCAGGAGCGGCGCGCTGCCTGGCCGGCGCCCGGCGCCTGAGCCGTCGGCGTGGGTCAGCTTCGTGAGCCAGTCGCGGACCGGGACGAGGTCCTCGAATTCCGCCCGGCAGGTCCGGCAGGTCCGCAGGTGCCGTCTGACCCTGGCGCCCGCGCCAGGCTCAAGCGCGCCGACGACGTATGCGCCGATCTCACCGCGCCAGCCCTCGCACGCCTGGCTCATCGGTCTTCACCCCGCCTTCCTGGCTGCCGATCTGGCCCGCCGAGGGCCTCAGTTACCGGGCTAGCCGCCGGCCGGGTACGAGTAGCCGCCCGAGGGCTTCGGCCGCGGCGCCTTTCCAGGCTGACCGGAAGTCGTGACGGCATGCCAGGTGAAGGAGGCGCTGCCGAACCGGTCGCTGAAGTTGTTGCCGTGTGCCTGGCCGGGAGCCTGATCGAGCCGGAACGTGTAGAGCGGCCTGCCGTTGTAGGTGAGCTGGGTCCGGCCGCCGTCCGGCCGGTGGATGGTGCCGAGCGCCGCTCACGTCTGCCGGCGAGCGCAGCGACGTCCCTGGTGCGACGGACACCGGGCACCAGAAGCTCAGGCAGCTGCCGGTGCACAGGATCTTGCCGCGAGCCTCCTGAACCGGCGAGTAGATCGTGCGCCCTGACCGGCCGACCAGGACGGTGCCGATTCCTGCCAGCTTGCGCGCGCCGACGACCGGGCCGCGGGACGCCGTCGCCGGCTGCGTCGCGCCGGCTGCTCCGCCGTGGCCGCCGCTCCCGCCGTAACCGGTGCCGCCACCCGCTGACCCGCAGGCCGCCAGGACCGCGGCCGCCGCGACAGCGCCGAGACCGGGCAGCACCGCGTGGCGGCCAGGCCGGGCTTGCGAGGTCGAGAAGATGCCGTCGCGTGGCCGGCGCCTGCCGTACTGAACTTCTCTGGCATTACTGACTTCCTTCCGAACGCCGTCATTTGCTTCCCTTGTATTACGCTCCGGGCCGTTCAGGCGTTCAGGACGTGGCACCCCGACTTCGGGTCGCTGGCTAGCGGATATACGCCTTGACGGCCGCACGTCCAGGCCGTTTTCGCCGCACCGGTCAGCCGTATTCACCGCGCCGCTCGCAGAATGAGGCCGGACAGCGCAGCCAGGCTCGCGATGCCCTCGGCGAAGGCCGCGAGTACCTTCTCGCTGAACCAGACCGGGTCGTACAGATCGGGAAATGGCCCGATCGCGCCGAGGTCCACGTACCGCGACACGATGAGGGCGACCAGGGCGCTCGCGCCAACGGCGAACGCGGCCAGGTAGCTGGCCCGGTTGGCGTAGATCGCCACCACCAGCGCGGCGAGCAGCGCGACCACCGCCTCGGCAGTGAACAGCACGCCCTCGTTGATCACGCCGCCGGCCTCGGCGTAGGTGGAGGCCAGGTCGAAGTGAGCGATGGCGTCCGCGGCCAGCCCGGCGACGACCAGCAGCCTGGCCGCGGCCAGCAGGGTGCGTCTGCTCACGGCGCTGGCCTTGGCGTCGCGGATCCGGTGCCGGACCGGGCGGGCCCGCGGTCCGCCCGTATCGTCACCAGCGTCCTGGTTCCGGCTCGCACCTGCAGGCTGGCGATATCTGAGGGCCGCCAGGCGGCGCTGGCTGGGACGCTGATCGGACCCGCACCCGCGCGTTCATCGCGCCCCAGGACCGCCGCGTCAGCGCCAGGGGCGGTCCAGCCGCCGGACCGCCGCGTCAGCGCCCGGGTGGTCCTGCTCTCCGGCGCTCGTGGGAGCTAGCTCCGCTCCCGCGACCGGGCCGGTGTCAGCTGCCGCGGACGGCGCGCAGCGACTGCCGCAGCGAGCCCATCGTGGCCAGCACGGCCGACGGCTCGTAGCCGCAGTGAGCCATGCAGTTCGCGCAGCGCGGGTCCTTGCCCCGGCCGTACGCGTCCCAGTCGGTCTCTTCGATCAGCTCGCGGTAGGTCTCCGCGTAGCTGTCACCCATCAGGTAGCAGGGCCGCTGCCAGCCCTTGAGCGAGTACGACGGGATGCCCCAGGCGGTGCAGCTGAAGTCCGTCTTGCCCTCGAGGAAGTCGAGGAACAGCGGCGAGTGGTTCAGCCGCCAGCGCTTCCTGTTGCCCTCCCCGAAGGCCTTGCGGAACAGCTCCCTGGTTTCGGTCACGCCGAGGAAGTGCTCCTGGTCGGGCGCCTTCTCGTAGGCGTAGGCCGGCGAGATCATCATCTGGTCGACCTTGAGGTCGTCGTTAAGGTAGTTGAGCACGTCGATCACGGTCTGCGGCGAGTCGGTGTTGAAGAAGGTGCTGTTCGTGGTGACCCTGAAGCCCCGCCGCTGGCACTCCTTGATCGCCGCGACCGCCTCGTCGAACACACCCTCCTTGCAGACCGACTCGTCGTGCCGCTCGGCCAGGCCGTCGATGTGCACGGCCCAGGCGAAGTAGCGCGACGGCCGGAACTTGTCCAGCTTCTTCGGGATGAGCAGCGCGTTCGTGCACAGGAACACGTACTTCTTGCGCTTGACCAGCTCGCTGACCAGGACGTCGATCTGCGGGTGCATGAGTGGCTCACCGCCCGCGATCGACACCATCGGCGCGCCGCACTCCTCGATGGCGGCGAGCGCCCGCTCGACCGGCATCCGCTGCTTGAGCACGGAGGCCGGTTCCTGGATCTTGCCGCAGCCCGCGCATGCGAGGTTGCAGGCGAACAGCGGCTCGAGCTCGACGATCAGCGGGAACTTGTCCTTGCGGGCCAGCTTCTGGCTCATGAGGTACATCCCGATCCGCAGGCTCTGGCGCAGCGGCATAGACACTTGGGCACCAGCTTTCTCTTCAGTTACTTCTTGCCTCGTCAGTTACCGCCGAAGCTGCTGCCAGCCCCAGCTTCATGCTGCTGCCGTGGCCCCCGTCGGCCGCGTCAGCCTGTTGCTGACTGCCTCAGTTCCTTAGGCAGCCCGAACTGGACGGCCTCCGTTGTCACGACGATTTCCTCCGTCTCGATCTGGCCGAGCCCGGACAGCGCCTCGACGATCTGCCCGACCACGGCGGGCGGCGCCGAGGCGCCGGCCGTGATCCCGATCGTCGACACCCCGGCGAGCCAGCCGAGTTCGATATCCTCCGCCCGGTCGACCAGGTAGGCCGGCGTCCCGGCCCGCTGGGCCGTCTCCACCAGGCGCAGTGAATTGGATGAGTTGGCTGAGCCGACGACCAGGACAAGGTCGGAGTCGGCGGCTATCGCGCGGACGGCGTTCTGCCGGTTGGTGGTGGCGTAGCAGATGTCGTCGCTGCCCGGGCCGCGAGCCGTGGGGAAGCGGTCGAGTATCGCGTCGACCACGCCGCTCGCCTCGTCCGCCGCCAGCGTGGTCTGCATCAGGTACGCGACCTTGCCGGGATCGGCAGGGCTCAGTCCGGCGACGTCGTCCGCGCTCTCCACCAGCGCGGTCGCCGCCGGGGCCTCGCCCATGGTGCCCTCCACCTCCTCGTGGCCGGCATGCCCGATCAGGGCGACCAGGTAGCCGTCGGTGGCGAACCGGCGCGCCTCGGCGTGCACCTTGGCGACCAGCGGGCAGGTGGCGTCTACGGCGGCTAGGCCGCGCCGGTCCGCCTCGCGCCGCACCGCGGGCGAGACGCCGTGCGCGGAGAACACCACCGCGGCGCCATCGGGGACCTCGTCGAGCTCGTCCACGAAGATCGCGCCGAGCTTCTCCAGGCCCGCCACGACGCTGGTGTTGTGCACGATCTGCTTGCGCACGTAGACCGGCGCGCCGTACCGCTCGAGCGCCAGCTCGACGATCTCGATGGCCCGCTCCACTCCGGCGCAGAACGACCTCGGGCTGGCCATCAGCACCTTCCTGGGGCCCACCGCCGCCGCCCAGCTTGCCAGCGCCGGCCCGGCCTGCCGCAGCGAGCGCAGCGCGGCCAGCCCGCCGGTCACGGTCCGCGGGCTGATCAGCGCGCGCTCCGCCGCGTCCGAGATCGCCCTGACCACCACGGCAGGGCGGCCGTCGGCGCCGCTCAGCAGCGGCGCCGACTCCATGTCCACCGCGATCGCCCCGGCGGCCGCCAGGCTGGCGTGCTCGGACCGGCCGAGCAGCCGGTCGACGGTCGCGATCGGGCCGACCCTCACTCGCAGGCCGGCCCGTCGCAGTTCGCCGGCCAGCAGCGGCGCCGACGGGCAACTGACCGCGCGCCCGCCGCCGGTCACCCGCGAGGCCACCACCAGGTCGCCGACGTCCAGGTCATCGACCAGCGCCCCGGCCACACCGCCGACCGCCACCAGGCCGGCCTCGGCGCGCTGGAGCCGCGCTGCCGCCCGCGATGACCTGGCCTGCCCGTAGCCGGTCCGCAGCACCGTCACGGCCGCCGATCCGTTGCCGCCTGCAGCGCGCAGGCCGCGCCGCAGGGCCCTGGCCTCGACCCGGAGCGGGGCGCAGATCACCGGTCCGCTCATGTGCTATCTCCGGATCCCCGCTCGCCGCCCAGGTATCGGCCGAGCGCACTGACCGGGAAAACCATCCGGTACAGGTGGTAGTTGATGTAGAAGTCGCCGGGGAACCCGGTCCCGGTGAACTGCGGCTCGTCCCAGCTCCCGTCGGGCCGCTGGGTCTCGGCCAGCCAGCGCACGCCGCGGTCGGCGGAGGCCCGGGCGTCCGCGCCGCCGGCCGCGAGCAGGGCAAGCAGCGCCCAGGCGGTCTGCGACGCGGTCGAGGCGCCCCGCCCCGCCCAGCCGGCCGGGTCGTCGTAGGAGCGCAGGTCCTCGCCCCAGCCGCCGTCCGCGTTCTGGTGGCTGACCAGCCAGGCCACGGCTCGCCTGATCGGCGGCTTGCCGGGGAGCACCCCCGCGGCGATCAGCGCCGGGACGACGGCGCCGGTCCCGTAGACGTAGTTCGCGCCCCACCGGCCGAACCAGGACCCGTCGGGCTCCTGGTTGCGCAGCAGCCAGGTCACCCCGCGGCGCGCCGCCCGGCTGCCCGCCAGCCCGGCGGCGGCGAGCGCCTCCACCGTGTGCGCGGTGACGTCGGCCGACGGCGGGTCGATGACCTCGCCGAAGTCGCAGAACGGAAGCCTGGTCACCAGCTTCGAGGTGTTGTCGGCGTCGAACGCGGCCCAGCCGCCGTCCTTGGACTGCATGCCGGTCAGCCATCTGATCGCCCGCTGCGCGGCGTCCGCGACGGCGCCGCTCGTCCCGTCGCCGGCCCCGGCGGGCAGGTTCACGCGGCCGAGCGCGAGCACCACCTCGGCCGTGTCATCGATGTCGGGGTAGCCGTCGTTGTCGAACTCGAACGCCCAGCCCGCCGGGGCGAGTCCCGGCCTGCGCACCTGCCAGTCCCCCGGCCCGCGGATCTCCTCGGCCAGCACCCACCTGGCCGACGCGACCAGCGCCGGGTGGTCACCCGCCAGGCCGGCGTCGGCCAGGGCGATTATCGCGAGCACCGTGTCCCAGACCGGCGACTGGCAGGCCTCGAACCGCCGCACCGGCCCGTCCGCGGTCTCCTCCCAGATCGTGAACCTGTCCAGGCCGGCCAGGCCGCGCTGGATGACCGGGTGCTCGACCTGGGGGGGCGACCCCCCGGAACCCCCCGCAGGGCTGGCCCGGGGGGACGACCCCCCGGAACCCCCCGCAGGGCTGGCCCGGGGGGACGACCCCCCGGAACCCCCCGCAGGGCTGGCCCGGGGGGGCGACCCCCCGGAGCCCCCCGCAGGTGCCGCTCGTAGCCGTGCAGCACGCGGTCGAGCCGCTGGAACGCCCTGGTCCAGCCGTCCGGCCGATCGGGCCCGTCAGCGCCGTCAGCACCGTCAGAGCCGCCGGGCACGCCCGCTGCGGTGGCCGGGCCCGCTGCGGTGGCCGGCGCGTGCAGCTCGGCCAGGCTGAACGGGAGCGGCCTGGCCGGCCGGAACGAGCCGACGATGGTCAGCGGCACGATCGTCTGCCTGGCCCAGCAGGCCCAGTCGTAGACGTTGAGCGGGAACCAGGCCGGGAGGTAGATCAGCTCGGGGGGCATGACCGGCAGGTCGTCCCAGGACCACTGGCCGAACATCGCCAGCCAGATCCTGGTGAAGACGCGCGTCGCCGCGATGCCGCCACGGTCCCTGATCCAGCCGGCCGCCGCGGCCATGTGGCCGGCGTCCCGCTGGTCGCCGGCCAGCCGGAGCGCGACGTACGCCTCGACCGTCGTGGACAGGTCGCCGTCGCCGCCGCGGAAGTTCGCCCAGGTGCCGTCGGACCGCTGGCTGGACCTGATCCAACGCGCCGCCGCCTCGGTCTGCTCCGCCGTCCGAACCCCGAGAAACTCGCGGAACAGCAGGTCCTCGGCGTCCATGGTGACGTTGGTCTCCAGCTCGCCCTGCCACCAGCCCTCGCCGTGCTGAAGGCCAAGCAGGTGGCTGGTCGCCCGGTCCAGCGCCGTCCTGGCCGCCGCGGCCGCGCCGGGGTCGCCCGGCCCGCCGCCGGGGCCGGCCAGCCCGCCGCCGGGGCCGACCGCGGCTGCCGCGCCGCCCTGGCTCAGCGTGCCCGGCGCGGCCGTGCCCGGCGCGGCCGTGCCCGGCTTCACCACTGCCTCGCCGTCACGAACTCCGCGATTCCGGCGAACTCGGCGCGCACGTCCTCGGGCAGGCTGGCCTCGGCGAGACAGCCGAGCGCCGAGGACAGCGCGCTGTCGGCCTCGGCCTCCACCCACTTCTTGCCGCCGGCCGCCACGACCAGCTCGGCGGCGTGCAGCAGCTCGTCCTCGGACAGGGGCTCTGGGACGGCGAGCAACGCCGCGAGCTCGCGGCCCGCGCCACTCTCGCTGGCCAGCGCCGCGACCACGGGCAGCGACTTCTTCCTGGACCGCAGGTCCGATCTGACCGGCTTGCCGGTCACCTCGGTGCTGCCCCAGATGCCGAGCAGGTCGTCGGTGAGCTGGAAGGCGAGTCCGATGTAGGCGCCGAACGAGGTCAGCGTCATGGCGGTGCTGGCTGGCGCGCCCACGTAGATGGCGCCGATGCTGCACGCGCACGCCATCAGCGCGGCCGTCTTGTCCGCGGCCATGTCGAGGCACTCGTCGACTGTCACGTGCTCGCGCCGCTCGAAGGCCAGGTCGGCGCCCTGGCCCGAGATCAGCCGCTGCACGGCGGCCGACAGGCAGCGCGACGCCCAGACGTTCTGCGGGGCGGGTCCCTCGAGCAGCAGGTCGTTCGCGAGCGCCTGGAGCGCGTCGCCGGCCAGGATCGCCGGGCCGACGCCGAACACGGTCCACGCGGTCGGCCGGTGTCTGCGCTCGGTGTCGCCGTCCATGATGTCGTCGTGCAGCAGCGAGAAGTTGTGCACGAGTTCCACCGCCACCGCGGCCGGGACCGCGCGCTCCGGCGCCGCGCCCGCGGCGCGGGCGGACAGCAGGGTGAGCGCCGGACGCAGCGCCTTCCCGCCGGCCGGACCACCCCTCTGCTTGCCCTCGGCGTCGCACAGGCCGAGGTGGTAGCCGGCGACCGGCCGGATGTCGGGGCTGAGCCTGGCGATCGCTGCCTCGATCCCCGGGCCGACGAGGTCGCGGGCCGTCTCCACGCCTGCCGGAATGGTCGCCGTCACGAGCCCGCTCCCGTCGCTGCCGTCGTGGCCGGCCGGGGGCCGGCCCTGTCCTGTGCGGGCTGGCTGCCCAGCCGGCCGTCCAGCCCGCGAATCATCTCCTCCGCGGCACTCTGCCCACTTCGCACGGCACCCTCCATCGTGTCCGGCCAGCCTGTGTCGGTCCACGCTCCGGCGAGTACCAGGCCAGGCACCGAGGTGGCGGCTCCTGGCCGGAGTGCGCCTACCCCCGGCGCCTGCCGGAACGTCGCGCGACGTTCTCTGGTGACGAAGAAATCTGTGACCTGGGCCCCGGCCGCCGCCGGGAACAACTGCTCGAGCTCGGGCAGGAACTCCTCACGCAGCGTCGCCGCGGGAACGTCGACGTAGCCGTCGGCGGCCGACAGCGACACCGCCAGGTACTGCCCGGCCGCGAGGCCGGACTGCCTGGTCTTGTCGAATACCCACTGGACGGGCGATTCCACCGCCGCCGCGAACGGCAGGTCCGTGACCTGACGGTCGTAGACGACGTGCACGTTGACGATCGGCGAGTCACCGAGGCCGCCCCAGCGGGCGGCATCGGCCACTCCGGCGGCCCCTGCCAGGCGGGCGGCCTGGGCGGCCGGCACGGCCAGCACCACGCCGTCGGCGAGCAGCGCGGGCCCGACCTCGCCGTCGCCCGCGCCGCCCGCGCCGTCCTGGGCGCCCGCGGCGTGCTGGGCGCCCGCGCCGTCCGCGCCGTGCTGGGCGCCCGCGCCGCTGCGGTCGTAGATTAGCCCGATCCGCAGGCCGCCGCCGGGCAGCGGCTCCACGCCAGCCGCCCTGGCGCCGAGCCGAACCCGCACGCCGAGCTTGCCGAGCAGGTCCGCGGCGGCCCGCCCGTGCACGTCGCCGAGCGGCACGTCCGCGATGCCGATGTCGGCGGCGTCGCGCGCGCGGAGCAGCGCCATCTGGATCACCGTCGCCGCCAGCGCCAGGCTGGCGTCATCCCCGGCGATGTTCATGGCCGAGACGATGAACAGGTCCCACAGCAGCCGGCGGGCACGCTCGCTCTGGCCCTTGGCGGCCAGCCAGGTGCCGAGCGCGGTGCCGTCGGCCGCCGGGTCGGCCGGGTCCACCGAGCGCAGCGCCAGCGCCGCCCTGGCCACATTGAGGCGCTCGGCCAGCGGCAGCAGCCGGTAACCAGCCAGCGCCGGGCCCATGTGCAGCGGGCCGGGCAGCCCGGTCCGCCTGAGCCTGGCCCGGCCGCGGGCCGAGAGGACCACGACATCGAACCGCTCCTGGATGGTCACCAGGTCACTCGCCCCGAGCTTGGCCAGCAGCCCCCGGTAGCTGGTGCAGCAGCGCAGGAACACGTGCTGGCCGTTGTCGATGGTCAGCTCGCCGCGGCTGAACGAGGACGCGGCGCCGCCGAGCCTCGGCCTCGCCTCGAGCAGCGTGACCTCGAGCCCGGCCTCCCGCAGCCCGATCGCCGCGGTGACCCCGGCCAGCCCGCCGCCGATGACAACCACGTGCCGCCCGGTCATGGCCGGCCCCCAGACGCGCCCGCGCGCACGGCCTGTTCTCGCTGGCCCGCCCGCGGGCGCCTGGCCATCCCGGCCAGCGCGCCGGCCGCGACCATCGCCTTCTCCCTGGCCGGCAGCGACATCCTGCGTTCCAGCGCGACCTGCGGCGCGGCGCAGATGTGGTCGAGCAGTCGCGAGTAGATGCCGGCCATCGCGCCCGCCGACGCCGCGCTGCGCCGGTCGAGCAGCGGCATCAGCCGCATGCCGACGGCGTACCACCGCCTGGCCCGCTCGGCCTCGAACCTGATCAGGTCGCCGAGCTCGCCGGACAGCGTGCCGCGGCCGTCCTGGCCGCCTGGGGCGATCGTGCAGCCGAACCGCTCGATGTCCTCGGCGGGCAGGTAGACCCGCCCGTTGCCGAGGTCCTCGCGGATGTCGCGCATGATGTTGGTGAGCTGGAGCGCGACGCCGAGCGAGTCGGCCAGCCGCGCGGCGGCGTCGGGCTCGCTGCTGCCGAACACGCCAAGCGACAGCCTGCCGATCGACCCGGCCACGCACCTGCAGTAGTGCTCAAGGTCGGCGAACGTCGCGTAGCTGGTGCCGCGCACGTCGGCCTCGCAGCCGTCGATCAGCTCGCCGAACGCGCCGACCGGGATCGGAAACCTGGCCGCCGCGTCCCCGAGCGCGATCAGCACCTGGTCATCGGATGCGCCCCACCCGCCGTCGCCCGACCCGTCGCCGTCGCCGTCGCCCAGCGAACCGAGCGCGGACCTGGCCCGCTCCAGCGCCGCGATCTTGTCCGGGGCCGGCATCGGGCCGTCCCCGATGTCGTCGATCCGGCGGGCGAGCGCATAGACGGCGGACAGCGCCCTGCGCTTGTCGCCGGGGAGCAACGTGATCCCGTAGGAGAAGTTCTTCGCCTGCTGGCGGGTGATCCGCTCGCACTCCCGGTACGCGTCCCTGACCTTGTCGGCGGCGGGCGCGCGCCGCGCCACCGCGGTCACCGGCCCCTCGCGAATGCCGTGACGAGCTCGGCCGCGGTTCTGAGCTTGCCCGGCCGCGGCGTGGCGACAAGCACGTCGTAGTCGGCAGCAGCGACCGCGGCGAGCGCCGCCCGGCCGCCGGCCACGTAGCCGGCCACCGCCGCCCGGGCCGCGCCTCGCAGCGTGCCAACCAGCGGCGCGCCCGCATCGATCAGCGACCTGGCCCGGCCGACCTCGAACGCCATCAGCTCCCTGACCGCGGGCCCGGCCCGGCCGGCGGTCAGATCCCGCTCCGAGCAGTCGTGTACGGCCAGGTCCTCCAGCGGCAGGTAGATCCGGCCCGCCCGGAGGTCCTCCGCGACGTCCTGCCAGTGCTCGGCGAGCTGGAGGCCGGTGCAGATCAAGTCGGACTGTTGCGCACGGTCCGCCGAGAAGCAGCCGAACACGTGCAGCACGATCCGGCCGACGGGATTAGCCGACAGCCGGCAGTAGCCGGCCAGGTCATCGAACGTCTGATACCTGGTGACCACCTGGTCCTGCTGGTTAGCCCTGATCAGGTCGACGAAGGGCTGGCTCGGGATCGCGCACTCGGTGACGGTCCGGGCCAGCCCGCGGACCGCGGGCAGCTTCGGTCCCTCCGCGCCGCCGCCGGCGTACAGCAGGCCGACGTCGGCCTCGAACTCGGCGAGCAGGCGCAGCCGCTCGGCGGCCGGAGCCTGGTCGCCGAGGTCGTCGGCCGTCCTGGCGAACACGTAGACCGCCATCAGGTGCTCGCGGTAGCGGCGGGGCAGCATCCGCAGCGCGACCGGGAAGTTCTCGTAGGCGGCCTTCGCGGCCACCGCCTCCGCGGCCATCGCGGCAGGGAGCGTCCCGGCAGGGGACGGCATGCCCTCGGCGGCCGCGGAGGCCGCGGGCGCCGACTGCCGCGCTGGCTGGTCTGTCACCGTTCTGCCACGTCCTCCCCCGGGGCACGGCTTACCCGAACCCCGTCCGTCCCCGCCCACGCTCCTTATTCCTGCACGGACTCTAAATCAAATGCAAACAATGACATCGACGTCACCTGATACCGGTGTCGCATTTTCGCCCTTGACCACTGCAAACACGGGTGCGCGGCACGCACTGCGCCGATGCGGCGAGGCCGGGCGCGTAATGAACCTTTTC
>WNGQ01002947.1_pt1 | contig 24392 bp, 26 predicted proteins | sample 5407661 | NCBI WGS metagenome assembly WNGQ01 (sample SAMN13153382, study PRJNA577476) | soil metagenome | isolation source: 60 cm soil or saprolite under Garry oak tree replicate 2 | place: USA:California | collected 2016-06-15 | reverse complement strand
GATCTCGGTGCGCAGCAGCTCGCGGACGGCGGGCGCGAGGCGCTCGACGCTCACGTCTTGAGCTCGCGCTTCTTGGCCGCCGGGAAGAGCACGTTGTTGAGGATCAGCCGGTAGCCCGGGGAATGCGGGTGCAGCGACAGGTCGGTCGGTGGATCGCCGATCTGGTGCTGCTGGTCTTCCGGATCGTGGCCGCCGAAGAACGTCCACGTCCCCTTCCCGTGGTTGCCGTTGATGTACTTCACCCAGGGCGCGCCCTCTTCGTCGGCGAGCACGACGTCACTGGGCTTGAGCCGGGTGCGCAGGAACGAGGTCGTCAACCCGTAGAAATCGGGGATCACCTGCCGGTGATTCTGGACCAACAGTGTCGGCACAGGGTCGATCTTGGCGCTGAAATTGAAGAGCTTGAACGCGCCCAGCGGCTGCCGGCGCGCCGGGGCGTTGACCTGGTGCCCGTCGATGTCCGAGAAGCTCGCGATCTGCGGGGAGGGCTCGACGTGCGCACCCGCAAACGCGAGGGCCTTCGACCAGTCGAGCTTCGCGTCCGCCTGCGGGTCCATGGGCGTGCCGTCCGCGAAGACGGCCGCGATGTCCACGCGCTCGGCGGCGAGCGCCAAGTCGAGCGTTTCAGTGGCGGTGCACATGGCGAACAGGAAGCCGCCGTTCCCGACGTAGTCCCGGATCTGTCGCGCCACGGCCTTCTTGAGGTCGGGGACCGTCGCAAAGCGCAGCTGCTTCGCCGCGTCGGCGTTGAACCGCACCATCTCGGCGAGCCAGGGCTGGCCGGCGTAAATGAGATAGAACTTCGAATACTGACCCGTGAAGTCCTCGTGATGCAGGTGCAGCCAGTCGTACCCCGAGAGCTTCCCGGACATGACCTCGAAGTCCCACACCTTGTCGAAGGGAATCCCGGCGTACTGCAGCGCCATCGTGACGGCGTCGTCCCAGGGCGGCGCGTTGGGCGGCACGTACACGGCCACCTTCGGCGCCTTCTCGAGCGGCACCGCGTCCATGTTGCTCGCTTCGATCTCCCCTCGAATGGCCGTGACCCGGGCGTCGTCCACCGACTCGGCGGTCACGCCGGCGAGCGCCGCGTCGCGCCGGATCGCGGGCCCGTCCGGCAGCAGGAACGATCCGCCGCGGTAGTTCAACAGCCACTCGGCCTTGATGCCCGCCTGCACGACCCGGTAGGTGACGCCGTACGCCTTCAGGTGATCGCCCTGGGCGTCGTCCATCGGAATCAAGAGCGACGCTACGACGGTACGACGGTACGACGCTACGGCGGACAGCAGCGGCGCACCGATCAGCGTAGCGACGTAGCGACGTAGCGTCGTGATGAATTCCCGCCGCTTCATGACTTCGGAATCGCGCCCTTCACGCGCTCGAGCTCGCGCCGCGCCTCGGGCACCACCGCGCTCGCGGGATACGTGAGAATCAAGTGCTCGAGGTGCTGGAGCGCTTCCGCCGGCTGGGCCCGGCGCTCCAGCAGGCGGGCCCACTCGAGCTCGGCGGCGGGCGCGGCCGCGCCCGGCCCGGCGGTGCGGACGACCTCGTCGAACAGCTCGAGCGCGCTGCGTTGCTGCACGGTGTCGAGCCGCGCCGCGACCCGGCCGGCCAGCAGCAGGAGATCCGGCCGCCCCCCCCCGCCCCCGCCACCCCCCGTTGCCAGGCGGCCGGCCGCAAGCCGTAAGGCCTGCACCGCGTGCAGCGAGTCGCCCCGGACAAGGGTGAGTAACGCGGTCCCGAGCTCCGGGAACGAATCGAGCGAGGTCTGCTGCAGCAGCGCGAGCATCGCCGTGCGCTCGGTCGCGTCGCTCCGGTCGCCGGCATACGGCCCCGCGGCGCGGAACAGCGTCTGGGCCTCCCGCAACCGCCCGCGATACAGGGCGATCCACCCGTGGAGCGCGAGCGCCTCGACGCTCGAGTCGCCCGCCAGTGCCGACTCGGCGCGGTCCAGCGCCCCGGCCGCGATCCGGGCGCGCGCCAGCCGCAGCCGCAGGCTCGCGCGGTCGTCGTCGGACAGCTGGGCGTTGGTCGCGACCTGCTGCGCCGCCGCGTCGAGCTGGCCGTCTTCGATCTGGGCCTCCACCACGGCGCGCTGCGCGAGCCGCTGGGCATCGGGAGGCGCCGTCGAGTCCCGGGCCACGCGCTCGAGCACGGCACGCGCGGCATCCCGATCGCCGGCTTCGATGAACGCGCGCGCCGCGTCGGCCCGCGCTCGGGCCGCCGCCCCTCCCGGCCCCGGCGCCAGGTCGGCGTAGCGTGTAAGCGCGAGGGCGCGGACACGGCGCGCATCGGGCGTGCTGCGCGCGCCCGCGAGGTCGGCAAAACGCCGCAACGCGAAGACGGCCTCCGCGGATGGCGTGACGACGCTCGGCTCGAACACGGCCCACGCGCGCAGCGCCTCTCCCCAGCCCAGCAGCAGCTCGCCCGCCAGCCGCCGCGTCAGCGGCGGTGGCGTCCCTGCGGTGAGCAGGCGCGCGATGCGTTCGCGCTGCGCGTCGGGCGCCTCGGCGAGAGCGCTCGCCGCGTTCGGCAGCTGTGCCGGCGCGTCCGGCAGCGCCGCGGCCCATTCACGCGCGGCGCCCTCCCAATCACCCGAGAGCTGGCTCAGCTCCGCCAGCTCGATTCCGAATGCGCCGGGCCGGCCCAGCGCACGCCGGCCGACGAGGAGCACGTCGCGCGCCGCCGCGTGGCGGTGCGTGTCCTCGAGCGCCATCGCCCACTCGCGATAGGGGGCTTCGTCGCGCGGCGCGGCCGCGGCCCACCGCAACGCCACCGCCCGCGCGCTGTCGGACTCGTTCAGCGCCACGTACGTGCGGAGCAGCACGCCCCGCAGCGCGGCGTTGGCGGGACTCGCCGCCGCCGCCCGCTGGGCCGCGGGCAGGAGCTCCCCCAGACGATTGAGCGGCGGCAAGACGCGCTCGAGCCCGAGCAGCGCCTGGAGGTTGGTCGGATCGGCCCGCAGGCTCGCGAGATACATGCCCGCAGCCTGCTCGTACTGGCCGGCGCGCTCGAGCTCGAAGCCCTGGCCGATGGCCTGAGCCGGGAGCTCGCGAGCGAACGGCAGCAACATGGTCGCGACGACCAGCAGCGCGGAGCCTCCGGCTCGAACGCGCGGGTAAACCCGCGCCTCGGCATTTCCCGCTGAAGCGGGGCAAGGCCGGTTTACCGGCACGTGCCGAGCCGCGGCTTCAGCCGCGAACTCAGGGCGACCGAGGCGGCTCATTTAGCCGGCGGAAATACTCGAGCACCAGGCGACGCTCCTCGGGGGTGAGCCCCTGGAGCTCTTCCCACGTGGGGTAGCGCAGCCGCGGGCCCGCGCCCGTCGCCCCCGGCTTGAGGACCTCGGGGACATGCACGCTGTCCCCGGTCGCGGAGCGGCTGACGCGTTCCTTGGTCTGGTCGGGTTCGTCGTTCGAGAGCGTGCGGCCGGCGTCGAGCAGCCGGCGGTACAGTCGCTGCTGGCGCTCGATGGTCTGTTGGTCGAGGCGCCCGGCCTCGAGCTGGCGTGCGAGCTCCTTCGCCTCCTGGGCCAGCGGACCGGCCGCGGCGCTCGCCCCGCCGGCCTGGAGCCGTTCGAGCTGCTCCGCGAGCGCGCGCTGGCGAGCAGCCAGGGCCTGGAGCCGCTGCAGCATCGCCTGACCGCTCACGCCCATCAGCGGGAACAGGCCCTCGGCCAGGCCATTCAGCCCCTGCTGATCGCGCGCCAGGCGCGCCAGCTGCTCGACCGCTTCGGCGAACCCGCTCCCCGACTTCCCGCCGGCGACCTGGCTGCGGCTACGAGCAAGGGCCAGAGCGGTGGCGTTGAGCGCGTCCACCGCGTCGTCGGCGAGGGCCGCCGCCGCGGAGGCGTTCGGGTCGGCTTCTTCGAGCTCGGAGCGCGCCGCCGCCATTTGCCGCTTGGCGTAGCCCAGGGCCGCGTCCAGCTGCGGGGATACGAGCGCGTGCTTCCCGGCCGCCTCGCGCACCTGGCGCGCCACCGCGTCGGTCCCCTCCTCCACCGACGCCTGCCGCGACCGGGTGGCGGGGCCCGCCTCACCGCGCCGCAGCGCTTCGGCCACGTGCTGCTGCCCCTGGGCAAGCGCCGCCGTCTCCGAAAGCGCCCGGTCGAGCGCCGCGAGCGTCTCGCCGCGCCACTCCCGCGCCAATGAGTCGCGCTGACCGCGCAGCGCCTCGGGCACGCCCGCGAGCTGCTGCTCCGCCTCGGTCCCCGCTTCGGTCGCGGCCGCCGCCTGAGCCTCCTGCGCCGCCTGCGCGGCGCGCTGCATCGCCGCTTGCGCCGCGCGCGCCGCCTGCGCGGGCGTCGCGAGCGCGGTGTGGGAGCCCGCGCGGAGGTCCGTGGCCACGCGCTCGATGCCGCGCGCCAGCGAGTCCGTGCGGTCGCCCAGCGTCCGCTGGCGCGCGGCGCCGGCGCTGTCCGGCCGCGACGCGTCCTCGCGATTCCACTCCATCTGGCGCCGCCGCAGGTCTTCGGCGTCCGCCGCGAGCGACGCGAGCGCGCCCTCGACCGCGGCCCGGCGGAACAGCTCTTCGCTGCGCTCGAGCTCTGCCTTGAGCTGCTGCTGCGCCTCGGCGAGGCGCTCGAGCGCACGGCGCGTCGCCTCCGGGTCGAGCCGCGCCAGCGCTTCCTGGAGCTCGCGCAGTCGCGCCGCCAGCTCCGGCGTCACCGCGCGTTGCAGCAGCTCCTGAACTTCGCGCAGCCGTGCCTGAAACGCCGTGTCGCCCATCCCCGCGGCCTGAGCCGCGCGCGTGATCTCCTCCACGGCGCGCGATAGCTCCTGTATGCGCTGCTGCAGCGCCTCCTGCTCCCGCGCCACGGCCTGCGCGTGCTCCGTCGCCTGGAAAGGAAGAGGTCCGTCCCGCCCGTCCGCGGCGCGGCGCGTGCCCGCCGCGTCGCGAGAGCGTTGCTGCGCGAGATCCCCCGTCCGCGCCGCCAGCTCGCGCTCCGCCTGAGCCACCGAGTCCGCCGCGGTGGCGACATCCCGCGCAGCCGTGCGGGTCGCGGCGCGCAGCTCCTCGAGGCTCGGGAGCCGCAGCGCGATCTCCTCGCTCCGCCCCACGTGCGTGCCGGGTGCGGGAGCGTTGTCCCACGCCTCGACGCGGAGCCGCAATGTGTCGCCCGGCAGGAGGCCGCGCCGCTCCGCGTCGAGCTCCCCCTGCACGATGACCCGCTCGCCCGCGCCCGACACGGCCAGCGACTCGCGCACGACCGCCCCCACCTTCCCCGTTCGGCTCACGCGCCAGCTCACCACTTCGAGCCGGGTGAGCCCGTGATCGTCCCGCGCGTCGATCACGAGCGGTTGCCTGAGCGTCAGCGGCAGCGTGGTGTCGCGGCCCGGGACTGGGACCGAGACGATGGGCGCGGAGTCGGGCACCACACGCAGCCGCAGCTCCGGTACGTCGCCTTCGAGCGGTGTTCCATCTGCTGTCGCGAGGTCGAGCAGCCACGTGCCGGAAGCCGTCGGCGGGGCGGCCAGCCGGCCCGAGAACCTGGCCCCATCCACGGAGAGGCGCGCCCGTAGCGCTCCTCCGTCCCGGCGCCACGCCGCCGCCGCCAGCGGGACGCTCGCCGCGCCGCTCGTCAGGACCACCGTGCCCTCGGGGATCGCCACCGGCTCGCGGCCGGGAACGAGCGGCTCGTCGGGACGGCCGAGGTACGCAGGATACCGCGCGGTGAGCTCGAGGCCGGCAACGAACGCGGGCAGCGCCACGCTGACCCGGCGCTCGACGCTGCGCCGGCTGCCGCTCGAGGCGCGCACATACAGATCGGACTCGAGCGGGCCGATGCGCCGGGCGGCGTGGCCCACCGAATCGAGCGCGACCGGGGCCGGCCGCCAGGGCTCCCCCGGTCCGCGTGTCCAGAGGATGGCCCGTGTCGCCGCCGGCACGTCGAGCGTGACCGTGACGCTGTCACCCCGACGCACGCTCGTGCGGTCCACGCCGAGACGCACCGGCGCGCGCGCGTCGACGATGGCGCGGAGCGGATGCCAGAACGCCGCCGCCCGCCCCGCACCGGGGGACGACGCTACGAACAGCGCGGCGCCCAGCGCCGCGGCGCCGGCCCCGACTCCGAGCGATGCCCGCGTGCCGCGCGCCAACAGCCGGCCCACCGCCGGCGCCGCGCGCTGTACCACGGCCGCCGCTCGTGCGTCCGCCAGCCCCAGGAGCTCCCCGCTCGCGCCCGCGCCTGCGGCCGGAGCAAGCAGCCCCACGACGCTCCCCGCCCGAGCGCCAGCGGTCGTCTCGACCAGCCGTCCTACGACGGCCGGCGCGGCGGGACGCCAGGCCCGGCGGACGAGCCATACCGCCGCCGCGGCGACCCCCGCGATCAGGAGCCATGCAGCCACCACGGCCGCGACGCGCGGCGCGAGCGCCAGCCCCGCCGCCGCGGTCGCGAACGCGACGCCCGCGCTCGTGAGCAGGGCCGCTCCGGCGCGGGCGCGGGCGTGCGGCCCACTGAGCCGCCGCAGCCGAAGCGCCGTGTCGGTCACCGCGTTGCGCTCACGGCGTAGGTGAACAGGTTGACCCCCATTCGTAGTGCCGCCTCGTGAAGCTCCGGAGGATCGTGGTGGACATCTGGATCCTCCCACCCGTCGCCCAGGTCCGTCTGATAGGAATAGTACACGACCAGACGGTCGCCCAAAAATATACCGAAACCCTGCGCCGGCAGCCCGTCGTGCTCGTGAATCTTGGGGATGCCCTTGGGGAACTCGTACACCAGGTGATAGATGGGGTGGCTCAACGGGACCTCAACCAGCGGATGATCCGGGAAAACCCGGGCGATCTCGCGGCGGAACGACTTGTCCATGCCGTAATCGTCGTCGGCGTGCAGGAAGCCCCCCTGCTCCCGTGCAGGAAGCCCCCCTGCTCCAGCCAGCGCCGCAGCCGCTGTACCTCGTCATCGGAGAAGTGCACGTTCCCGTGGCCCGTCATGAAGACGTACGGGACGTCCCACAGCTCGGGGCCCGTGAGCGTCACGACCCGCTCGCGCTCGGCGACGGGGAGCGCGGTGCGCTGGCGCAGGGCCGTGAGCAGGTTCGGCAGGGCGGAAGGACCGGCGTACCAGTCGCCGCCGCCATCATAGTGGAGGCGGCCGATGGTGAGAGTCGAAGAACGAATGCGGAGTGAGCCGATACGCCGTATTTCTCGTGATTCCCGTTTCCGCCGCGATCTGCTCGGCCACGTCCCGGCGGGTCATTCCTTGCGCCAGCAGGACGCGGGCCCGCGCCTCGGGGTCGGGGGGAGCGGTGCGCTCCTCCCGGACGGGCTTGCCCGTGCCCGCCACCATCACCGTTACCTCGCCGCGGGGAGGCGCTTCGGCGTAGTAACCCGCGAGCTCGGCCAGGGTCCCGGCGCGGGTCTCCTCGAACAGCTTGGTCAGCTCGCGCGCCACGGCCGCCGGTCGCTCCGCGCCGCACGCCGCCGCGAGGTCCTCGAGCAGCTCTGCCACGCGCAGCGGCGCCTCGAACAGCACCACCGTCCACTCGCTCTTCGCCACCAGGTCGAGCAGGCGCCGCCGCTCGGCGCCTTTGCGGGGGACGAAACCCAGGAACAGGTAGCGATCGGCGCTCAATCCCGAGACCGACAACGCGGCCGCGACGGCCGTGGGCCCCGGCACCGTGACCACGGGGACGTCACGCGCCCGCGCGGCGGCGACGAGCTGGGCGCCGGGATCGCTCACCGTCGGTGTCCCCGCGTCCGTCACGAGCGCCACATCCTTACCGCTCGCCAGCAGATGCAGGATCCGACGCAGCGGCGCGTCGCTCGAGTGCGCATGGAAGCTGATGAGCTCGGCGCGCGAGCCGACGTGGGCGAGCAGCGGCTTGGTGTGGCGCGTGTCCTCGGCCGCGATGGCCGTGACCCGGCTCAGCGTGCCGGCCGCGCGCGGCGAGAGGTCCTCGAGGTTGCCGAGCGGCGTGGCCACGACGTACAGGGTGCCGGCCATGTCACCACGACACCGGCCACGGCAAGCGCCCGTAGTAGCCCGTCGACTGCAGGACGTAGCGGTGCTCGCGCGTCGCCTCTCGCAAGATCTTGGGCGCCGTCCCCGGCATCATCACCTCGACGCCCTCGAGCAGCTGGAGCGACCAATCCGTGAGCGCATTCGACAGCTCCTCCGGCTGCACCACCGAGTCCGGCATGTCGGTGCCGCGCGGCGCCGAAAGGATGGTGATCGCCTTGTGCGCGTCCCCTAGCCCAGCGCTCACTTTCTGCGCCCGGCGCTTCGCTTCACCCGGAAATTCCTTGTCCACCTCGTCGACGATGCGCCAGTACAGCTCGCGGTAGGTGTTGATCAGCGCGTTCGGCGCCTGTTGCGGCAGATCGGCGACGTAGGGGAACACGGCCGAGGTCAGCACGGGCGTTTGCCCGCCGGCGGCGGCATGGAACTGCGATTCGAGAAACTTCGGAATCGCCATCACGTCCGGCTTGTCGCAGAAGTAGCCGCTGTGGTAGCGTCCCGCGTCGAACCGCACATAGGAGACGTGCGCGTTCGACATCAGTTCCAGGATTCCGCTGGTCTTGTCACGCGCGAACCCGGCGAAAAACGCGCCCGGCTGCGACGCGTCCACGGTGCGCATCTCGACCGGGACCGCGCACGACTGATACATCCAGGCAAGCTGCTCCATCGGTGCAGCCGAGTAGGCGAGCTCCCCCCGCTCGACTTCGGCGCGCATGCGGTTCAGCGCTTCTGTGATGGTGATGACCTGCCGCCCGGTGGTGTGCAGCGACGCGGCGTTCACGGCCTCGCCTTTGCGGAAGAACAGGAGCAGGCATTCGTCCGGCAAGTAGGCCGTGATGAAGCCGTCGACGCGGCCGTCCCGGTCGCGTTTCCCGAAGGCGAGGAGGTTGTCGAGGTGGATGAAGGCGAGGCGGGTGCGATGAATCAGCCGGTTCACCTGCGGGAACGTCAGGTCCGCGAGGCGAACCGGCGAATTCATCAGGCGAGCGGTGCTCGCGCGCATGGCCCTCCGAGGAGGATGCTACGACAGATGCTGCTGGATCTTCTGCACGAAGACCGGCTTCGGGTACGCGCCCACCAGCGTGTCCACGTGCCGCCCGTCCTTGAAGAATAGAATACTCGGTATCGAGCGAACGTTAAAGCGCATCGCCGTCTTCTGATTGGCGTCCACGTCCACCTTGGCCACCTTCAGCTTGCCTTCATACTCTCCCGCCAGCTGGTCCAAGATCGGCGCCACCATATGGCACGGCCCGCACCAGGTTGCCCAGAAGTCCACGATCGTGAGCCCCTGGTGCTGTTCGACCTCCAGCCCGAAGGTGGCGTCCGTAACGGCCGTGAAATGTTCCGCTGCCATATCCTTCCACTCCCTCTCGTGCAATCGTTATGTTGACGGGCGCCATGAGCGAGCCATCCGCCCGCGTCGCCCACATCGGCATCGCCGTTACGTCCATCGACGCCGCCCTCGGCTTTTACCGGGACGTTCTCGGCCTCGAGCCGGGACGACCCGAGACCGTCGACGGTGCGACGATCGTCGCCGTACCCCTGGGCGACGTCCAGATCGAGCTGCTCGAGCCCCGCGATCCGGGCGGCCCGGTCGCGAAGTTTCTCGCCAGGCGCGGGCCGGGCATTCATCATGTCTGCTACCGCGTGCCGGATCTGGACCGCGCGCTGGAGCGCTGCCGGGCGGCGGGCTTTCGTCTCATCGACGATGTGCCGCGGATCGGTGCCGGCGGCCGCCGCATCGCCTTCCTCCATCCGAAGACGACAGCCGGCATCTTGTTGGAGCTGACGGAGTAACTAACGCGCCGCCGGGTCGAAACGTTCCCCTGGATTACTGCCGACACGACGACCCCGGCGTGGGAATGCTCCCCAGATGCACGTCGTTCACCACCCAGCCGCCGCTTTTGGTGTGCACCAGATCGATCGGGAACACCACCGTGCACCCTCCCTGTCGCTGCAGCTCGACCCGGAACGTCTTGATGTTGTCATGGCCCGGCACGGCGAGCGGCCCTTCGATGACACGGTAGCCCGCGTGGTCCACGTACTTCTGGACGACGGTGAGCCGCTCCCGGAGCTGGTCGGATTTCATCCAGTTCGTCGCGGGTCCGCGCTCCGAGCCCCACAACGTGCCCATGCGTGAGATGTTGTTGTCCTTGACCGCCGACATGAACTGCGCGAGCGTCTCCTGAGGCGACTGCGGTGCGAGCTTCTCCGGGCCGGCTCCCCCACCGCACGCGAGAGAGGCCAGCGCGACGAGCACGGTCAGTCCCGTTCCAACGTTTCTCGACCGAGATGAGGTGCCCGGGCAAGCGAGTTGGAACGGGATCAGTCGTGGTCTCACGGACGATACCTCGAGTGTGGGCGGAGTGAACCGAAGGTAAGACGGCATGCGGCTGTACGTCAACATTGATCACGTCGCGACGGTGCGCGAAGCGCGCCGCACCGACGAACCCGACCCGGTACGCGCCGCCGCGGCGGCCGAGCAGGGCGGCGCCGACGGCATCACCGTGCACCTGCGCGAGGACCGCCGCCATATTCAGGACGCCGACGTCCGCGCGCTCCGCACCGCCGTGCGCACGGTCCTCAATCTCGAGCTCGGCGCGGCGCCCGAGATCGTGCGGATCGCCTCCCGCCTCAAGCCGTTTCAGGCGACGCTCGTCCCCGAGCGGCGCCAGGAGATCACGACCGAAGGCGGCCTCGCGCTCGGCGGCGCCAGCCGCAAGATCCGCGCAGCCATCGAGCGCCTCACTGCCGCCGGCATCCGCGTCAGTCTCTTCATCGACCCCGATCCACGCACCATCGATCGCGCCGCCGCCTTTGGCGTTGCCGCGGTCGAGCTGCACACCGGCCGCTACGCCCGCTCCGGGCGGAGCGGCGACGCCGCACTGCGCGCGCTGCGACGCGCGGCGGCCCACGCCCGCGCGCGCGGCCTCGCCGTCCACGCCGGGCACGGGCTGACGTACGACAACGTGCAGCCCGTGGCCGCCATCCGGGACATCGAGGAGCTCAACATCGGGCATTCGATCGTGAGCAACGCGATCTTCCTGGGAATGGAACAAGCGGTGCGGCGCATGCGGCTGTTGGTCGATGAGGCCAGGAAGCCTTAGCTTGATAGCCCTATGACCGACTCCCCGAAGCCCCTCGGGATGTCCGACTTCTTCGCCCTCGAGGCGGGGGAGTATCTCGAGCGGCTCGACGGCCTGCTCGCCCAGGGCGACAGCCCCAGCGCGGACGAGATCGTACGGCTCGCCCGTGCGCTGCGCGGCAGCGCGCTCATGGCGAACCAGCATGCGATCGCGCGCACCGCCGCCGGGCTCGAGGCGCTGGCGCGCGCCGTGCGCGAGGGCCGGCGTGCCTGGGATCCCCAAACGCTGCAGCTCGGCCTCCGCGGCGTGGACGACTTGAAGATCTTCGTGCGCCGGGCAGGCACCTGGACCGAAGCCGACACCGCGAAGGCGGAGGCGCTGGCGCAGCAGCTCGAGCAGCTCGCGGGCCGACCGTCGGCCCAGATCCGCGCGGTCGAAGCCCTGGGGCTCGATGCCGGCGCGCGGGCGTTCGTGGCGCGCGAGGGCGCGGCGATCGCTGGTGCGCTGGAACGGGCGGCGCAAGCACTGCGAGCCAACCCGCAGACGCACGACCCGCTCCAGCACGTCATGCGCGCGATCCACCCGTTGCGCGGCCTCGCGGCGCTCAACGACCTGCCGCCGCTGCCCGACCTCCTCGAGGGGATCGAGCGCGCCATCGGTGAGCTGTCGCGCTCGGGACTCGAGGCTCCCGCCAACGTGGTCGATCTGTTCCAGGCCGCCGCGGGCGCCATCGCGCGCGCCGCCCGCGAGGTCGCCGAGCGCGGTCGCCCTGACCCGGAAGGGGCGGACTTCCGGGGGTTCGCCGGATTGCTGGTGAAGTTCATGGAAGCCGAACCGGACGCCGTCTCGATCGGCTCCCTCTATTACAACGACTCGGGCCCTCACATCGTGTCGCGCGGCGTCCCCGCAGCGCGCCCGTCCACGCTCGGCAAGCTGGAGCTCGTGAGCCACGGCGAGCATCTTCGCCAGGCGGCGGACTCACTCGAGCGGGCCCCGTCCGCCACACAGCGGGAGCTGCGTGCCCACACGCTCGCCACCACGTTCCGCGCGCTGGCGAACGCGGCCGGCAGCGTGCTCGCCGACCGCGTCGCCCAGTTCGCAATGGCCGCCCGTGATGCAGTGGCGTCGGGCATTGCCGTGAGCAGCCCGGCTGCCTTCGCCGCCGAGCTACGGCGCGCGGGCGACCTCCTCGCCCGCTCGGGTACCGGCGACGAGGAGGCGCTCGCGACCGAGCTCGACGCCGTCACCGCGGCAATCCAGACCATCCAGCCGGGCGCCGCCCCGCGGCCTGCGCCGGGCCCCGCTCGCCCCGCGCCCGCCGCGACGATGGCACGGCCGCCGGCCGCTGCTCCGGCGGTTCCCGTCCCGAGAGCCGCCCCTGCCCCCGCCCCAGCCCCCGCGCCCCGGGCCGAGCCGGCGGTACCCGAAACGCCCGACCTCGTCGGGTCCTGGGCCGCCTACCAGCGCCTAGCAGATGGGGGAATCGGCCCGGCGTCGCTCGCGCAGCTCGTCGGTGGTGGGGCCGCGCCGGCCGTCCCCACCGAGGCGGCCGCCGTAGACGTGCGCGCCCTCCTGTACCGGGGCGACCGCGCGCTGCGGCGCGCCCAGGAGCTGCGAGCAGCGGCGAAGCAGGCGTCGGGCGACACGCTGCGCGAGCTCGTCGACGAAGTCTGCGACCTCGTTGCCCTCGCCCTCGAGCCCAACCCCTAGTCGCGCCCCGGCCTCGCGCTGGAGGCGGGCGTGGCTCGTGGGGCTCGTGGTCACCGTCGGGCTCCTCGCCTGGGCGCTGCACGGCGTGGACGCCGCCGCCCTGGTCGGTCACCTGCGACGTGCGAACCCCTGGCTCATGCTTGCGACGATCACGCTCGCCACGCTCACCTTCCCGCTCCGGGCGATCCGCTGGCGGCTGATCCTGCGCGGCACGAACGGCACCCGGCTGCCGCTCGGCGCGCTGTGGCATGCCACCGCGATCGGATTCATGGCGAACAACCTGCTCCCGGTGCGAGCCGGCGAGGTCGCTCGCGCGTATGCCGCCCAGCAGGCGGCGTCGGTACGCTTTACGACGGCCCTCGCCTCGATCGTAGTGGAGCGCTTGTTCGACGGGTTGATGCTGGTGGCTCTGTTCACGCTGGCGCTCGTCGCTCCCTCGTTCCCGCGCCACGCGATGATCGGCGGCGTGCGGCTTTCCGGGCTCGCGACGGCGGGCGCCGCGCTGTTCGCGGGAATCCTGATCGTCGCCCTGTTCGTGGTGCACCGTCCCGCACCATGGATCGCGCTGCTCGCCCGCGTCGCGCACGCCGTGCTTCCGGCGCGCCTCGCCGACCGCGTCACCCACCTCGCCCAGGGACTCGTCGCGGGGCTCGACGTCCTGAAGAGCCCTGGCCGCTTCCTCGGCGTGGCGGCATGGTCGCTCGTCCTGTGGCTCGTGAACGCGGCGTCGTTCGCGGTGTGCTTCCGGGCGTTCGGGCTGCCGGTGCCGCCGGAGGGTGCGCTGCTGCTGCAGGGCGTCATCGGGTTCGGGGTCGCGCTCCCCTCCTCCCCGGGGTTCGTGGGCGTGTTCGAGGCGGCGACGCGCGGCACGCTCGCGCTCTACGGCGTGGACGCGACCCGGGCGGTGAGCTACGCGGTGGCCTACCACATCGGCACGTTCTTTCCGATCACGCTACTCGGACTCGCGTCGCTCTCGCGGATGCGCCTGCACCTCGCCGAGCTACGCGGCGCGGCGGCAGCGGAAGCGGAACACTGAGCGGTGGACCGAGTCCGGATCGCCGCGCACGCCAAGGTCAACCTCCTGCTGCGCATTCTCGCGCGCGAAGCGCCGACGGGTTATCACCAGATCGAGACGGCGTTCACGCTGCTCGACCTGGCGGACGGCCTGGTGGTGACGCGCACGACGAGCGGAGTCGAGCTCACCGTCCAGGGCCCCAATGACCTGGGTCCACCGGAGCAGAATCTCGCGGTGCGGGCGGCGCGCGCCGTCCTGGAAGCGATCGGGCACAAGTTCGGCGTGGCGCTCGAGCTGACCAAGCGGATCCCCGTGCGCTCCGGTCTGGGCGGCGGATCGAGCGACGCCGCGGCCGCGCTGCACGCGGTGAACGCGCTCGCCGGCAATGCCGTCCCGCGCCACGAGCTGCTCCACTTCGCCACCCGGCTCGGAGCCGATGTCGCGTTCTTCGCGAGTGGGGCGCCCACGGCGCTCGCGTGGGGTCGGGGCGAGCGCCTGTTCCGGATGCCCGCACCCCCGGCCGCGCCCGCGCTCGTGGCCCTGGCGCTCCCGCCCGTCGCCGTCGCCACCCCCGACGCGTACGGCTGGTGGGATGAAATGCATCCCGACCCCGCGCCGCGCGGGCCCCTCCTGCTCGAGGCCGACGCCTTCGCCGGGTGGGGCAGCATCGGGCGACTCGGCGGCAACGACTTCGAGATCCCCGTCTTCGGGAAGCACCCACCGCTGCGCGCGCTGTACGAGCGACTGGCGGGAACGCATCCGTACTGGGTGCGGCTGTGCGGCTCGGGGAGCGCGGTGGCTGCGGTCTACGCCAGCGACCGCCTGCGGGACGATGCGAGCATGCAGCTGGGGGAGAAACAGCAGCGCCTGATCGCCACGACCACCCGCGCGGTGGCAGCGCCGGGTCCGGAGCCCCTTCCCTAGCGGCGCCGGGGGCCGCTTCTTTTGTAAGGGAGGTCGCGATGCCCGAACAGCTCATCGGGACGGTGGTCCACTACTTCAAGGGGCCGAGTGTGGCCGTCGTGCGCGTGACCGAGGGCACGCTGGCGGTCGGCGACCACATCCGCTTTCACGGCCACACGACCGACTTCACCGAGCCGATCGCCTCGATGGAAGTGAACCATCAGAAGGTCCCGTTGGCGAAGGCCGGCGACGAGGTCGCTATCCAGGTCGCGGACCGCACCCGCCAGCACGATCAAGTCTTCAAGGTGACTCCATGAACGAGCAAGCGTTCAATCTGTCCGTGCGCAAGTTTCTCAAGCACTTCGGCGTGGACGCGCAGCGCGAGATCGAGAAGAGCGTCGACGCGGCGGTGCGATCGGGCAAGCTCAAGGGCAGCGAGACCCTCAAGGCGCGGGCCCGGCTCGAGATCCAGGGGTTGCCGGTGAACCTGGTGATCGAGCACGACATCCCGTTGGCCTAGCGCGCCGGCATGCGGACGGCGACACTCGCGGCAGTTATCCTCGCAACCGGGTGCGGATCCTCACCCGAGGTCGCTCCCCCGCCGGCGCCCGCGTCGGGGTCGGCAGACGCGGCTACGGCGGCGCGGGCGTCGATCGTCGCCAGCGAGCAGTTCTACGACATCGACGGGTCGAGCGCCGGCGCGCTGCGCAATCAGATCAGCCGGCTCGGCCCCAAGGACGAGAGCGGCAAATCGCAGGACGCGTTGACCGTGTGGAGCATCGAGTGGGTCTACGGCACCGCCCAGCGCGGCGACAGCTGCGTCCTGCGCGACGTGAAGGTCACGCTCAACGTCTCGGTCACTCTACCCCGCTGGAAGCCACCCGCGATGGCAACCGCCCAGCTCCTGAAGACGTGGCAAGCCTACCTCAAGGCCGTCCGGCTCCATGAGGCCGGGCACCGGACGATCGCCGAGCGCAACGCCCGCGAGGTGATGGCCGCGCTCACGCCGCTCCGTGGGGCGAATTGCGACAAACTCTCGGACGAGGCCACGCGCGCGGCGGAGCGGGTCGTGGCGGACGGCCGCGCGCGCAACCGCGCATACGATATCCAGACGAACCACGGGCAGACGCAGGGGGTGGAGCTGGGGCCGTGAACGGCCGCGATCGACCTGGGGAATCCTCCATGCCCGTCACGGCGAAGCTGTCGCTGACGAACGAGCTCGTGGAGTGGGGCAACGACCGAAGGGAGTCCTTTAGGGTCAGGTGGACGCGACGTATCGTGGCGAGCTGCGCGAGCTGAATGAGGTCAATTACGCACGGTTCGAGGCGACTCTCGACCGCCGCATAACGGCGCTCGGCTCCGAGCTGCGACAGGAGATCGCTGAGTTGCGCGTGGGAATGGCCTCCCTCGAGGGCGGACTCCTTGCTCGCATGGGTATGGCGGAGGGGCGCCTGGCGCGCTTGACGCTCCTGCTCTGGATCGGAACACTGGGTGCGCTAATCGCGCTCCTCAAGTTCTAACTGGAAGCACGGTCAGGCGCAGGGGGTGGAGCTGGCCGTGAACGGGCCCCGGTAAAGCAGAAGCCCCCGAGAGGCCCTAGCAAGACCCTCGGGGGCTTAGCGCTCACTCGCCGAGGCGAGCGAGAGCTTCGCTTCGCTTGTGGCCGTCGTATTGACTCACGGCCCCACCTCCTCGGGTGGTGTTCGGCACTACCGTACAATTCCAACTCGGTCCGCGCAACTGTGGTGCACCCGCAACGTCGGCCTTGGGAAGTTTACGCTCGGCATTAACGCCTGACCCGAGACGTCGTGTAGGGGCGCAGCACGCTGCGCCCCTACGTCTTACGGGGTCATAATGTAGATTCTTGCCGTCGTACTGGCCCCTCGTCCAACGGCAGGACACCAGACTTTGGACTCGGCCCTTCGCAAGGGGGGCCGTTGTCTTTGTGCTCGCTTGTGGCGGCGTAGGACGGCGTAGGACTGCTGTTGCCGAGCCGACCGGCAAAGTCGCGGCAAAGTGCCACCCTGCTACGTTCGCACCCGGGCAGCTTCAAGCGCTTTGTTTATACGGCCGGGAAAACGGGATTGTCTCTGTGAAGAATGGCACGCGATTCCTCAGTCCTGAAGAAGAAGTCTGGGTTGAGGGAAGTCGTGTTGAAGATAGTTCTGACTATTTCATCTACGTCGTTGACTACCAGATGGTAGCTTGGGGGCACCGCGCCGTCTGCCGACCACATTGAAGGCGCCGTAGCAGGTCGGGCTATGGCGATGGTGCCAAACATGCCTTTGTCAGTTATCGCGTCGGGGTAACGAATCTTCTCAAATTTATGCAGCTGGCTGATGTGGAGATCGTGGCGCGATAAATCGACGGTCCGGTGCTTGGTCTTGTAGGCCGTCCAAAGGCGCCTAAGGTTGTGGCCGTACGCCTTCAATCGGGCACGGGACAGATCGGTGGCCAAGTCGCCTTTCAGGTACAACTCCACGGCGTGGTGGAAGAGGTTTCCTGCAACTGGGAAGCAGCCTGCAAACGTGGCCGACCGGGCGGCCAAGTAGTATTGGGTTCCTAACTTGAAGTATGGGATCGATGTCATGAAGCATCTTGTGAACGTTCACACAATTCCCGTCGGCGTCATCATTGTCACAGGTCACGACGAGCTTTTGACCGTTGAGGCGTTCTACTCGCTCGGCACTAGCACGGTCGTGGCGTCTGATTACATGGTGAAGCCATTTCTGCCCGAGCGCCTTCTCCACGAAGTGGAGCGTACAGCCGCACAGATTCAGGCGAAGCGGCTTCATATCAAAGAATCAGCGGCCGATGAGCTGAAGGACTCCATCATCGCTCGCCTCGATAAGATCGAAGCCGCGCTTCGACGCCTTGCGACACGAAGCTTCATGACAGATTTGGGCCTCGATCTGGTGCGCGCGCTCGTTATTGCGGCGGCGCTCCTAGCGATGCTTGCCTTAGGAGTGGGCGACTTCGTGCGGCGGATAATCTTCGGGCATTGACACGGAGGTTTGAGCAATGATCCGGCTCGTGCAGAGCGTGGCCCACCATTGGCGCCGCTGGCACGCGCTGCGGCTCGGGCCGTGGTGGTGGGAGCGGCCGAGCGTTAACTGATTCCAGCAAACGAAAACGGCCCGCACTTGCATCGGCGGGCCGTTCTTAGTCGTTCGAGCCGACCGGTGTCTAGGCGATTCCGAATCTCCGCGACCCAATGGCTCGCGCGAGTTGCTTTCTACTGACACCTACAGCGTAGACCGACCTAATGAGAAGGTCGAAACTTACTGACGGGTCCCCGGCTTCCATTTTTGCGACGCGCGACTGGCTTGATCCAATTAAGCGTGCCAGCACCGTCTGCGACAGGTTGCGACGGCGACGGCGCTCCTTCAACGTTTGTGCGAGAGCAAGTTTCGTCTCAACACACGCGGCCTCCTCCTTGGAGAGATTAAGGAACTCCCCCGCGGTGCCGACCTTCCAACCAGCGGCTTCGAGACGGGCCTTTTTCGCGCTGTTCATAGATCATCCTCCAATCAATCAACAAAATATATTCAATCACCTAAAATCTTATCGTAATCCTTGAGTCGCTGCCTGGCATTTTCAATCACTTGCTGCGGTGTAGTCCTCGTCGTTTTCTGAAAAACCTCTGGAATCACGATGGCGTCATGGTCTATGCGGTATATAATCCGCCAATTGCGGTTCCGGTCTCTAATGCGCAGCTCGTGGCAACGCGGCGCAATCTCAGGCATTGGACTCGAATGCGGCAACGCAAGCCGTTCACCCTTTTGAAGTCGCCGCAGCATATACCCTGCTTCGATACGCGCCTCGGCAGAAAACGGTGGCGTCTGGATTGTATCAACGCGCCAAACTAACCGCTTGTCCGTTGAGCTCACGGACAAGATATGTCAGATTTGACATACACACAAGGGGTACGCAAAGGCGAAACAGCCATTGACCTTACGGGGGTCGGTTCGGTGACGCCCTAGGATACAGGGGAAGGCCGCCCCGTCAAGTGGAAGTGACCTGAATCACCTCACGCGCTTCATGCTCCTTTAGCTGCTGCTGGTCCTCGTGTTGCTGGTGCTCCTCCTCGCGTTGCTCGCGCTCGTGTCCTCGTCTAAATCGTCGGCACCTACGACGACGACGTCCTCGACGACATCAACATCATCATGTAGCTCGACATCATCGTTGACGTGCTCGCGTTGATCGTCGTCGTGGTCGTGCGCCTTGGGGATGGCATGCCAGCGCGTCGGCGTGGCGTGGTCGTACGTCGCCTCGGCGCTCGTCGTCGCCGCGCTGGCGCTCCGACGGCTTGGCGCTGGCGCTCGACACCCTGCGCGCTCGTGCGCGCACCCCAAGAGCCCACCCCTCCCATGAGGCTATTGCACGTCTACTGCTTCGTCCGGTACGGCGGATGGTCGCCGCTCGGCGACGCCTGCGAGGCCGCGTCGCCTTCGCACCTCACGGCGCCGGGGCTCGGCGTGTTTTTTACGGGCGGGTCGGTGCTGCGGACGGGTGGCGGCGAGCCCAGCGGCGGCCCATCCGGACCGTGACCGCGACCGACGATAGGCGCGACGTGGACGTTCCTCTTACCCTTCGCTGAGTTTTTCATGGATTGAGAACTCCTTGTTGAGTTTGAGTGCGGCAATTACGCGGGAAAACACGGAAACGTGCACACCGCGCCGTCGCCAAGCGCTTCAACGGCAAAGTAGCGGCAAAGTCCGAGGCTTCCCGCGCCTGCCCCTGCCCCGCTAAGTTCAAGCGCGTCATAATCGCTGGCCCCTCGTCCAACGGCAGGACACCAGACTTTGGATCTGGGTATGGTGGTTCGAATCCACCGGGGCCAATTTCTCTTTCCTTGCACCGCGTTCACCCACTGAAGGTGGACCGATGGATTGTCGAGTGATCCGGACGACGGCCCTCCTGGCGCTCCTTACGTGGGCGCTCGAAGCCCAGACTCCCCAGACCGGGTTCTTAGACCGCCGCGTGTCCGTGGCAGGCCAATCTCACCACTACCAGGTGTTCGTCCCCTTCACCTACACGGCATCGCAGCGCTGGCCCGTCATTCTCTTCTTGCACGGCGCCGGCGAGCGCGGCGAGGACGGTCTCCTTCCCACTCAAGTGGGCCTGGGCACCGCCGTGCGCCAGAATGCCGCGCGTTTCCCCGCGATCATTGTCTTCCCGCAGCTGCCGGCAGAGTCGATCTGGTCGGGAACGCCCGCACTTGTGGCCATCGCTGCGCTCGAGCAGGTGAGTCGAGAGTTCCAAGTCGACTCGGACCGCGTGTATCTCACGGGCCTGTCCTTGGGCGGCAATGGGGTGTGGTACCTCGCGTATCGCTATCCGTCCCGCTTTGCGGCCCTCGTCCCGATCTGCGGTTTCGTTACGCCGTTCTTTCCTACGACCCGCCCGTTCACACCGGTCGTTCCCGCGGACAGTGGCCCACCGTTCGAAGCTCTGGCTCGTCAGCTTCGGCACGTCCCGACGTGGATCGTCCACGGTGAGATTGACGCGGCGGTTCCGGTTGAACAGTCGCGTCAGGCCGCGGCAGCCTTCAAGGCTCTCGGCGCTCCGGTGCAGTACCTCGAGGTACTTGGGACGAATCACAACGTGTGGGATGCGGCATACGGGTCGCCGGCGCTCGTGAGTTGGCTCTTCGCGCAGCGCAGGTCGCGCTGATGAGGGCTGCGCGCCAGTGGCAGGTTGCCACCCACCCGCGGCGCACGTAGCGTGAAGTCCGCTAGGTCCTGCCGCAAACGTTAGAACTGGAATTGGTGGTTCGAATCCACCGGGGCCAAACCCAACTCACGGGTAAGGGCGATGACCATTCACCGCGCGCCGCTCAGAACCCTCTTCACCCTAGTGTCGTGCTGCCTCCTGACGGAACCCGCCTTCGCACAGGCGCTCCCGCGCGCCCGTCCCGAGGATGTCGGCCTCTCGACCGCCGCACTGGACCGCATCACGACCACGCTTCAATCGTATGTGGACTCAAGGAAATACCCCGGCTTCCTCGCGGTCATCGCCCGGCACGGTAAACTCGCCTACATCGCGTCCGTTGGCTGGATGGATGTGGAACACCAACGTGCCATGAGCCCGGACGCGGTATTTCGCATCTACTCCCTGACCAAACCGATCGCAAGCACGGCCGCCATGCAGTTGTACGAGCGTGGCAAGCTGCGCCTCGATGACCCGGTCTCGAAATACATTCCCGCCTTCGCGGGGGTGAAGGTCTACGCCGGCGGCAGCGCGGCGGCGCCCCTCCTGCGCGATCCCGAGCGGCCCGTGACGATCGCCGATCTGCTCACCCACTCGTCCGGGTTGACCTACGGCTTTTTCGGCAACACGCCCGCGGATTCGATCTATAGCCGCGCGGGGCTCAACGATCCGCACTGGACCTTGGCCCAGCTATCGGACAGTCTGGCGCACCTTCCGCTGGCATTCTCGCCCGGGTCACGGTGGAACTACGGGTATTCCATCGATGTCCTCGCCCGCGTCGTCGAAGTCGTGTCCGGCATGACGTTCGATCGCTACCTCGACAGTGCCCTGTTCCGCCCGCTCGGTATGTCGATGACCGCGTTCCACGTCACGCCCGCTATGGAGGGCCACCTGACGACGCTGTACACCTCCGGCACCGATGGAAAACTCCAGGCGAGCGCGCCGTTGATCGCAACGGCGTATACGCCGGAAGGTAAGATGCTCTCCGGCGGAGGCGGGCTGCTCTCGACCGTCAGCGACTACCTCCGGTTTGCCCAGATGCTCTTGAACGGCGGTCAGCTCGACGGACGTCGGGTCCTCAAGCGCGAAACAGTGGCCCTGATGATGAAGGACCAATTGCCTCATGGGCTCACGCCGATCCCCGGGCCCGCCGCCGACTGGCCTCCCGGTAAGAACGGCTTCGGGTACGGAGGTGCCGTGCGGGTGGATTCGGACAAGACCGTCCCCGGATCACCAGGTACCTTTCGCTGGGCGGGGGCCGCGTCCACTTTTTTCTGGGTCGATCCCCAGGCGGATCTCACCGCGATGGTCTGGACCCAGTACCTCCCGCCCTCATGGTCGCTGGACGCGCAGTTCCAACCGCTGGTGTACGCCAGTGTGAAAGGCAGATGAGAATGACCCACGACGTGACGCGTCGCGAGTTCGTCACGGCCACCGCCGGCGCACTGGCCGGTTCCGCCCTCTTGCCCTCCACCCCCGCAGTCGCGCGCCCCACTCCCCCAGCCGACGGCACCGTGGTCCTCTTCCAGGGCGACTCGATCACCGACACCGGCCGCGACCGCGGCGTGGCCGACCCGAACGCGGCGCGCGCCCTCGGCTCGGGGTACCCGCTGCTCGTCGCCGCGGCCGCGCTCGCAGCACACCCCGATCGCGGCCTGCAGTTCTACAATCGCGGCGTCAGCGGCAATAAGGTGCCGGACCTCGCAGCCCGTTGGGCGGCCGATACCGTCGCCCTGGCGCCGGACGTGTTGAGCATCCTGATCGGCGTGAACGATTTCTGGCACAAGCTGACCGGCGGCTACACCGGCACCGTCGAGGACTACGAGCGTCAATACGCCGCCCTGCTCGACGACACCGGGCGCGCCCTGCCGCGCGCACGGCTCATCGTGCTCGAGCCGTTCGTGCTGCGCTGCGGCGCGGTGGACGATCGCTGGTTTCCGGAATTCGACCAGCGTCGCGCCGCAGCCGAGCGCGTCGCCCAGCGCGCCGGAGCGACGTTCGTAGAGCTCCAGCGAGTGTTCGACGACCTGGCGCGCAAGAACACGCCGCAGTATTGGGCCGTCGATGGCGTCCACCCCACGCCCGCCGGACATGCCGTGATCGCGGAGCGGTGGCGCCGCGCCGCGCGGCTCTGAGGTTCCTCCCATGCGCTTGACCACGATCCCGATCGTCGCCACGCTCGGCCTGCCGCTCGCCGCCCCGCTCGCGGCTCAAGGCACGCCGCTCGACGCCTTCCGCGACAACGTCGCGGCGATCCACGCGCGCGATCGCGCCGCCTATCTCTCCCACTATCTCCAGACGGCGGCGCTCGCCCGCGTGGGCCCGGACGGGCTCCAACAGGGATACGAGGAGTTCGCCCGGGGCGCCGGCGCCGGCTGGCCCGATACGCTGATCGCGACGCACTTCCGCATCGTGCCGCTCACGGCGGACGTTGCCTACGGCGTGTACCGCTACCGCGTGGTCGACTCGAGCGGCAGCGTGCGCGGCGTGAGCGAGCGCGTGCTCGTTCGGACACCCGCAGGGTGGAAGGTCGCGGTGACGACCGCCTTCCCGACGCCCGACGCCGTACCCCCACCCATCGCGATTGTGGGCGCCACGCTCGTGGACGGCACCGGCGCGGCGGCGGTGCGGAACGCCGTGGTGGTGATGCGTGAGGGCCGGATCGCCTGTGCGGGCCCGCGGGCTACCTGCCCGGTGCCGGCCGATGCCGATACCGTGAGCGCCCTCGGCAAGTGGATCATCCCGGGACTGATCGACACTCACGTGCACTTCTCTCAGACCGGCTGGGTAGACGGCCGACCCGACGCCCTGGACCTGCGGGATCGCTACCCCTACGAGACGGTCGAGGCGGAGCTGCACGCCCGACCCGAGCGGTTCTTCCGCTCCTACTTATGCAGCGGCGTCACGTCGGTGTTCGACGTGGGCGGCTACCCGTGGACGCTGGACCTGCAGGCGCGGACGGCGCGGAGTACGACCGCGCCGCGCGTCATGGCCGCCGGGTCGCTCCTCTCGACCATCGATTTCTGGCTCAACCTGCCCGACCAGCGCCAATTCATCTATATGGCGGACGAGGCTGTCGTGCGCCGGGCGGTACGCGCGCACAAGACGTGGGGCGCCGCGGCCATCAAAGTGTGGTACATCATGCCGCCGCAGCCGCCCGACACGGCTCGCATCTCCGCGCTGGTGCGCGCCGCCGGTGACGAGGCTCGCAAGGTCGGGCTGCCGCTCATCGTGCACGCGACCGGGCTGTGGGAAGCCAAGGACGCGCTGCGTGCCGGGGCGCGCGTGCTGGTGCACTCCGTCTGGTCGGCTCCCGTGGACGACGAGTTCCTGGCCCTCGCTCGGCGCCAGGGAACGATCTACGTCCCGACGCTCACGGTCCCCGACGGGTACCGCCAGGTGGCGGCGCGACGTTTCGCGGGTGAGCGACAGCCGCTGGCCTGCGTCGACCCCGCTACCCGCGCCAAGGCGGTCGCAACCGACACCGTGGCCGCGGCGCAGCGCCCCAGCGCCGCCGCGCTCGAGGAGCGCACCGCCCGAACCGCGCGGACGTTCGCCCAGGCGCTGGCGAACCTCAAACGGGTCCACGATGCCGGCATTCCCGTTGCCCTCGGCACCGATGCCGGCAACCCGCTCACGCTCCACGGGGCGTCGGTGTTCATGGAGCTCGAGGCGATGCAGGCGTCGGGCCTCGCGCCGCGCGATGTGCTGGTCGCCGCGACCGCGCACGCGGCTCGAGCCCTCGGGCTCGACAGCACCGGAACGGTTGCCGCTGGCGCCACGGCGGACCTAGTCGTGCTGGACGCCGATCCGCTCAGCGACATCCGTAACGTCCGCCAGATCGCGCTCGTGGTGCGGCGGGGTGAGGTGTACACCCGGCACGAGCTGGAATACTAGGATCGCTTCCCCCACAACCTTACCACGAGGTTCCGTTCGCATGCGCTCCACCGCCCGTCCGATCGCCGCCTGCGGTCTCGGTCTTCTGCTCATCGGCCTCGCCCCGGCT
>WNGQ01001466.1_pt1 | contig 24409 bp, 25 predicted proteins | sample 5407661 | NCBI WGS metagenome assembly WNGQ01 (sample SAMN13153382, study PRJNA577476) | soil metagenome | isolation source: 60 cm soil or saprolite under Garry oak tree replicate 2 | place: USA:California | collected 2016-06-15 | reverse complement strand
CGGGCTTACCGAAGTCTGTACGCGTCTGCATTGCTCCAGCGGGCAAATTCTTGCCGCTACCGGCGCCCGCAGGCAGCTCCTTCACGGAGGCTGGAATATTGGTGACCACCCAATGCCACCATCCCGAACCGGTCGGAGCTTCGGGATCGTAACACGTTAGCACGAAGCTCTTGGCTCCTTCAGGCGCGCCTTCCCAAGCCAGATGGGGAGATCGATTGCCGCCCGAATAACCCATCCCGTTGAAAACTTGTGCCTCAGGCATTCTTTGCCCATCCTTAAGATCGTTGCTGGAAAGCCGAAAACTCATGAGTTATCCTCCACGATCCCAGATCGAGCCGGTCACTCGCCAGATGAGTCTACAGCAGAGCCCCGGTTCGGCGAAATCGGATTTCCCCCCGCGGATTCGGTTAGGCCGAGATCAATGCACATTGGTATTTACGCGACGCATCGATTGGCAATTAGGATCAGAAGTGATTTTCGATTAGAATCTCGTGAAGGTTTCGAGGAAACACGATGGATCTCTTCGATTGGGAAAACTTTCGTTCCACGCCATTGAGCCGCGATCCCTATGACCACGTGATCGTCAGCGGATTCGTGAAACCTGAGGCCTTGCCGAAGATCAACGCCGATTACCCGCCCATCGAGGATACGGGGAGTTTCCCGGTAGAGGCACTCCAGTTTGGACCGGGCTTCCAGCTCATGGTGGATGCCCTCGAATCTGAAGAGTTCCGCAAAGCCTTCGAAGAAAAGTTCCAGGTGGACTTATCGGGTCGGCCCACCACAATTACGGTGCGCGGGCGCTGCGCTGGCGGCGACGGCCAGATTCACACCGACTCGGTCGGTAAAATCATTACAATCCTTATTTATCTGAATCCGCTTTGGCATGATTCCAGTGGCCGACTCCGTGTGCTGCGCACAAAAAACATCGAGGATGTGGCGGCCGAGGTGGTTCCTTCGGGGGGCAACCTCTTGGCCTTTTTGCGCTCGGATCATTCCTGGCACGGCCACTTGCCATTCAGCGGCGAACGGCGGGTGGTTCAGTTCAACTGGGTGGCGAATAAGCGCAACCAGACGATCGTGTTCTTAAGACACCGGCTCTCCGCATCCGTCAAGCATCTCCTGCGCAACGCGAAGCCTTCGAAGGCCAAGCGCCAAGACTAGCGTGTTGACTTCCCGTCCGAATCGGCTTCTCGCCGTACGGCTCAGTTCCCTCGGCGACCTGGTGCATACTCTTCCCGTAGTTCCCGCTCTGCGTTCCGCTTTCCCCGACGCCCAACTCGACTGGGTCGTTGATTGGAGATGGTCGCCACTCATCAAGCTCGTTCGCGGAATCCATGGGGTCATACCGCTGCGATCTTCGGTGTCCGGTTACGTGCAGTGCATGAGACAGGTGCGGCAGGCCGGATATTCTTGTGTCATTGATTTCCAGGGGATTTACAGGTCCGCGGTACTAGGATGGATTTCGGGCGCTGAGCGCCGGATCGGCCGCGATAGAAACTCCGCACGTGAACCCGGCGCCGCGAGGTTTTACACCGATCGCGTTGGTCCGCAGGGAGACCATGTCGCAGAAATGAGCATGAGCCTTGCCGTGCATGCAGGTGCGCAACGTCCCGTCGAGATGCAGTTCCCTATCCAAGCGCCTGGCCAAGAAATCAACCAGCTTCGCGAACGGCTACGACGTGAAGGCATCGAAAATTATGTTGTTGTGAGCCCCGGCGGCGGCTGGAAATCGAAATGCTGGCCGGCGGAGCGCTTCGGCGCTTTATGCGCTGAGGTGTGGAAGCGCCATGGGATACGCTCGGTCATCAATCTCGCTCCAGGCGAAGAGCAGCTTGGCAACGACGTCGTGGCTAATTCACCTCCGGCGAAGCCCACGGTTTATTGCACAGCATTGCCGCAACTCGTTGCGCTACTGTCGCAAGCGCTCCTGGTGGTAGGCGGCGATACGGGACCGCTTCACCTTGCCGCAGCGCTAGGCACACGTGTCGTGGCATTATTCGGCCCTACTAACGCATCCCGGAACGGTCCTTTGCCGCGCGGTGTGGTGCTACAAAACCATTCCTCTCAGCTACCCAACTATCAACGCGGCGATTACGTTCGAGGACGGTCCTATTCTCCGGAAATGCTATCCATAACCGTGGATCAAGTGCTCGCGGCAGTCGAGCAAGAAATGAGCAGAACGTCCCTCGCCCATCTGCAACGGTAGTGCTCTCGCCTCTCCCTTCAAGCTTGGGGAAATCAGGCCATCGTAAATTTAAGGCGGGAAGACGAATAATGCATCGGGCTCTGCCAGCTTCGCGCGGGCTTCCGAGTTGGCGGTAGACGGACAGTCTAAATCCAGGTTCCTACAGCTCTTTCACGCCGTTTGGGGCAAACTGCAAACCAAAACAGGAGCAGGGCGGACCTTCTGAGCGCGCAATGTGATTACTGATCCTGTTAGGAAACCCGAGGGCACAAGCTCAAAGCTGAACGGAAATACGAAATGGAGTCCGTCCCAAAACCGGATCTTCTTCTCAACGTTCCTGGGGAAATAAAGCTTCGTGTATTGGCCGTCGATGAGGATTTTCGCCTCTCTATAGCCGACGCTGGCATAGGAGATTCCAAGCTCCCGCTTCAGGGCCAGCGCCACCATACACTCGGTCGGCTTCCCAGGTTCGCCATTCCTGATATCTTCTCGCGTCACGTTAATTTTCATGTGCTCCCCCTTCCTGCGGCGCTATCCCGCAGCATAGCAGGAGGTAATTGCGCAGAAAAGAGTCCAAATAAATGGTGTTTAATAGCTCACGAGAGGTCGTCCGGGTGCGGAGCTCGGTCACATTTTGTGGTGCACCGTTTGTGAAAGGGCATCGCAACGCAAAGAAGTGCGTTAGTGCGCACGACCTTTTCTCGGCAGCTCGAATGCACTAACTTAGGGCGTGTCAATGTCGTGAAGCGGGCGCGCGAAGACATGAAGCGCTATGACCAAGTCTCCGCCTTTATCTTAAGCGGCGGCGCAAGCTCGCGGATGGGCAAAGCGAAGGGCCTGCTCGAGTTTGGCGGCCAGCTGCTCATTCTTCGGATCGCCCGAATGCTCGAGCCGCTGGTTTCTGCCGTGACAGCGGTCGGTTCGGCCGAGCGTTATGCAGGTCTCGGACTGCATGTGATCGAGGACCAGCAGTTCGGCAGTTCTGAGGAGGGCAGCAGAACTGCGGGGCCTTTGGCTGGAATCGCAAGCGCCCTCACCGCCACGCGAACGGACTGGAATCTTATTCTGGCGTGCGACTTACCGTACCTCACTGCGGAATGGGTAGATTGGCTGCTCGCTCGCGCGACGGTTTCCACCCAGCAAATCATCATGCCCCACACGGCAGGCGGCCTTGAACCGCTTGCGGCGGTTTATCGACGTGAGTGCGCGGAGCCAATTATCGCTGCGCTGTACCGTGGAGTGCGCAAAGTTACTGATGCAACGGAGCAATTCGGCATCGAATTCGTCGCCGAACGCGACTGGCGCCACATCGACCCGGACGGACGTGTACTGCGTAATATGAATGCTCCAGAGGATTATGAGGAAGCACGAAGATGGCTGGAAGCTCGATGATCGCGACTTACTTTTGTATCGGCACCAGGGCTGCCCCGGCGGGTCTCCACTTGCCATTTTCTTTCGCGAACATTCGCAGCACCCGGACGTCAATCTCGCTGATCTTACCGCCGGCACTTTGACGTTTGAGACGAGTATGATCGGTGGCCAGCGCGAAATTTCCATAGACGGCCATCAGCTTGAAATCGTCTGGGTAAGGTCCGACTCCCGGAGAAGGATGCGCAGCGCGCTGCGCGGCAATCATCTGCCGCTTGGTCTGGACCTGGCCTTCCGGCGATATCTCGAAAAATTGACTCGTCCAATATTGATTGCGGAATTCGATGCACTCCTTATAGTCCTGGTGATACGGACCGGCGCCGGAGCTGCACAGCCACTGCTGGTCAGCGTCCCACAGCTCCTTCTCTAACATGGCCCGGTCTTCACCCTTGCTGACCGGAGCCTTTTTGGCGGGTTCCTGGCCCACCGCGAGGGATGAACTCGCCAGAAGGATCGCCACGGAAAATACACGAGCAGCAAAGTGAACTTTCATCCGAGACCTCCTTGAATGACGCGCTCTGCTATATCGATAAGGTCGTTCAAACCGCGGCGGATACTAAGCGTCTCTCATTTTGTCTGACTGCCGACGACTTGGTTGTATTCCGCGGTCTCAGCGGGCGAACAGATCATCTCCCGAACATCAAAATCGTCTGGAAGCAACTTGAATGGGAACTTGTCTAACGCCACCCAGGGTTTGATGTACATCTTGGGGTCGTCAATCGTCACCGTAAGCTCCAGGTGATCGTGATCGACGCGATGAAAACGTTCTTCGACTCGAAGCTCACCGCCATGGGGACGCCCCGCTTTGTCCACCCAGGTTCTTTCATCCGTGCCGATCGTCTGCACAACCAGCGTGCTGTCGTCTACCCACTTACCGACAGAGTACCCGAACCAGCGCGGCTCAGGATCCTTGGGAAATTCCCGCCCGTCGGTCCAGATCACTCGCCAGATCTTGTCAAATTCGTACAGCAGCACCAATTTCGACGGTGTCTGCAGAATCTGCGTCTCGCGGAGTTCGTAAAGGTCCTCTCGTGGCATTCCTTGAGGGTTGCAGAAGAAAACCGGATCGTCGATATCAGCGGGCAGCACTTCTCGGTTCCCGTTTCCAGGCTTGCTGCGGTTCAAGAGTTCGAGACCCAGCGGTGTGTAAGGGGGCTCGTGCTTGCCATCGGCCGGCCTCGACTTCGATCCTGTACCCTGAATTCCGTCGCTCGGCCCGTTGGCCGGTTCCCAAGTCCCGGAAATGTCGTGACGCGGAGCCGGCCCGGGCGTGTGCTGTTTAGCCGAGCTCGCTACAGGCCGGTCCCAGCCATCGGGAGCGTGAGGCGCTGCCTGCTGCTCCGGCTGCGGCTGTTTCGGCGTCGTCTGCGCCTCCCCAAGTTGCGAGCCAAGAATCGAGAAAGCGGAGACCACCAGGGCTGCACCTATCCACCTCACCACGCTTTTTGACATATCCCCTCCGTTCGGCAGTGGCATGTCTTCATCTCAGAGTGAGCACTCCACTCGTGCCAAAAAGGTCTAGAATCCTAGCCTCAGGCGCGCCGCCATGCTGTGGCTAGCGCTCTTCGGTTTGTTGGATAATAGGCAAACATACTTTGAGAATGGAGGCAATCGCAATGAGAAAGAGGCTTATCACGACTGCTGCTGTGGTCTCCGGCCTTTTGATCGTTTTGATCCCCTTGTGGGCACACCACGGAAACGCTGAGTTCAACACCGACAAAACAGTTACGGTGAAGGGAGCGGTGACCGAATGGGTTTGGGCCAATCCGCATTGTTTCCTTAAGTTCGACGAAAAAACGACGGATGGCGAAGTGAGGCATTGGGTTGTGGAGACGAGCAATCCGCCCGGCATGATCAATCTCGGCTGGAACAAGTACTCCTTCAAACCTGGCGACGAGGTTACCGTCACGATGCACCAAGTCAAGGACATCAAGCGGCCCATCGGGCGCGCCGTACGGGTCGTGCTGGCCAACGGCAAGGTGTTAGACACCGGCAGAGACGATGTCACCACTGGGACAGCCGGGGGTTCCGAATCCGAAAGCTACACCAAATAAAGAGAGCCGCCGACCAAACGATCCAGTCTCCATAAAGTTCAAGCAGGGGGATTTTGCAATGGCGAACCATTTTATGGCTCCGATGATTTCACTGGTGGCGATATCGATCTTCGCTCCAACCATTCTGCGCGCTCAGGACCGGCAGCCAGGGGCGGTTTATGACCGTGACAGACGAGGTGAAAGGTCTGCGCCTGCTCCAAAGCACGATATCTCCGGGACTTGGGAGCCGTCCAGGGGAGCGGGGGCCGGAGTCCAAGGGAAAGGGGCGCAGTCCATGGTCTCCTGCGAATATAGGGTGCCGGGAGACCCGAACTCTGGATTCGCACACGACCCGAAGGCGCCTGTACCCGATTGTGTGAAACCGGCCCAGGGGCCACCGTATACCGCTTTGGGGCGCCAAACCCTCATGTCTCATATACCGACCGAGGGATATCGAATGGTTGCTTCCGCGCTTACCAACGATTCCGTTCCCGCCTGCAATCCGCAGGGATTCCCGCGCATCGTTCTGCATAATTTCAGGACCAGCCGGATCATTCAGACACCGACCAACATGGTGATCTTGTACGAATTTAACAAAAAATGGCGTGTCATCTGGACCGATGGGCGAGAATTGCCTAAGAATCCCGAAGAGCCGACCTGGGGGGAACCCGATCCTCCAGAATCCAGATGGTGGGGATACTCGGTGGGCAAATGGGCGGATGACTATACCTTCGCAGCCGAGTCGAACGGATTCGATGACAGGACCTGGCTCGATAATGCCGGCCTTCCGCATAGTGACGCTCTGCACGTGGAAGAACGCTACCGCCGCGTCGATCGCGATCACTTGGAAATGACGATTACTATCGACGATCCGCAGATATATACGAAACCTTGGATCGCCCTGGACAAGTTTTCTTTGAGATTGCAGTCGCCCAATTTCGACATGCGCGAGATGGAGTGCGCGCCTTTGGAGACGGAGGAATATAACAGGGAATTTGCGGATCCCGCCGCTGGCAGAGACACAGCCAAATAGCAGTGCTGCTGGACGAACGCTCAGGTAAGGGTTTCCGTAAAGCCGTGAGCGACGGCCACGGGATAGGACGCCTAAGATAATTTCTCCTTCCTCAGGCGGCCGATATTACCTGGAACGAGCGTCCTTCCAGTGTACCGGAGGCAATTCCATATCTGCGGCGCGTCTCAGGTATTCTCGTGCGTACTCTACTACCTTTTCCTTTCCGTCCTCGATGTCATCTACTGGTTCGGAGGGTGCGATCCACTCTTTGGTTCGCACGTTGTAGACGGACGCACAAACTCCCTGAGCATTGTGCTCCGAAAACAGCCGTAGGTTTTCGCCACCGACTTTGACTTCGGCCCAAACGCCATCATCTAACATGGGCAGTGTTTTACAAGAAGCGATGGACGCGGTTTGCTGCCCGGTCGCAGAAGGGTGACGTCAAGCTGCTTATGTAAAAAGAGCGAGGGTGCGGTTTTGCCACTGCTGATTGAATTTCTGAAAAATCGCATAGATGATTCTCTCCACGCTGGCCACGTTGGCGAATACCACCATGGGCCGGGTGCGCCGCCGGACTTCGACGAAGCAATGCTCGATGGCATTTGGTGGCACAGCTTGCGCCACAACGGCTGCGGGGAATCGAAGAACGTCAGCTCGGGCCCGATGGGCGGGAGCTTTCAGGTTTCGCAGACGGGTTCGGGCTGGGCCGGCCGATTTCGATGCGACCCTTGAATATGGCGCCGTCCTCGATACTGATGCGCGCGGTCTGAATGTCGCCGATCACCGCGCCGTCCCTTTTGATCTCCACCCGATCACGGGCATCCACATTACCGCTGACTTTGCCGTAAACTGCGAGCTCGCGCGCCGTGACTCCCGCGTTTAATTGCCCGCTGGAGCCGACCGTCAGGCGGCCGCCGATCACAACTGGTCCTTGCACTTTGCCGTCAACCTGCAAATCTTCTTCGCCGGTGACGCTGCCCTTGATCTCCAGGCTTGCGCCAATGCGGGCCAAACTGCGCGCCGATGGCACAGCCCGGCGGTCGTTATCAACTTCGGAGTTGGATGGCTGCGATTGGGGTTCGGTTGTCGTCTGCTTGCTCCACATGCTACTTCCTCCTGCTTCGGGGTCAGGCCCCGAGGATTTGTACCGATCACTGTAGGCGCAGGGCGTGGGCCTGGCGACGCGAAAGTTCTACAGAGTTGCGCACCCGGGAACCTGTACCTTGGGACAGTACGCCACCCGCGTCGCGAGACGCCCTTCAGTTTTCTTGAGAATTGAGGAACTGCCGGTATGGTTTGGGTTCGGATGGCTGATGCGCGAGCGCGAGCCGCGTGCAATCAGGGCTTTGCGTAATCGCGCAGGAATTGAACGAGCAATGCGCTCACCCCTTCCGGCTGTTCTTGCTGTACCCAATGTCCAGCGCCATCGATAAGATGGAATCCGACCATATGTGTGCAGGCGCTATTGCGCATCTTGTCGACCGCACCCGGCGTTTGATAGACGCCCCAATCGCTTTTCCCCGCGATGTACTGAGAGGGCACGTCTATGCCGCGGCCCGAAAATGTTTGCATCTCGCCGATACTTCTGGGATCGGAGCCCCGTCGCACGCGATAGCCCTGCAGCGCGCCGGTGAAACCAGTCCTGCGGTATTCGGTCGCGTACACATCGACCTCGGCTTCGGTCAGCCATTTGCAATTGGCGATGTAATCCGCCGGCGGCATGAACGGCGCAACGGTCGCGGCCATGCCCTTGTCCTTCTCCATCACGTAATAGGTCGGAATTTGCGCCATCTCCTCGGCGGTTCGCGCCTTCAAGGGATGTGGATTGTTCCCTTTGTAATCGGCGCTCTTGTAGAAATAATAGGCGCGGAAGAAGGCGTGCAGGCCTTGCGGTGCATGCAGCATGTCATCGTTGGCACCGCGGGTGCGCTGATAGTTCTGATAGTATTTCCGCGGCGGGTTGAGCTTCGCGAGTTCGGCATCAAGCTCGTCGTCCGTGACTGCCGGGCGCGGCAAGGGTGCGCCGTTCGCGGTGTCGAAGGGCAACGAGGGCCCGCCTTCAAATGGCGAGCTCATGATCGTGATCGAACGGAAAATGTCGGGCCGGATGAGCGCCGACCACGAGGCGACCGGCGCGCCGGCGTCGTGTCCGACCACCATCGCTACCGAACGGTAGCCAAGCGCGTAGACGAGCCCGATGGCGTCTCGTGTCATATTGAGAATGCGAAACGGATCCGAATCGGCGTCGTAGGAATCGTCCCAGCCGATGGTGCGACCGTAGCCGCGCTGATCGGGGGCGATCACGTGATAGCCGGCGGCCGCCAGAGCCGGCATCACCTTGCGCCAGCTATAGGCGAGCTCCGGGAAGCCATGCAGGAGCAAGACTGCCGGCCGGCCCGGCGTTTCGTAACCTGCCTCCAAAATGTGCACGGTCATGCCGTTCACGTTGGCGATTTGGCGCGAGCGGATGCCGGCGGGCATCGTACCGTTGCCGTAAGCCGGAAGGGTCGAAAAATCAGTTTGCACGATGTCGGCACGTGCGCGTGTGCTTTGCGGGATCGCCAATCCGCCGAGCCCCGCCGCGGCCGTCGCCAAGAAAGCGCGCCGCGAGAGGTTGGCGATGGTGTCGACACTTGGCTGTTCAGACATTTGTACACTCCGCGGTCAAGGATGTCGCATTAGAATCGCGAACGGTGCAGTCTGTGTCAAGCGCAGGAGTGAAGGTCTCCCACCGGGGCGGAGGAAAGGGAACCACTTAGGGGCTGTTTGCACGCGGCTAGTCGGCCAGCGTAGCGTTATTGGCTCAAGCAAACTTACGGTTGTTTTCAAGCAACCCTTTGATTTGCTTGTGAATACGAATAGCGCTCTCGAACTGCGGCAGGAGGTCAACCGTGCCTACGCTGGTGGATTTTGAGAATTGGCTCCCCGGGCAGGACTCGAACCTGCAACATTTCGGTTAACAGCCGAACGCTCTACCATTGAGCTACCGGGGAGTGCATCAAACACATTTGGCGGCAGTCTAACCAACGCTCCCACCCCTGTCAAAGATGCAAGCAGAGAAACACGCGAGTTCCATGCACGGGAAAACCTTCGGCCACTCAATCGGCTATTGCAGGCGGGTGATGCGGGTATCGAAGCCGATCAAGGAATCAAAAATGGCGAGGACGTGACGGCGGTACTCCACCATACGCTCGAGCACTTCGCGCAGGCTTGGTTCGCGCTCGGCCTCTCGGTGCCAGCGGGCCAATACCTGGGGAGGCACTTCGATATCTCGGCGAAGTTCCTCGGCAGAATGGCCACGGAGAAACAGTCCATAGAAGAAAGCTGCTTCGCGCTGCGGATACTCAAATTCCCGCAGAGCCTCCTCGCCGATAATGAATTGGTCCGCCATACGAGAAAAGCGCAGTTTACCCAAACTCGCGGCGGCGTCAAGAGGGGAAGGAAGTAACTTCTAGTAGTACGCCTCCCACTGGAACTAGAGGCCTAAAACAAACCCTGCGGGCAGCCCCAGCTAGCTGCTTTAGCCGGGCTGCCGGGCTGAGCGCACAAAATCGCGCAATGCGGAGACGTTGGGACCATAAACGCCAACGCGAGCGGCATCAACGGGCAAGCCTAGCCGTTCCGCTAGCTCCAAATTGATCCCGGCATCGTCCAGTTCAGAAAGGCTGAATCCGACCACCGGCAGCACGCGGTTCAAACCAGAGGGAGCCACCGGGCGTGGCGGGCGACGACGCTGCCACTGGCGTTGGGCTATCTGGAAGAACTGGTGCCAATCGCGCTTATCCCACATCGCTCGGCCCTTCCTTGGGAGGCCAACGTGCTGCTATATGGATGCTCGAGGAGCCTCCAAGGTCGCCTATTTGCCGAATGCGAGGCGACTTGCACTCCCATATACGCCAGAACAGGCCCAGAGTCTACAGTGGTGTCCAATTACTACATACGAGTTTCGCGCTGGGTGGCGCACTGGAGTGCTCGTAAAATCGGCGGTCTCGCAATGATTCAGAGCCGCTGTATACTGGTCTGAGGGTTCCTCGTCATTTCCCAAATAAATGCTCCAAACGGTCATTGTCATTCACTACCACGAGCTCTGGCTCAAGGGCCGGAATCGCAAATTCTTTCTGGGGAAATTTTTGCTTGCGCTGCGGCGCGCATTCGCGGATTTTCCCGGTGCGCGCATGCGCCAACCGGGCGATCGCGTGGTTTTAGAGTTCGGGGTGAATGCGCCGGTGGAAACGGTAATCGCGCGCCTGAAACGAGTTCTCGGCATAGCTTACTTTGCGGTAGCTCGTTCCGTGCAGCGCGGATCCAGCGACGATCTAGAAGTCCTTTGCCAAGTCGCGTGGGAAGAGATAGCGCCACTCGAGTTCTCGAATTTCGCCGTTCGTGCCAAGCGCAGCGATAAATCTTTTCCTCACCGCGTCGATGAGATCGAAAGGTGCGTCGGACGCTATCTGCTGGAGAAATTGCGTGCCGCAGGGCGCTCTGTCCGCGTGCAACTCGATGATCCGGAGATAACCTGCAGGATCGAAATTACTCCGGGCCCCATGTTGGTCTATGCCAGAAGGATTCCCGGCACAGGAGGACTCCCCGCAAATACCACGGGACGAATGGTCTGCCTGTTATCAGGCGGATTTGATTCCGCAGTTGCCGCGTACAAAATGATGCGACGTGGTGCGCATGTCAACTTTGTCCATTTCTGGGGCGGCGGAGCCAGACCAGGCGAGTCCTCGGTACATGTGGCGAGGGCGTTGGTGGAGCGCTTGGTGCCTTACCAATTTACGGCAAGGCTTTATCTCGTCCCCTTTGAGCCGATTCAGCGGGAGATTGTACGCAGCGCACCTGAGCAATATAGGCTGCTACTGTATCGGCGCATGATGCTGAGAATCGCGGAGCGCATTGCGCGGAGAAACCAAGCCCAGGCGATCATAGCAGGGGATAGTCTGGGGCAAGTGGCTTCTCAGACATTGCAGAACATGGTAGCGGTGGGTGCAGCTTCACCGATGCCTGTTTTCCGTCCTCTGGCCGGCGATGACAAACAGGAGATTCTCGCGCTGGCGCGCCGCATCGGCACCTTTGAGGTTTCCGAGGAGCCATTTCACGACTGCTGCCCGCTTTTCTTGCCGCGCAGTCCAGCCCTTTATGCTTCGGCGGCCGATCTGGAAGGGGCCGAGACGGGGCTTGATGTTATGGAATTAACCAAACAGGCTACAGAGGCGAGTGTGCTTGAAAAATACAGCTATAGCGCAGGACGGGTCGAGCGTGTGGAAGCCGACCCCGTCGTCCTCAGCATCCCCGAGAATTCGGTCGGCCAGTTGAACCAGCAGAAAGCCTAAGCGGCATCGCTCCCGTTCGCTTCCTAAGCTTGAAGACGAAAGGGAGCGACGCTCCATGCAAGATTAATAGCGGCCCCTCCCCGCGCCGCCAGGCCCTCCACGGCCTCCACGTCCGCCGCCGCCGTAGGCGCCGCGTCCTCCTCCGCCAGCACCCCGACCGGCGCCCCCGCCTCCTCCACCGCCTTCGCGCGGAGGACGCGCTTCATTGACGACCACGCTGCGGCCCATGAAATCATGGCCGTTGAGCGCCTGAATGGCGCGGCCAGCGTCGTCATCGTTATTCACTTCGACGAAGCCGAATCCGCGAGGTTGACCTGAGAAGCGGTCGCGCACCAGAGTGATATTCGCAGGCGAGACACCCACCTGCGAAAACCAGTTGCCTAGGTCCTCTTCCGTAGCCTGAAACGGCAAGTTGCCCACGTACAGTTTTTTCACGAACATAACTCCTTGGCCTGTGGCTAAATTGCTCCACGCGGCGCGGCTGAAGAGGCAAGGCCAACTCCGTACGCAGTCCGAACGAACGCAGGCTACTCCGGCGCGAAGCTTGCGCTTCAGCTCTCGGGCCGCATCATCCGCCAACCTTGCGACCAGGTCAACCGGGACTAACAAAAATAGGGAACTTACCTTATGGACTGATCAGCGCCTCTGCAGCCAGAGATCGGATTCGTGGTCGGCGTAAGTCCTGGCCTCATAGTGAATTATCTCCATATTTTTCAAAGAGATCGCGGCGGAGAGAACAATCCTCTCAAGAACCGAGGATTGGCCGAGCACATCTAGAGCAACGCTCCTATAACAAAATGAACAATACAGTCTCACGGATCAGGTTCGATAGCTGGCATTAATATGCACATAGTCAGAAGTAAAATCGCAGGTCCACACGTAAGCGCGTCCACGGCCAAGGCCGAGCTCCACGCGAACGGGAATAAAATCGCGCAGCATGCGGCGGTGCACCTGTGGTTCGCTAAAGGGATGCTCGACGCCGGCACGGCAAGTGAGAGTGCCGGCGAGATAAATGTTCGTACGGGGAGGCTCGATTTTGACTCCGGAGCGCCCGGCAGCTGCGAGAATGCGCCCCCAATTCGGGTCGGCACCGGCGAACATGGTTTTCACTAAGGAGGATCCGGCAATCGTGCGTGCTACTTTTCGCGCGTCATCGTCACTTGCCGCTCCGCGCACCTCTATCTCGATTACGCGCGTAGCGCCCTCGCCATCCGCAACGATTTGCAATGCAAGAGACTGACAGACGCTCTCGAGTGCGGTCAAAAAGCGGCGATAATCCGCATCCGGCCGCGTCATTGTACGATTGTCGGCAGCGCCGCTGGCGAAGGCCAGAAGCGTGTCGTTGGTGGATGTGTCCCCATCGACCGTGATGGAGTTGAAGGTTCCGCGGACCGCGAAATTCAAGGCGCGTTGCAGCAGCGGCGATGTGATGGCTGCATCGGTAACAACGTAAGCCAGCATAGTCGCCATATTGGGATGAATCATTCCCGCGCCTTTGGCGCAGCCGAGTAAGCGAATCGTGCGGCCCGAAAGAGTGCAGCGCGATGCGGCCCATTTCGGGCGAGTATCCGTGGTCATGATTGCCCTGGTGAAACCGCCAAACCCTTCCGCAGTGCGATCGGCCGCTTTGACCAAGGCCGGTACAGCATTCAGGATGCGTTCGGTGCGCAACGGAAGACCGATAACTCCGGTCGAGCAAACAAATACTTGTTCTTTATCGCAGCCGACCTCGCGCGCGACCGCTTGTGCGGTCGCTTCGGCTGCGGCCATTCCAGCCTCGCCCGTAGCGCAGTTTGCGTTGCGCGAATTGACGATCACCGCGCGCATGCGCGATGCTGCTTTGCGTAGGTGCTTGCGGCAAAGGACCACCGGCGCGGCTTGCACCAGGTTTTGCGTGAAAACTCCGGCAGCCGTGACTTCCTCGTCGCCGATGATCAATCCCAAATCCAGATTAGGAGCCTTCCGCAAGCCGCAATTCGTAGCTGCGAAGCGAAATCCCCGCGGAAGGGCATTGAGCGGCGCCGTATTCATTCGGGGAGTATCGTTGTTCACTCAGGCGTCTCCCTTAGCCATTTGAGCCGCCCATTGCTCCAAGCGAGCGCGGCAGCCGGCCATCGCTTCTCGAACGCGTGCCGGTGCCGTTCCTCCGGGAACGTCGCAGCTCGCTAGAGCAGATTCGAGGGTTAGTACCTGTCCGAGATCGGATTCAAATAGAGGCGAAAAGCTCTTGAGCTTTGACAAAGGCATGGACCTCCACGATTCGCGGGCGCGCTCCGCTTCGCGAACGATACGACCGATGATTTCGTGCGCTTGGCGGAAGGGCAGACCCCGGCGGACCAGATAATGTGCCGCCTGGGTGGCCAGCAGCGCCGAATCTTCAGCCGCAGCCAAGAGCCTCGCTTCATCAACGCGCGTCGCACCGACGGCTCCAGTCGCAATTTGGGCGATCGCCACAGCCTGATCGTGTGCGGCAAAGAGCGGCTCCTTATCTTCCTGTAGATCGCGTTGATAGCTTGAAGGCAGCCCTTTCAAAGTTATTAACAGGGAAATTAGAGCGGCGGTAATGCGGCCGGTCTTTCCCCGCAGGAGTTCCCACGCATCCGGATTCTTCTTTTGGGGAAGAAGACTGCTTCCGGTCGAATATTCATCGGGTAACAGGACATATCCGAATTCCTGAGAAGCAAAGAGAACAAAATCTTCGGCCAAGCGCGAAATATGCGTAGCCAGGCCGGCAAGCGCGTAAAGGTAATCCGCCGCGAAGTCGCGATCGCCTACCGCATCGAGGCTGTTGGCGGTAATGCGCGAAAAGCCCAGTTCTTTCGCCAGCGCTGCCCGATCCACGGGGAAAGCACAGCCGCCCAGCGCGCCCGATCCCAATGGGCAAGAATCCGCCATGCTCCGAGCGGCGCTGAGCCGTTCCAGATCGCGAAAAAATGCCTCGGTATGCGCGAGGACGAAATGCGAAAAGAGAACAGGCTGCGCACGCTGAAGGTGCGTCATTCCGGCCAGTGGGACTCCCATCGTTCGCTCGGCCAAGCCTGCAAGCGCAGCGATGAGAGCAACAATGCCTCTAGAGAGGTCCTGCGCGGCGTCCTTGACGAACATGCGGAAGTCGGTGGCCACCAGCTCGTTGCGGCTCCGCGCGGTGTGCAGCTTGTAACCAAGTGCACCCAGCCTTTCGACCAGAGCCATCTCAACGAAATGGTGCACATCTTCGGCCGGCGAGAGGTCGAGCCATGACGTGTCCGACTGGGCCCGCTTGGCAATGGCGTCGAGTGCAGCCAGCGTTTGTTGCGTCTCCGAAGACGTGAGGATGCCGACTCTTTCTAAGGCGTGCGCCCACGCGCGGTCCACGGCCAATTCGTAAGGAAGCAGGCGCCGGTCAAACGGAAAGGAACGCTGAAACTCGTAGAACAATTCGTCGGGCGGCTGATCAAATCGGCCACCCCAAAGTTTGCTTGCGCCCGCCGCTTTTGACCCCTGGTTCACGACGCTGCGTCATTCGCCGGCGTCGTCACCGGCAATGCAAAGAGGTTAATGAACCCTTCCGCGTCCTTGGGGTTGTAACGAGCCATGCTGAAACTGGCGAGATCGGTTCGATAGAGGGAGTGGGGAGATTGCCGCCTGGTTACGGCGACGTTGCCTTTATATAACCGCAAGCCAACCGTTCCAGTCACGCGTCGTTGTGCGACCCCAAAAAAGGCGTCCAGAGCTTCGCGCAGGGCCGTGAACCACAAACCGTAATAGACGAGCTCCGCATAGCGATGCGCCAAAATTTGCGAGTAATGCGCGGTCTCGCGATCCAGGCAAAGCGCCTCGAGTTCGCGGTGAGCCAAAACGAGCAGAGTGCCACCGGGCGTTTCGTACGCGCCGCGTGATTTAATACCGACGAGCCGGTTTTCCACCAGATCGATGCGCCCCACACCGTTTGCTGCAGCTATCGCGTTTAACCCTTCGAGCAGGGCCACCGCATTCAACCGCTTCCCGTCGACGGATACTGGGGCCCCGGCTTCGAAGCCGATTTCAATCTCCGCGGACTTATCCGGGGCGCGTTCAGGGGAAGCGATCCACTGCCACATGGATTCCTCGGGAGCGTTAGCGGGATCCTCGAGTATTCCGCCTTCGTGACTCAAATGCCAGATGTTGCGGTCGCGGCTATAGAGATCGGCTTTCGTTTGCGCTACCGGCACATTGTGCGTCTGGGCGTAGGCAAGCGCATCTTCGCGGGACTGGATCTTCCACTCGCGCCAGGGCGCAATGATCTGCAGCTTCGGCGCGATGGCTTTGTATGCAAGCTCAAACCGTACTTGGTCGTTGCCCTTCCCGGTGCAGCCGTGAGCAAGGGCGTCCGCGCCGGTCCGCAGAGCAATCTCCGCCTGGCGCTTGGCCAAAACCGGACGGGCAAAGGACGTGCCCAGCAGATATTTGTGTTCGTAAACGGCTCCTGCTCGCAGTGTCGGCCAGATATACCCGGTGACGAATTCCTCACGCAAATCCTCAATGGAAGCCGCCGAAGCGCCGGTGGCGAGCGCCTTGCTCCGCGCGGCTTCTAAGTCTTCTTGCTGGCCCACATCGCCAATCATGGCGATCACTTCACACCGATAGTTCTCTATCAGCCAGGGAATAATGATTGATGTATCCAGCCCGCCCGAATAGGCGAGCACTACTTTGCGGGGCACGCAGTCTCCTTTTAGCTGAGCAGCATCAGCAGGATGGCTTTCTGTACGTGCAGACGATTTTCTGCCTGATCGAAGACGATGGAACGGGGCGAATCCATTACGGAATCGGTCACTTCAGCGCCGCGATGGGCGGGAAGGCAATGCATAAATAGGGCGTCCGGAGCCGCACGTTTCATCAGGGCGTCATTTACCCGATAAGAAGCAAAGATTTTTGCGCGGGTGGCCGCTTCGTCCTCTTGTCCCATGCTGGCCCAGACATCTGTGTAGACGGCTTGTGCTCCGGCCACCGCCTCCTCGGGCGAAGCGAACATCTCTAAAATAGCGCCAGTTTCGCGCCCAGCCTGCCGCGCCTCGGCAACGACAGAAGCATCGGGTTCGTAACCCGCCGGTGTGGCAATGCGCATCTCTGCCCCGACGCGCGCCGCGACAGCCATCAGCGAATGGCAAACGTTATTGCCGTCTCCCACATAAGCAAGTTTCAATCCGCGCAGTGTTCCATAGCGCTCGCGGAGCGTAAAGAAGTCCGCATAGGCCTGACAAGGATGAAAGCGGTCGGAGAGCGCGTTAATTACGGGGACGCTGGCGAACTCTGCGAGCTGCTCGAGTTCGCGCTGGGCGAAGACTCGCGCAACAATAGCCTGAACCCAGCGCGAGAGGTTTCTGGCTACATCGGGGATCGACTCGCGTTCCCCAAGCTTTGAAACGGTGTGGTCCAAAAAAATCGCCGTTCCGCCCAGGCTCCGCATGCCAACCTCAAAAGTGACGCGCGTACGCAGCGAAGGCTTTTCCAAGATCAAAGCCAGGAAACGGCCGGCCAGCGCGGAGGCGTAGTGATCCGGGCGAGCCTTGACGTCCGCCGAAAGCTGAAGGAGTTCCTGGACGCGCGCCGCGTTCCACTCCGTGCCGGTAAGAAGGTCGGTGGAAAGAGCGACGGGTATGGATATCGTGGTCATGATTTAGCGGGAAGCCGCCAAGGCGTTCCGGTCGTTCTTTTCGGCGAACTCTGCAGCAACAGCATGGGGACGCTTGGTTTTCTTCAGGACTTGCCGAAATCTCTCCGTGAATTCATCCACTTGGCGCTCGGTCACGATAAAAGGCGGCAGCAGCCGCAGCACGCGTTCATGGGTGCAATTAATAATCAATCCTTCGCGCAGCGCGCCTTCTACATAAGCTTTGCCCTCGACAGCAAGCTCGATTCCCAAGATCAGTCCTTCGCCGCGAACCTCTCGGATGAAGTCGAAGTCCCCGGCAAGGCGGGCCAGTTCCGAGCGCAATTGCGATCCACGCTCGCGAACGTTTTCAAGCAAGTTGTCGTCCTCGATGGTAGACAGAAATTCGAGCGCAACGGCACAGGCCAGCGGTCCGCCCCCGAATGTCGAGCCGTGCAGACCAGGCGAGAAGGATTCCGCGAAACTCTCTCGGGCCACAACCGCTCCTAAAGGGAGTCCACCAGCCAACGGCTTGGCAATGACTACGATATCCGGTAAGCCCGTGTACCGCTGATAGGCAAAGGGGCGGCCGGTCCGCCCCAGGCCCGACTGGATCTCGTCCGCAATGAGCGCCGCGTCATAGTGGCTGGCCAGTTCGCGAGCGCGCGTCCAAAATGCCGCGCTGACGGGATAAATGCCGCCCTCTCCCTGGATTGGTTCGATAACGATGGCGCAAACCGAATCGTCGAATTTAGCTTCCAGATCAGCGATGTCGTTAAAGCGCACAAATTCGATCCCGGGCACCAACGGAGCAAAGGGCTCGCGATACTTTGCGGGGTAGGTTATGGAAAGCGCGCCGAAGGTGCGCCCGTGGAACGAATTTTCAAGCGCCAGAACACGAGTCTTTCCTTCGGTACCGCGTTTGTGGGCGGCAAGCCGCGCCAGTTTGATGGCCCCTTCCACAGCTTCCGTGCCGCTATTGCAAAAAAAGACGCGCTCTAGCCCGGACCACTCCGCCAACTTGCGCGCCAAGGGACCCTGATAAGAGTGATGAAACAGATTCGAGACGTGCACGGCGCGCGCAGCTTCGCGGCGAATGACACGTGTCAGCCTCGGATGCGAATATCCCAGGGCATTTACGGCCAGGCCGCCGAGGAAATCCAGGTACTTACGACCGCGATGGTCGTAAAGATAGCAGCCGCGGCCGCGTACAAACAGCAGAGCGGGGCGCCGGTACGTGTTCATCAGGTATCGTCCCGTCAGGCGCATGGCCTGCTCGGGGGGTACCCTGTGCTTCGCGGGTTTCGGCTTGCGGGGTCTGTTCAACTTCCAACTCCGGCTGCAGCAGGATAACTGGATGTGACGCGCGTCCCCGGCCCTTTCTGCCCGTTCGCCGCAGAAAGCAGCCCGCTCTCGTTCGCCCCGCCTACGATGCGCACTTGCTTCACGCCGGCTGCAAGTGCCCGCTTGCATGCTTCCAGTTTAAGCACCATGCCTCCGGACACCTTGCTGTGCCGAATCAAATCTTCCACATCGCTGCAGGAGACGGCCTTCATCACCTTGGATCCGTCGAGCACCCCGGCGACATCGGTCATATAGATCAGCCGGTCGGCATGGATGTATTCGGCGCAGGCGGCCGCCATATGGTCGGCATTGATGTTGTAGAGTTCCCCGTCAGCACCCATTCCGAGGCAGGATGCCACCGGAACGATGCCGGCCCGCCAAAGCGATTCGAGAAATTCGACATTTACGCCTGTGAGATAGCCGACGAAACCCAGCGCACCCACTACGTCATCGTGTTGCATCGGCTCGGCAAGGAAGCAGCCGGAGTCCGAGGCACACAAGCCGATGGCTGGCTGCCCCGCGGCAGAAACGGCGCCGGCCATACGTTTATTGAGCAATCCGCCGAGAACCATCACAGCCACATCCCGCGTCTCCCGATCGGTGACGCGCAGGCCACTGATGAATCGGCTCTCAATGCCCATGCGCTTAAGCGTGGCGGTAAAAATCTTGCCACCGCCGTGCACCACCAGCAACTCATGCCCTTGCTGGGCAAGTTGCGCGATCTGCCTGGCCAGCGAGCGTACTGCTTGCGGATCGTCCAGCAGAGCCCCGGCGATCTTCACGACCATTCTCATTGCAGACCCGTTGCCTCCTCGAAGCCCATCATCGTGTTCATGTTCTGTACTGCTTGGCCCGCAGCGCCCTTGCCGAGATTATCGAGACAGCTCACCACGACGAGGCGCTCCCCTCGTGAATCTAGAGCGAAGCCGATATCACAGAAATTCGTGTGCGCCACGTGCTGGAGTTCCGGGAGACGTCCTGCCGGCCATAGTCTGACCATGGGTTTTCCGGCGTAGAACTGGCGATAGAGGGCTTCGATTTCGGCTGCCTCGCGCCGCGGTTCCAGCCAAACGTAAAGCGTGGAAAGAATTCCGCGGGCTAGGGGGAGCAGATGCGTGGAAAACATCATTTCGCCGGCAGCGATCCCCAGATGCTCGGTGACTTCCGGCGTGTGCCGGTGGGTGAACAGGCTGTACGCGCGGAAGTTTTCGTCTACCTCAACGAAATGGAGCTCACGCTTTGGTTCCTTGCCGGCGCCGGAAGCACCGGACTTGCAATCGCACACGACGCCACGGCCCGATGCGATCCATCCTGCTTCGACAAGCGGCCGAAGCCCGAGAATCACCGACGTCGGATAGCAGCCCGGATTGGCAACCAATTTCGCGTTGGTCACAGCATTGCCGTATAGCTCGGGAAGGCCGTAAACAGCCTGGGCCAGCAGCTCCGCATCCGGCGCAGGCAACTTATACCAATTCTCGAACGTGCCAGGATCACGGAAGCGGAATGCCCCGCTCAAGTCCACAATCCGCAGCCCCGCCTCAAGCAGTTGCGGAACAATCTCCAGTGAAGCCTCATGAGGCGTGGCCAGGAAGGCCAATTCAGCACCGCTCTCCGCAATCGCCCGTAAGGAGAAAGCACGGCACGGAGCCTCACCCCATCCACGAAGCTGCGGAAAGATCTCGGTAAGACAGTTCACCGGCTTCGCGCTTTCGCGCAGGTAAAATGCGGGCTTGGCGATGGTAGGGTGCCGAAGCAGGAGCTGCGCCAGCTCAAATCCCGCGTAGCCGGTTGCTCCAACGACGGCGACCCGCATGGGGCCGTTCATCGGAGCAGGGCCTCCAATCGTTGTTGCACCGCGGTCCTGGCGGCCCGAGACGGCGTAATCACGAGAACCGTATCGTCGCCGGCGATGGTGCCGGCCACTTCACGAAGCCGTTCCCCGTCTACGGCAGCGGCCAATGGCTGCGCGCCGCTGGGCGGCGTCTTGAGGACCAGTAGATTATCGGCAGGCCGCACGTCCAGCAGATATTCGCGCACCGCGCGCGCCAGCGGAGGGAGCGCCTGCGCGCCATCTTCGTGGGCCGGCTTTAGCGGTTTATAGCCCTCCGCTGTTTTCACCAGCTTTAGCTCAGCGATGTCGCGGGAGAGGGTGGCTTGGGTGACACGCAGTTTCAACTGCGCCAGCCGCCGCCGCAATTCGTTCTGGCTCGAAATAGCTTCGCTCGCGATCAATTTGAGTATCTGCCCTTGCCGGAACCGTTTTTGGCTTGCCAACCCTTGACCTGCCACGGTTTATGCATTCGATTGCATAATTATGCGGGCACCGGCCGGGGCTTGTCAACAAAAATTTGATTTTCTCCATCGGATTTTTGATTCGAGATCTTCTTTACCGCATTGAGCCATGGCGAAGCCGGTGCTATTCTCGTTGGCAATGTCTGACGTTTCCGTAAAAGCCTCGCCGCCGCAGCCGCTGTCGTCCCGCTCCCAGGCACTGCTTCAGGTGGCGGAGTCGATTGCGCACCATCGCGATCTGGCCGAGCTGTTCCACGATCTGGCTGCCCGGCTGCACGGCGTCGCTCATTTTGATTACTTAAATCTCGTGCTGCACGACCCCGAACGCCAGGTAATGCGCCTGCACCTCCTCGAAACCTTGCGCGCAAAACCGACCCAGTTGCGTGTGGGCAGAGAATCGCCCATCGGGTCCACGCCTTCCGGGCGCGTTCTCGAGACTCAGGAGGCGTTTGTCGTTTCGGATGTCGAAGCGGAGACGTCCTTCCCGGCCCTCATGGAGGCGCTTCGGCAAGAGGGGGTCCGTTCCTTCTGCGTGGTTCCGTTGACGACCGCGCAGCGCCGGCTGGGAACGATTGGCTTCGGAAAGCTCGAACCCCATCACTACGATGCCAGCGAAGTTGATTTCATGCAGCAGGTGGCGCGCCAGGTGGCCGTGGCTGTGGATAACGCGCTGAACTTTGAGACCGCAAGGGCCTATCAGCAGCAATTGGCGCGAGAGCGGGATCGCTTGCGCGTGCTGCTCGAGGTCAATAATGCGCTCGTCTCAACGCTCGACCTGCGTCAACTCTTTCACGTAATCGCCAGTAGTCTACGGCGGGTCCTGCATCATGAGTATACAAGTTTGGCCCTGCTCGACCCCAAAACCAACAGATTACGAGTGCGGGCGCTCGACTTCTCAGGCGGACAGGGTTTGATTCACGAGGAGATGTCCGTTCCTCTGGAGAAGTCCCCAGCCGGAGAGGCGTTTTCCGCGCGGCTGCCGCAACGCTATACCCGCGCCGATTTGGAAAGATTTGATTCCGACATCACCCGCCGGCTGATAGCCGAGGGAGTACGTGTAGAGTGTTGCGTTCCTCTCATCACACGTGAACGCGTGCTGGGAACCCTTAACGTGGCCAGCTTTCGGGATTCCGCGTTCCCGCAGGAGGACCAAGACCTGCTCAGTCAGGTCGGGGCGCAAGTAGCGATTGCCGTCGAAAATGCGCTGGCTTTTCAAGAGATTGCCGAACTCAAGAACAAGCTCACCGAAGAAAAGCTCTATCTCGAAGATGAAATTCGCACGGAGCACAATTTTGAGGAGATCGTCGGCGAAAGCCCGGTACTGAAATCTCTGCTCTCACAACTGCAAACGGTGGCGCCCACCGATTCGACCGTGCTGATTACGGGAGAGACCGGCACCGGCAAGGAACTCATTGCCCGCGCTCTTCATAATCTAAGCGCCCGCCGCGATCGGACCTTTGTAAAGATCAATTGCGCCGCCATCCCTACTGGATTGCTGGAATCCGAGCTCTTCGGACACGAAAAAGGCGCTTTCACGGGCGCCATCGCTCAGAAGCTCGGGCGCTTCGAGCTGGCTGATAAAGGAACCCTCTTCCTTGACGAAGTTGCCGATATTCCCCTGGAGCTTCAGCCCAAACTCTTGCGTGTTCTGCAAGAACAAGAGTTTGAACGCCTCGGCAGCACGCGCACGCGCCATGTGGACGTGCGTGTGGTAGCCGCCACAAACAGCGATCTCGCCCGCATGGTCGAGAAAGGCGCATTCCGCAGCGACCTTTTTTATCGGTTGAACGTTTTTCCACTGGCCGTCCCCCCTCTGCGTGAACGCCGCGAAGACATCGCCACTTTGGTGCGCTATTTCGTCCAGCGTTACGCCCGCCGGATGAACCGGCACATCGAAACCGTTTCCACAGAAACAATCGCTGCTCTCGAGCGCTACCATTGGCCCGGTAACGTCCGCGAACTGGAAAACCTTATCGAGCGCGCAGTTATCCTTTCTCCCTCACCTGTGCTGCGTATTCCTCTTTCTGAATTGAAGTCGAATCCGGATGGCCATACAGCCGCTCTGCCTACCTTGGCTGAAGCCGAACGAGATCACATCCTACGAGCGCTTGAGGAATCGAAATGGGTTCTCGGCGGACCCAAAGGCGCCGCGGCCTTGCTGGGCATGAAGCGTACGACCCTTCAGTCGCGCATGCAGAAGCTGGGGATTTCCCGACCGCGTTAAAAATCCTTTAACGAGTCTCAGGCTTTTGGATCCCACATTTTCGGGCGGCGATTTCGGCGACCGGACGCTTGTGGGCGGCGTCGCGGGGACGGCCTTCGTAGTAATGTAGAATTTCCCAGCCCCGGAAATAAGTTTTTAACTCGCCAGGGTGCAGTCGGTGCGAAGTGGCGGCGTCCTCACCAGGGTGGGTGATGTGAACAATCGCGAGGATAACCCCGCCAGCCACGATGCCCCGTTTGGCGGGCGCGAAGAGGTCCCGTTGAAGGTAGTAGCACATCGCTATGAGGTCCCAGGCGTTAGGGACGATATCAAATTCATGCTTCTCGAGGTCGGCAACGCGGGTATCAATTTTCAGGTGCCGGTCGGAGGCGCGGTCCAACAATACCGCAATGGCGCTGGGGGCGCCATCAACTGCGGTAACTCTCCAAGCTTGCTCGGCGAGCCAAAGAGCATTGTGGCCGGTGCCGCAGGCAAGGTCGAGGGCTTTTCCTGGGCGGAGCTTTCGAGCGGTTTCGGTCAGCAGAGGCGCTGGAGCAGCGTCGAAATCCTCGGCGGGGCGTTCTCTCGAGCGGTAGCGCTCTTCCCAGGCGCGGATTTCCACGCGGGAATTGTTGCCGGAATGGCAGGGATGTGCAAGGCGCGCCCGTGTACGTGGAAGCAGCAGTTTGAGACAGAGCAGCTAACGCCGAGTCGAAGAGAGGTCGCAGTGAACCTGCGGATTAAAATCCGCAGGGCGAAGGGAAGTCTAGCACGATCTCCAGTTGGCTTGGCCGAGCAGTCGGGGCGCCGCAGAGGCGGTGACGAGAGCATCTTTATTGTTGTAGGAACGGGAAGTCAGGGGTAGACTCTCTTCCCGTGTTCAGCAAACTGAACAGCCCCGTGAGGGTTAAGCCGGAGACGGAGAGCCCTGAGAGGCCGTCGCCGAAGACCGTTCCGGCGGAGGTTAAGTC
>WNGQ01002345.1_pt1 | contig 24428 bp, 22 predicted proteins | sample 5407661 | NCBI WGS metagenome assembly WNGQ01 (sample SAMN13153382, study PRJNA577476) | soil metagenome | isolation source: 60 cm soil or saprolite under Garry oak tree replicate 2 | place: USA:California | collected 2016-06-15 | reverse complement strand
GAGAGCGAACTGACGCTTCATCACCATCAACAGCACCAGGATCAAGTGGACACCCAGGGCGAGGCCAATAGCTGAGCTGATACGAAGCCAGATTCGACACCAGGCTCGCCACGACGGCGCGCGGACCTGCCGCCGGCGGCCTTGCGGTACCGGCAGGGACGCGAGATCGCCGTCTAGCGGCCCGCGACCCCGCGCGTCCCCGCGACCCCGCGCGTCCCCGCGACCCGGCGCGTCCCGGCGGCCCGCGCGTCCCGGCGGCGCGGGCGGTCAGCAGGCTCTCTTCCGGCCGAACTGGCCGGTGCGGGCGGCCCGCCTCCTCGCATAGCTCGCCGCAACCTGCTTGGGCGTCATCGGCAGCCGCGCGGCCGAGGGCGGCAGCCCGGCATGCAGGGCGTCGGCGACCAGCAGGGCCATCGAGTACTCGGGATCGGCCGCCAGTGCCCGCTCGATCGCGACGCTGGCGAGCGCCCCGTCCCCCGCCTGCCAGGCGGTGAAGGCCAGCAGCGCCGCCGGCGCGGCCACGACATCGCCGGGCAGATAGCGGACGAGATCGATCCACAGCCGCCGGTGAGCGTCGTTGAAGCGCGGATCCATCCGCGCCCACGCGTCGTCCCTGACCCGGAGGTCCCCGAGCGCGACGCCGAGCCAGCCGATCTCGTCGTGATCGGTCAGCTCCCCGCCCCGCCGGTAACGCGCGATGGCCTGCTTGACCGACCGCCGCCCGGCGTCGGCGATCGGCAGGAACGGATCCTGGCCCGCTGCCGCGGCCTCGAGGTCGATCAGGTGCCCGGCCTTCCGCCTGGCCCGCCGAACCGCCTCGCGCATCGACGGGGCAGCGCCGGCCACCGGCGCGAGCGTATCCGCCAGCGCCGCCCGGTCCGGGCGCACCGTGAGACCCGCCGCGGCAAGCGCGGCGGACGCCGGGTGACCGGCGCTGTCGAACGCAACGCCGTCCGGCGGACAGCACTGAGGGTCGTCGCACAGGTACGACCAGTACCTGCCGCCTTCCACCCTGAGCGCGTCCTGGACGGCGATCCCTGCCTTGTGCAGTGCCGGGACCACCACGTCCACCACCGGCGTGACCGCCTTGCCCGGCCCGTAGCCGACGCCTATCGCCATCGCCAGGTGCTGCCGGCGCAGCACCGTTACGGCGTGCTCGGCGATGTCGGCCGCTAGCTCTTCCTCGGGCGGATCGGGGAGGTCATAGCGGAAGGCGAGCCTGATCCGCGCGTGGGGTCCGCCGATGCCGAGCATGACCAGGCTGTCGGTGGGGTGAAAGCCGATCAGGTGCGGTACGACCGCGAGTATCCCGTCCGCCGAACCGACCCGCACCCGGCAGCGCAACCCGGTCGTGCGCGGGTCTACGGCGTTCGGGCCGAAGGGTTGCCCGGTGCCGGAGTTCTCGTCCTCGGGCTGCGCGTCCCCCGGCTGCGCGTCACGGGGCTGCGCGTCACGCGGCTGCGCGTCACGCGGCTGCGCGCCGTGGGGCGGCTGCGCATCGTGGGGCTGAGGGTCGTGGGGCTGAGGGTCATGGGGTTGCCGGTCGTGAGCTTGCGGGTCCGGGGGCTGCGATTCAGTCATGTGGTCAGGCTTGCGGCAGCGGACAACCCGTATCCAGACACGAAAAAGTCCGCTGTGGATGAACTAGTCGTTTCTCCACAGATTTATGGTGCATCTAGACGGCCCTCGTGACCGGCTTCCGCTCGGCCGGCGCCGGTACTGATACCGGCGGCTAGGCTCTACAACGCGATGCCGAGCAGAGCGTCGACAGCGTCCCTGACCAGCCCGGCCGGTGCGGCGGGCGGCGGGCTGGGCGCCGGGCTGGCCGGTGCGCCGGGCGGCGGGGTGGGCGCCCCGGCGGACCCGGACAGCACATCGTCGGCCCACGCGTCGACGACGGCGAGCGCACCCGGCGCGTCCAGGTCGTCCGCGAGCCGCTCGCGCATCGCGGCGAGCACGTTCTGCGCCGCGAGTCCCCCGGAGACGCCTCCGCGACCGCTCAGGCCGGTCCGCACCGCGTCGCGCCAGCGGTCCAGCCGCCCGGATGCCGCCGCCAGTCCCTCGTCCGTCCAGTCCCAGTCCCGCCGGTAGTGATGGGCGAGTATCGCGAGCCTGATCGCCATCGGGTCCGAGCCCGACTGCCGCAGCGCGGAGACGAAGACCAGGTTGCCCAGTGACTTGGACATCTTCTCGCCGCCTAGCCGCACCATGCCGGAGTGCACGTACCTGCGCGCGAACGCCTCGCCGGCCGCCGCGCCGAACGCGACCCTGGCGTGCGACGCGCTCATCTCGTGGTGCGGGAAGATCAGGTCAGACCCACCGGCCTGCACGTCGAACGCGGACCCCAGGTACTCGGTCGCGATGGCCGAGCACTCCACATGCCAGCCGGGACGACCCGGCCCGAACCTGGAGTCCCACGATGGCTCGCCCGGCCGGCTGGCCTGCCAGACCAGCGGGTCCAGCGGATCCTTCTTGCCTGGCCGCCCCGGGTCACCGCCGCGCTCGGCGGAGAGCTTGGCCATGGCCTGGTTGTCGAGCCCGGAGACCGAGCCGAAGGCCGGATCGGCCGACCGGCAGAAGTACACGTCGCCGTCGAGGTCGTACAGCGAGTTCCGGTCGGCCAGCACCGCGTTGAACTCCTCGATCATCCCGAGAGCCTCGACGGCGCCGACCAGGCGGTCGGGCGGCACCACCCGCAGCGCGGTCATGTCCAACCGGAACCGGCCGATCTCGCGGTCGGCCAACTCGCGCCAGTCCTGTCCGTCGCGCGCCGCACGCTCGAGCAGCGGATCATCGACATCTGTGACGTTCTGGACGTAACGAACCTCATGCCCGGCATCCCGCCACGCCCGGACGAGCAGGTCCCACGCGATGTAGGTCGCCGCGTGCCCTATATGTGTCGCATCGTACGGTGTGATGCCGCACGCGTACAACGTGGCGAGATGCCCCTGCGCCGCCGGAAGCTTGGCGCCGCTCGCCGTGTCCCAGATGACGGTCTCCGGGCCCCGTCCCGGCAGCCGGGGAACGCGCGGAGCAGGCCAGGAGTCCATGGCGGCAAGGTTATCGCTCGACTTGCATGACCCCATCCGGGCCTCGCCCGTCCCGCCCGTCCCGTCCAACCCCGCCCGCGTCGGCCCCCGCGGGCTGCGAACCGCGTCGGCCCGGGCACGCCGGTCAGCCGCGCGCCTGCTCGAAGGAGTGCGCCAACGCGATCAGCCTGGGCTCGCTCCACGCCGGGGCGACCAAACAGACGCCCACGGGCAGTCCGCTGACGCGGCCCGCCGGCACCGTGATGGCCGGATACCCCGAGACGGCGGCTGGGGACGAGGTTCCCACGCTGTAGTGGTCACCGAGCACGTAGTCGGTCAGCCACGCAGGGTTGCCGCTGAGCGCGAGCACGGCGTCGAGCCGGTGCTCGGCAAGCGCGCCGTCCAGACCTGACCGGGCGAGGCTCGTGGCCTGCTCCCTGGTCGGCTGCCAGTCCGGATCGGACCGGCCGGAACTGGCCTCCGCCTGCTCGAAGATCTCCTGGCCGAAGTGAGTCAGCACGCGGTCCGCGTTGCTGCAATTGAACGCGATCAGCTCCGCGAGCGACCCGGGGTGCTCGCCGCCGAGCGCGGCCAGGTAGGTGTTCAGGTCGTCCTTGAACTCGTGCCGCAGGGCGAGGAACTCGGATTCTGCGATCTTGTCCGCGCCGGGTAGCTCGACCGGGTCGACGACCTCGGCGCCGTGCATGCGGAGCAGGCTCACCGCGTCATCGAGCACGGCGGCCGCGGCGGCGGTGGCCTGAGCCGAGCCCTCCCGCCAGATGCCGATCCTGGCGCCCGCCAGCGCCGACCCGTCGAGGAACTGGGTGTAGTCGGCGGGCTGGCCGGCCGCCTGGCTGGTCGCGGGGTCGGCCCGGTCGGCTCCGGCCAGGGCGCCGAGCAGCGCGGCGGCGTCGGCGACCGTCCTGGTCATCGGCCCGGCCGTGTCCTGCTCCGCCGAAATCGGGACGATGCCGGTCCGGCTGACCAGGCCGACCGTGGGCTTGATGCCCACGACGCCGCAGGCGTGCGCGGGGCTGACGATCGAGCCGTCGGTCTCGGTCCCGACCGCGAGCGGCGCCAGCCCGGCCGCCACCGCCACGGCCGAGCCGGAGCTCGACCCGGACGGGTTGCGGCCGGTCCCGTACGGGTTGCGTGCCTGGCCGCCCAGGGTCGACCAGCCGCTCGATGACTGGGTGGACCTGAAGTTCGCCCACTCGGACAGGTTGGCCTTGCCCAGGATGACCGCGCCCGCCGCGCGCAGCCCGCGGATCAGGAACGCGTCGTCGGCCGCGGCCCCGGCCAGCGCCGGGGAGCCAGCCGTCGCCGGGGATCCTGCGACCGAGATGTTGTCCTTGATCAGCACGGGGATCCCGGCGAGCGGGCCGGAGTCGGCGCCCGCGGCCCGCGCCTGGTCGATCGCGCGGGCCTCCTCGACGGCCTCGGCGCGGACCGAGATCACGGCGCCGAGCTCCGGATTGTGACGCTCGATCCGGTCCACGTAGAACCGGGCGAGCTCGGCGGCGCTCAGTTGCCCCGCCGCCATCGCCCGGCGCAGCCCGGCCACGGTCACGCTGTTCACGGCGATGCCTGACCCGCCGATGGTTTCACCGGGAGATTCAGAAGACGTCATGGTGGCAAGACTAGGAGAGCCGGCGGTCCCGGCTCTGGGGGTATGCGAAATGGCTTCTGTCCTGCCGCACGTCCGCGCGCGGACCGCTGCCGGGGCGACGGGGGCGACGGGGGCGGCCAGGGTCGGGCTGGCCGGCGCGGCCGCGCTCGCGGTCGTGGCGGCCTGCACCACGGGGCACGCGGTCCGGTCGGCCGCGAGGACTCACCTGCAGGCCGGCTACGAGTCGGCCGTCGCCAGGGAACTGCGGTCCGTCGTAGAGATCGAAGCGGGTCAGGCGATCGGCTCGGGGGTGGTACTCGATCGCCACGGAGACATCGTCACCAACGCCCATGTAGGCTGATCGGCATGTTCACGCCGGACGACCTGGCCGTGATCAGGGTCGCCAAAGACGCCAACGACCTCAGGCCGGTGCACTGGGCCAACTCGGCGAAGGCACGGGTCGGCCAGATCGTGCTCGCGATGGGCGCACCGTACGGGCTGATCGACAGCGTCACCCAGGGGATCGTCTCGGCTGCCGGGCGGATCGTGACGGGGCCAACCATCCCCGGTCAGCCCCCGACCGTCATCGCCGATGCCGTCCAGACCAGTGCCGCGATCAATCCTGGCAACAGCGGCGGCGCGCTGGTCTTGCTCTCCGGGCGGGTGCTCGGGATACCGGCCCTGACGGCGCAGGATCGCGAACTCGGCGGCCCCGCGGAGGGAGTCGGGTTCGCGATACCCGCCAACACCGTCGTGGACATCAGCCGCCAGCTCATCAGGTTCGGCAAGGTCACCCGATCGGGCCGGGCGTCGCTGGACATCACCGGGGAGACGCACGTGAGCTCGTCCGGCAAGCCGGACGGCGTGACCGTAGAACGCGCCAGGCCGGGCGGCGCGGCGGCCGCCGCGAGCGTCAGGCCCGGCGACGTCATCGCCGGGATCGGCGGGCAGCCAACCGCGGACGCCGCCGACCTCGAGAGCGCGCTCATCGGCTACCGGCCAGGCGAGCGGGTCAGGGTCGAGCTGCTGCGGGACGGGAATCCGAGGGAGGTCATCGCCACGCTCGGCACCCTGCGGAGCTGACCGGTCGCCGCCCGGCCGGGCTCTTGCCTAGAATTCGCGGGTGACCTACTCAATGGGCAAGCTCGACTTCACGCCGGCGGCGCGCCGGCCTGACCTGCTGGCCGCGCCGGTAGCGGCCGCGCTGGCCGACCCGTCCTGGCCGCTTCCCGCCGAGGACGTCGGGGTGGCCGAGATCGATGCCGGCCTGGCCGACACCGCGGCGTTCTGCGAGCGGTACGGCGTGTCGCCGGCCGAGTCGGCCAACTGCGTGGTGATCGCCGGCCGGCGCGAGGGCGAGACCAGGTTCGCCGCCTGCGTGGTGCTGGCCACGACCAGGGCCGACGTCAACGGGGTCGCCAGGCGGGCGCTCGACGTCCGCAAGGCGTCGTTCGCCGCGACCGACGTCGCCGTGGCCGAGACTGCCATGGAGTACGGCGGGATCACGCCGATCGGCCTCCCGGCCGGCTGGCCCGTGCTCGTCGACGCGGCGGTCGCCGCCGCCGCGCAGGTCGTGATCGGCAGCGGGGTGCGCAGGTCGAAGCTGGCCCTGGCCGGCAAGACCCTGACCGACCTGCCTGGCGCCGTGGTCATCGAGGGTCTCGGCCGCTAGTGGGCCGCGCGGCGCTCAAGGCACCCACGAGACCTTTCCGTGCAGCGCCACGTAGCCGACGAAGGCGGTGGCGTCGATCAGCGTGTGCGCGACGACCAGCGGCATGACCCGGCCCCAGCGGCGGTAGAGCACCGCGAAGATCACTCCCATGATGGCGTTACCGGCGAAACCGCCGAGACCCTGGTACAGGTGGTAGGTGCCGCGCAGCAGCGCGCTGCAGGCGATCGCCCAGGCCGGCCGCCACCCGAGCTGTTCGAGCCTGAGCAGCAGGTAGCCGATGACCAGAACCTCCTCGAGCAGGCCGTTTTGGAGCGCGTCGAGCAGCAGCACGGGAATGCGCCACCAGACGGCAGGCAGGTGCTCGGGCACCACGTTCAGGCTGACGCCGAGATGAAACGCGGCGATGTACAGCGCCAGGCCGCTGCCGCCGACCACCGCCGCGAGCACCGCTCCGCGTACAACGTCCCTGGCAGGCTGACTCGCGTCGATCCCGATCACCGACGGCGGCTCGCCCGAGCGCACCATCAGGTAGAGCACGAGGAATACGGGCGCCAGGTTCTCGGCGATGCTCGCCATCTGCAAGGTGAGGTCGAGCCAGTGGTTGAACGGGGCCAGCGAGCCCACGAGCAGGGCCTGCTGGCTGGCCAGGGACTTGTTCTGGAGCAGCGAGCCGACCAGGTTCAGCGCCGCGTTCAGGGCGCTCGCGCCGAGCGACACGGCGAAGACCGCGAAAATCTCCCACCGGATCAGCCACGGCGGCGGCGGGCGTAGGCTGGTCTCCCTGAGTGCCACCTGATGGACTTTAGCCTTTACCACCGGCGCCGAAACCGTCGGCGGATCGCTGCTGCCGCCAGGCCTGGCACTCGCGCGTGGCCGGCCGTCGGCGGGCTCGCCGGGCTGGTCGACTTCCCGGATAAGCCACTGCGCAAACGGAATATACGGCATATAACGGATCGGTCAGAGCGAGCAAAGACACAAGGTGGTCCGATGATCCGTGCAGGCCGTAGCCAAGGCGGCCAGCCGATGGGTCCTGGCCCGGCCGAGCCGGACCCGGACCGGTCAGGTGACCCCGCACGACCTCGCGAGACCAGCGGGCCCGCGCCCGCGTCCGGCGCGGGCACCTCCGCGGCCACGCTGCCGGCGCCGGACGAGCCGGGATCCGGCGCCGACGCGGGCGAGCGGCCACCCGCCGAGGCCGCGCCGACCTCGGGCGGCGGCGGCCGGTCCGCCTTCCGCCGCGCGCTCGGCCACACCTGGGTCAGGCATCTGATCCTGATCGTCATCTACCAGGGCGCGGGCATCGCGACGACGTGGCCCAGGTTCACCTATCTCGCCGACGGCAGGCTGCCCGCCACCTCGGACGTGTCCAGCTTCGTCTGGAACATCTGGTGGTCGGGCCACCAGGTGCTGCACCTCAACAACCCGTTCTTCACCAAGTACATGGCCGCGCCGGTCGGCACGCACCTGGCGTTCAGCACGCTGATGCCGCTCGCCGGGTGGATCACCGCGCCGATCACGGTCCTGTACGGGCCGTCGGCCTCCTTCACGCTGCTCACCATCGTCACGCCCGGCCTGCTCTGTTACGCCATGTACCGGGCGGCGAAACTGTGGCTGAACGAGCCGGGCGCGATCATCGCCGGGGCATTCTTCGGTCTGTCATCGATGCTGCTGTGGCAGAACTGGTATCACGTCAACATCGCGATCGGGACCATTTTCCTGCCGGTCACGATCGAGGCGGCGGTCAGGCTGAGGCGCAAGCCGAGCTTCGCGCCCGCCATCGCGCTCGGCATCGCCCTCGGCGCGTCGATCCTGGTCAACCAGGAGAGCACCGTCGTCGCCATCATCCTGGCGGCGGCGATCCTGGTTCCCTGGCTCGTCGCGGCGGTGATCAAGGACCGCCCGCTGGCGCGCCGGGCGCTCAGGCCGCTCGCCGTCGGCGCCGTGGTCGCGATCGTGGTCGGCGGCCCCGAACTCATCGGCATGCTGCAGCAGATCATGTCCGGCGGAGCCTCGCCGCCCGCCGGGGAGCTTGCCTCGAACTACGCGCAGTTCGGGGCGTCACTTCCCACGCTGTTCGCGCCGTCGCCCAGACTCGGCACGTTCGGCCTGGGCCAGCTTGCCTCGGCGTACAGCTACAGCAACTCGGAGCAGTTGCTCGAGGGCCTGCCGACGTTCGGCGCGGTGCTGACCGGCCTGGCGCTCATCGGCGTCGCGGTCGGCTGGCGCAGGCGCAGCACCTGGGCGTTCCTGGCGGTCTGGCTCGTCAGCGCCGCTCTCGCGCTCGGAACGAGCCTGACCATCGGCCGCAACTGCCAGATCAGCCAGGGCAAGTGGCACCGTCCGGGCAAGGTGTACGGGCGGTTCTGCCACCAGTACCTGCCGCTGATGAGCCACATCCACGCCACCAATGTGATCATGCCCGGCGGTACGGAGACCGGCGTCATGAAGCCGGTCGTGGTGTCGAACCTGATGCCCTATAGCTGGCTGGTCCGCATCCCTGGCCTGTCCGGCCTGCGCGAAGCGGACAGGTTCGCGCTGGTCGGGCTGCTCGGCGCGGCCATGCTGGCCGGGCTGACGGTCCAGTGGCTGAGCAAGCGGAAGGTCACGATGCCGCTGATCGCCGTGATCGTGGTTCTCGGCGCACTCGAAGCGGGGTGGTCGGGGAACTCGCCGACCTCAAACGGTTATCACGGCACCATGCCGACCACGCTGCCCGTGCTCGACCGTCCGCTCACCCGCGACCATTCGGGCTCGATCGTGGTCGACGTGCCTTACGGGCTGCGCGGTGGCGTCGCCGTGACGGGCTCGGAGATCGCGCCCAACGCCATGCTGATCGCGACGCATGACCACCATCCGCGGGCGATCTCCTACACGGCCTGGGTGTCGAAGGCCGCGATCGACGGGATCGGCAAGCACGCGTTCTTCCGCAACCTCTACATCGCGGAGCACAGCCAGAACCCGACACCGGAGAACATCCGCCGGGCCACCGCTGACCTGAGGACGCTGAATGTCGGCTGGGTTGTCGAATGGCGGAACCTGTGGACGAAGTATCATCCGATCGAGCGATACGGGCACGTCGACATGTATCTTAAGGCGCTGGGGTTCCGGCACACCAAAGGGATGTGCCTGGTGAACCTCCAGCCGGGGGAGCAATGCCCGCACTTCAAGAACATCTGGCTATGGCAGTACACGCCGGTCAGGTCGGGCTAGGCGCGGGGCTCACCGAGGTAGGCTCCGCTCAGTGACAGCCAAGGAACAGCCGATGAACAAGTCCAAGGCCCCCGCCGACGTCGGCGCCAGCACCGGCGCGAAGCCGAAGCCCGCGAAGGCCGGCCAGGCCGCCGCGAAGCCGAAGCCCGCGGCGACCGGGCGGGCCCGCCAGGCGGCGCCGGAGCGGCCAGAGCCGCCGCGGTCCATCCAGATCGCCGTGCGCCTGATGTACGCCGGTGCCGTGGTGACCGTGATCGGGCTGGTGCTCAACCTGATAGCGGTCGCGACCAACGAGAACGCGGTCCGTGCCGCCCACAAGCACGCTAGCCCCGCGCAAGTGCACGCCACCCACAACGCCCTGATCACGGCCGTGGTCGTGAACGCGGTGATCGAGATCGGCGCCTGGCTGCTTATGGCCAGGGCCAACCGCGGCGGCCTGAAGTGGGCTCGGATCATCTCCACCGTGCTGTTCGCGCTCAGCTTCTGGAGTTTCGCCAACCTGCTGCTCGGCTCCGTCACGGGCATCAGCATCGCGTACTCGGTCGTCGTGTGGCTGGTGGGCCTCGGCGCGATCTTCTTCCTGTGGCAGAAGGACTCGAGCGCGTTCTTCGCCGACGCGTCCGGCTGACCGGAACGGGCTGCCGCTATCGACCGGGATCCCGGCTCGGGTCTGCCGGAGCCCGGGATCTCAGGTCGCCGTCGGCCCGGCCGCCGACTCGCCGTCCGACGGCTGCTCGGCCTGGACCTGGGCGAGCTGAGCCTGGGCGAGCTGGGCCGTCAGCCGCCGCCAGGCCAGGTCAGCGCCCGAGGCTAGGCACCCGTCGACGACGGCGCCCGTGCCGAGCGCGCTCACCCGAAGCTCGGGCAGCACAGGCGCGATCCGGCCGAGTTCGGCGCTGACCGCGGCCGCGAAGCCAGGCGCCTGCCCGATGCCGCCGCCGAGCACGACAAGCCCGGGGTCCACTACCGCGATGATCGCGCAGATCGCCTTGGCCACCAGCCTGGCCTCGGCGGCCACGATCGCGGCGGCCCGCTCGTCCCCGGCTGCGGCAGCCGCGAAGACCTGCCTGGCCGACCGGTTACGCAGGCCCGCCCGCCGCGCCGCGCGGACGATCGCGGCGGCCGAGCCGACCGCCTCCATCGTGCCGCGCCTGCGCACTTCCTCGTCGGCGACGTCACCGCCGGGCCCCTCGGTGATCGGCAGGAACGCGATCTCGCCCGCCACGCCGTGCGCCCCCCTGTGCAGTTGCCCGCCGAGCACGAGGCCCATGCCGATCCCGGTCCCGATGGAGACGAAGCCGAAGCTCGCGAACTCCCTGCCGTGCCCGTGCTCGCGCTCGGCCAGCGCCGCCGCGTCGGTGTCGTTCTCCACGGCCAGGTCCTCGCCGAACGCGCCGCGCAGCCCGGCGAGCACCGACGGGTTGTCCCAGCCCGCCATCCCGCCGGTCAGCGTGATCGCGTCCCGCCTGGGGTCGTAGACGCCCGGGCTGCCGAGCACGGTCTGGGTCACGTCGGCCCGTGCGACGCCCGCCGCCGCGCAGATCCCGTCGGCCAGCCTGACCAGCTCGCCCACCCGCTTGCGCACGCTCGCCGCCGCGCAGCGTGACTCGGCCTTGGCCCTGATCTCGCCGGTCAGGTCGGCGATCGCGCCGCGCAGGTACTCGTGCCCGATGTCCAGGCCGAGCACGTAGCCCGCGTCGGGCCTGATCTCGTACAGCACCGCGGACCGGCCGGGCACCCCGGTGCGCTGGCCGGCCGTCCTGACCAGGCCGGAACGCTCGACGTTGGCGAGCGCCAGTGAGACCGTCGGCTTCGACAGCCCGGACAGCCGGGCCAGGTCAGCACGCGAGCACAGGCCGAGCTGGCGGATCTGGTTGAGCAGAAGCTGCTCGTTCATCGTCCGCATGAGCTGGGGCCTGGCCGGCTGCATGCCCCGCTCCAGCCCCGCCCGCGCCGTCGGTCGCGGCATCCCCGCCGTCACCTGACCCGCGCCGCCCTGGGCAGGCTCGGCGGCCTCCGCCGCGACGTCCGTCACCTGGGGCGTCATGAAGTACCCACTAGCGCAGGTAGGCGAGGTGCTCGCCGTGCAGCTCGATGTACTCGGCGGTCAGCTCGCGGGCGGCGGTGATGCCGGGCACAAGCGGGTGCTGAGCGAGCGCGACCGCGGCCAGGCTGGCGTTACCCGACATGGCGGCCTCCACGATCCCTCGCTCGTACTCTTTCACGGCCAGCACCAGCGCCCGCGCCGACCTGGGCAGGTCGGCCGCGTCGAGCTGGGTCAGGCCCGCGGCGTCCACCCTGGCGGGCACCTCCACGATGTCGTCGGGGTCGAGGAAGTCGAGCGCCCGGCCATTGCGCATGTTGACTATCACGTCACTCGCGCCGCGCCCGGCCAGGCCGTCGATCACGCGCAGCGCCAGGCCCTCGTAGCCGCCAGGCTCGCCCGCCTCGATCGGCACCGCTCCGGCCGCCGAACGCCGCGCCCGCGCCTGCGCCTGCCCGCTGGCACCCTGCGTGTCGGTCTTCATGTACGTGTCGTGCCGCACGCCGGTCAGGCTCGCGTAGGCCGACCACGCGGCATGCACGTCACCGTCGGCGAACGCCTTGCCGATCGCGGTCAGCAGCTCCTCGTTCAGGCCCTGCACGTCCTGGCCCCGGCTGGACCCGGCGCGCGCCACGCCGTCGAGGTAGCGCCGCGGGTCGTAGTAGTAGTACACGTACTCGGTCGGGATCGCGCCGACCCGCCTGACCTCGTCGGCGTCGAAGGCCGCGAACTGGTGCGCGGACCGCTGCAGTTCGTCGAACCTGGCGATCAGGTCACCGATCAGCTCCTCGCCGTCGAGCTGGAACGATCCGACCCAGCCCAGGTGGTTCAGGCCGCCGTACCTGGCCCGCACCCGCCCGGCCGCCCCGGCCCCGGCGTCGGCTCGCGCGAACCTGGCCAGGTCCGCGATCGTCCCGGACGGCGTATCGCAGACGCCGACGGCCCGTACCTGACCCTGAACGGTAATCGCCTGGGTGATCAGCCCAGCCGGGTTGGTGAAGTTGACCAGAACCGCGCCGGGCGAGCACCGCGCCAGCAGGTCGCAGTACGCCAGCACGACCGGTATCGTCCGCAGCGCCATCGCGCAGCCGCCCGGACCCGTCGTCTCCTGCCCCACGATCCCGCGGCGCAGCGCGACCTGCTCGTCGATCACGCGGCCGCGGTCGCCGCCGACCCGGATCGCCGAGAACACGTAGTCTGCCCCGGTGAACGCCTGCGCCGGGTCGGCGGTCACCGTCACCACGCCCGGCTGGCCGAGCGCGACCGCCACCTCGGCGGCCAGCCTGCCCGTCGTGGCCCGCCTGGCGGCGTCCGGCTCGAACAGGCAGATCTCGTCGAATGCCCCCGGCCGGCCGGTCAGCACCGCGCGCACGAACGCCGGCATTCGCACCCCGCCGCCCCCGAGAACCGACAGCTTCATCGCCTGCTCCCTACCCTTGGTCCGGCGCGCCCGGCCGCCGGGCCGCGGCGATCCCCTCGGAAGGTTGCAGGAGGCCGTCCCCCCGGGCCAGCACCGCGGGGGGTCGCGGGGGGTCGTCCCCCCGGGCCAGCACCGCGGGGGGTCGCGGGGGGTCGTCCCCCCGGGCCAGCACCGCGGCGACGTCCTTGACAACCATGGGGCGCAACGGCCAGCCCGCGCCAGTGCCCGCACCAACCTCGCCCACTCCCCCGAGCCTGCCCACGGCCTTCGACCCGGCGGCGTTGGCCGCGACGGCGGCCTCGGCGATCGAGGCACCGCCGATCAGGGCCGCGATCATCGCGCCGGCGAAGCTGTCGCCCGCGCCGGTGAGATCCCTGACCGTGACCTGGCCGACGCCCCGCGAGACCTCGGCGACCGCGCCGTCTCGGCCGGCCACGAGCGCGCCGGCCGCGCCCCGGGTCACGACCAGCTCGGTGCCCCACGCCGCCGCCGCGGCCACCGCCTCGTCCAGGCAGGCCGCGCCGGTCAGCCTGACCAGCTCGTCGGCGTTGGGCACGAAGATGTCGGCCAGCTTGACGCACTCGATGACGGTGTCGCGGTCTCGTTCGTCCCCCAGGGAGGTGTCGAGCATGATCTGGCAGCCAAGCTCGCGTGCCTCCCGCAGGAACGGCGCCGCCCACCGGCCGGGATGCAGGTAACACCAGGCCGGGCGGTGCGCGCGCAGGACGGCGTGCCAGCGCTGGATCTCGGCGCGCTCGCCGACCGCGGCGGACGGCAGGTGGGTCACGAAGCCGCGGTCGCCGTCGAAGTTCAGCACCACGGTGATGCCCGCGGTCGGCCCGGAGGCTCGCGCCGACGGGGACAGGTCCACTCCCGCCGCCGCGCAGTGCTCGGTCACCACCTGCGAGCCGAGGTCGTCGCCGAGCATGGTGCACAGCCCGGCCCGCACCCCGGCCGCGGCGGCAGCCGTGGCGCTGGTGACCGCTCCGCCGCAGGAGATCGCGAACTCGTCGGTGAAGACTTCCTCGCCCGGTGCGGGCAGCCGGTGAAGCTGCCCGAAGACCAGCTCGAGGAAGACCAGCCCGAACGAGATCATGTCCACCGAGCAGCCTCCCGCCGCGCACCGCTGTCCGGACGCGGGCCCGGCGTCCGCCCGGCTCCGCCTGCATGGTTCGCACGCCACATTACGGTTCGGCCACGAACTCTGTTCCGTCTCGGATAGTTAGGATACTGTCCTAACAATCTCCACGATAGTGGACGCCGGCATCGTTACCGAACTGGCAGGGACCATGGTCGGACAGTTCGCGCCCCCGGAAGCTCGGCAAGCTCAGGAGCTTCAGGGGACTCACGAGCTTCAGGGGACTCACGAGCTTCAGGAGCTTCAGGAGTTTCTGGAGATTCTGGACATTCAAGGTGGTTACTGGGACCATCGCCGACATGCGCCACCGTCGGCACCGGGCTAGCCAGGCAGCCTGGCCGGCTGGTCACCGTCCGGCACCAGGGGCAGGCCGTGACGTACTCCAAAACAGCAACCCGTAGCATCCAAGAAGGGCCGAAGCTATGAGACGCCTAACCAAACTCGGGGTCGTCATCGCAGCAAGTCTGCTGGCCGCCGCCTGCTCGTCATCCCCCACTCCGTCGGGCCCGGCCTCGCCGTCGGGCCCGAGCGGGGTCCTCAGCCTCTCCAACGAGGCCGGCTCCACCTGGACGTGCGGCTTCAGCCCGTTCAACGGCTCGGTGAGCTTCCTGTCCGTGGGGCCGGTCTACGAGCCGCTGGTCTTCGTCAACACCCTGCAGAGCGGCAAGACCACGCCGTGGCTGGCCAGCTCGTACAAGTGGTCGAACGGCAACAAGACCGTCACCTTCACGATCCGCAAGAACGTGAAGTTCAGTGACGGCTCGCCGATGGGCGCGTCCGATGTCGTGTTCACGTTCAACATGCTCAAGCGGTTCCCCGCGCTCGACATCAACTCGGTCTGGTCCGTGCTGTCCAGCGTCACGCAGCAGGGTTCCGACCAGGTAGTCATGACCTTCAAGACCGCGGCCGTGCCGTACTTCTACTACATCGCCGACCAGGTGGGCATCGTGCCGCAGAAGATCTGGTCGAAGCTGAAGAACCCGGTGACCTTCACCGACGCCAACCCGATCGGCACCGGCGCCTACACGGTGAAGTGCAGCCCGCAGCTCATCACCTACACCGCCAACGCGCACTACTACCAGCCGGGCGAGCCGCACATCGAGACGGTCCTGTACCCCGCGTACACGTCCAACGACCCGGCCAACGTCGACCTGGCCACGGGTAAGGCCCAGTGGGGCAGCCAGTTCATCCCGAGCATCAAGAAGTTCTACACGTCCAAGAGCGCGAGCTACCACTACTGGTTCCCCCCGACCGCGAACGTCTCGATGTTCATCAACCTGAAGGACCCGGTCCTTTCCGACGTGCACGTCCGCCAGGCCATGGCGTACGCGATCGACCGCCAGAAGGTGTCCACGGTCGGCGAGTACGGCTACGAGCCCGCCAGCAACCAGACCGGCATCGTCACCCCGACATTCAGCACCTGGGTGGACAGGTCCGCCGCGGCCAAGTTCGGCAACTACAGCTACAGCCCGAGCAAGGCCATGTCGATCCTGGCCGCTGACGGCTACAAGAAGGACTCCAACGGCCTCATGGCCAAGAACGGCAAGGAGCTGTCGTTCAGCATCATCAACGTCGGCGGCTACTCCGACTGGGTCGCATCTGTTCAGGTCATCCAGCAGGACCTGCAGGCGGTCGGCATCAAGCTCACGCCGGTCAACCTGGCCAGCACCGACTTCGACAGCCGGTTGTACAACGGCAACTTCCAGCTGGCTTACTACAGCGAGACGGGCGGCCCGAGCCCGTACTACGAGCTGCGGCAGTGGCTCTACGGACCGAGCACCGCGCCGATCGGCAAGCTGGCCACCACCAACTGGGAGCGGTACAGCAGCCCGGCGACCGACAAGCTGATCAACTCGTACGGCGCCACGACCGACCCGGCGCAGCAGCACGCGATCGTCAACCAGCTCCAGCAGGTCATGCTCAGCCAGGTGCCGGTCATCCCGGTCACCGAGTCGGTCGACTGGTACCAGTACGACACCGCCAAGTTCAACGGCTGGGTCACCCCGCAGGACCCGTTCGCCCAGCCGGCCATCTACACCAACCCGGACTGGGGCATCGTGCTGCTCCACCTCACCCCGAAGGGCTGAGCGGTCCGCCCCGGAGCCCTCATGCGGGGCTCCGGGGCACCGCACCGCGCCTCTTGCGGATTGGCGCCGATTGGCCGACCTTGGGGACTAGGGACGATGACCACGAGGAGGGGAGCATGCGGTACGCGCTTCGCCGGCTCGGCTTCTTCCTCGGCACGCTGTGGGCCTGCCTGACCCTGAACTTCGTCCTGCCGCGGCTGATGCCGGGCAACCCGGCGCTGGCGCTGCTGGCCAAGTTCCACGGCCGGATCGGCGGCCAGGCGCTGAAGGCGCTAGAGATCGCCTTCGGCGTGAACACCCACGAGAGCCTTCTGCACCAGTACACCGACTACCTGCGCAACACGGCCACCGGGAATCTGGGTACCTCGCTCAGCCAGCTTCCCACGCCGGTCAGCCAGATCATCAGCAACGCGCTGCCCTGGACGCTCGGCCTGGTCGGCGTGACCACGATCCTGGCCTTCGGCCTCGGCACCGGTATAGGCATCGTCGGCGCCTGGCGGCGCGGAAGCTGGCTGGACAACGTCCTGCCGCCGGTGTTCGTGATCACCTCGGCGATCCCGTTCTTCTGGATCGGGATGCTCCTGATCGTGACGTTCAGCCTGCACGGGCCGCACCTGCCGTCGAACGGCACCTTCGACAGCACCATGATCCCGGCGTTCGACTGGCCGTTCATCGCGAACCTGCTCCAGCACGCGCTGCTCCCGGCCGCGGCGATCCTGATCACCTCGATCGGCCTGTGGATCCTGACCATGCGCAACAACATGGTCACCGTGCTGTCCGAGGACTACATCAAGATGGCCCGCGCGAAGGGCCTGCCAGGCCGGCGCATCATGTTCGACTACGCGGCGCGCAACGCGATCCTGCCCAACCTGAGCGGCCTGGCGATGTCGCTCGGGTTCGTGCTCGGCGGATCGGTGCTGGTCGAGTACGTGTTCAACTATCCCGGCCTCGGCTTCTGGCTGGTGCAGGCGGTCGAGGGCGAGGACTACCCGCTGATGCAGGCGCTGTTCCTGCTGATCACGCTGGCGGTCCTGGTGGCCGTCCTGATCGCCGACATCCTGACCGCGCTGCTCGACCCGCGGACCAGGACGGCGGGGTAAGCCGATGGCCAGCACGGAGATCTCCGCCGGACTCGGCGCCGAGGCCCCGCCCGCCGCCGGTCAGCCTCAGGCCCAGCCGGGTTCGCCCCCGGGCGGGGCGCGCACGGCTGCGGCCAGGACGCGCAAGGCACTGCAACGCCTGTTCGGTACGCTGCGCTCGAACCGAAAGGCGGGCATCGGCTTCATTCTGCTCGCCTTTGTCTGCGTGCTCGCGGCCGTCCCCGGCCTGATCGCGCACGACCCGCCGAGGGCCGAGATCTACGGTCTGTCGCTCGGGCCGTCGGCGAAGCACCTGTTCGGGACCACGGTGTACGGCCAGGACATCTTCTCCCAGTTCGTCTGGGGCGCGCGCGAGACCCTCATCATCGCGGTGGTCAGCGGCGTCCTGTCCACCACGCTCTCGGTGATCATGGGAGTCACGGCGGCGTATCTCGGCGGTTTCGCCGACTCCGCCATGAACCTGATCACCGACACGCTGCTGGTCATCCCCGGCTTCCCGCTGCTGCTGATCATCGCCGCCTACCTGCCGAACAGCGGCGTATTCGTGCTCATCATCATCCTGGTCGTCACCGGGTACAGCTACGGCGCCAGGCAGCTTCGGGCCCAGGCACTGTCACTGCGGCGACGGGACTACCTGGAGGCGGCGAGGGTGCGCGGCGAGCGGACCAGTTACATCATCGCCGTCGAGATCATCCCGACCATGACGCCGCTGATCGTGGCGACGTTCCTCGGCACGGCGGTGTACAACGTGCTGTTCGCGGCCGGCCTGCAGTTCATCGGCTTCGGCAACCCGAACTCGGTGAGCTGGGGGACGATGCTGCACTGGGCGCAGAACAACGAGGCGCTGTCGATCGGCCAGTACCTGTGGGCGCTGATGCCCGGGCTGGGTATCGCGATCCTCGGCGGAGCCTTCGCGCTGCTCAACTACGCGTTCGACGAGATCGGCAACCCGGCGCTGCGGCCGGTACGGAGGCTCCGTGTCAAGCGCGCTCGCTGACGTCGGCCGGGCCGCGGTGACCGGCGACCCGATCCTGGCCGTGAGCGGCATCAGCGTGGAGTACGCCACCAAGCAGGGCAACGTCAGGGCCGTCGACGACGTGAGCTTCGACCTGGGCCGGGGCGAGTTCATCGGGATCGTCGGCGAGTCCGGCTGCGGCAAGTCGACCCTGCTGTTCGCGATCGCCCAGCTACTCAGCCCCCCGGCGGGAGTGGCGTCCGGCAGCGTGGTGTTCAAGGGCACCAGCATGGTCGGGCTGACGGACTCGCAGCTCGCCGCGGTGCGCTGGAAGGACATGTCCGTGGTCATGCAGAGCGCGATGAACGCGCTCAATCCGGTCACGTCGATCGGCGCTCAGTTCAAGGACGCGATGCGGGCGCACGGCGTGCGGTCGAAGGCCGAGATCGCCGACCGCTCGGCGCACGTGCTCCGCATGGTCGGGATCGATCCCGAGCACCTGCGCAGCTACCCGCACCAGCTATCGGGCGGCATGCGCCAGCGCGCCATGATCGCCATGGCCCTGCTGTTCACGCCCGACCTGGTCATCATGGACGAGCCGACGTCGGCGCTCGACGTGGTCGCGCAGCGCTCGCTGATGGTGCAGATCAAGGAACTCCAGGCCGAGCTCGGCTTCAGCATCATCTTCGTCACCCACGACATGTCGCTGGTCAGGCACTTCTCTGACCGCCTGATGGTGATGTACGCGGGGCAGGTCGCCGAGCTCGGCGCCACCTCGCGGGTGTTCGGCGCGCCGCTGCACCCGTACACCATCGGCCTGATGGACGCGTTCCCGTCGATCAAGGGAGCCAGGGTGCCGCTCACCGGCATCCCGGGCCAGCCGCCCGACCTGGCCAGGAAACCGGAGGGCTGCCTGTTCGCGCCGCGCTGCCCGAAGGTGATGACCGCGTGCGAGACCGTCAGGCCGCCGCTCTACCTGGTGGAGGGCACCGAGGTCCGCTGCCTGCTGTTCGCCGACGGGAGCACGCCGTGACCGAGCCGACGACCGACCAGGTGGCATCGCCAGCCGCTGCCAAGCCGCAGTCGGGCCGGTCGGTCACGCTGCGGAAGCGGCCGGGCAGGCGGCGGGCCAGTCCGGCGGCCGGCGCCGGGCCGCTGCTGACGACCGAGGGACTGACCAGGCACTTCAAGATCGGCGGCGGCCTGCACCGGCGCACGCTGCACGCCGTCGACGACGTCAGTCTGAGCATCGGGGCCGGCGAGATCGTCGCGCTGGTCGGCGAGAGCGGCAGCGGCAAGTCGACGATCGCCAGGCTGCTGGCCAGGATCTACCAGCCGACCTCGGGCGAGATCTTCCTCCAGGGCAGGCGGCTGTCGGCGATCAGGTCCCGCGCCGACCTGCTCGCCTACCGCAGCGACGTCCCGATGGTGTTCCAGGACCCGTTCGCGTCGATCAACCCGGTCTTCCGCGTCTCGCACGGTGTCGAGCGCAGCCTGAAGCTGCACCGGCCCGAGCTCAGCCGGGCCGAGCGCCGGGCCGAGGCCGTCCGGATCTTCGAGGTCGTCGGCCTGAACCCGGGAGCCGAGGTGCTCGAGCGCTTCCCGCACGAGCTGAGCGGCGGCCAGCGGCAGCGGGTCGGCTTCGCCCAGGCGCTGGCGATGCGGCCCAAGCTGATCCTGGCCGACGAGCCCGTCTCGATGCTCGACGTGTCGATCAGGATCGGCCTGCTCAACCTGATGACCAAGCTGCGCGACGAGGAGGGCGTCTCGATCCTGTACATCACCCACGACATCGCGAGCGCGCGCTATGTCGCCGACCGCCTGGTCGTGATGTACGCCGGCCAGATCGCCGAGTCCGGCCCGGTCGAAGACGTGCTGGCCCGGCCGCGGCACCCGTACACCCAGCTCCTGGTCTCGGCGGTGCCCGACCCGCGGGCCGAGGTCAGCGTGGGGGCGGACACCGACCGGGGCGAGCCGCCGCGCGTCATCGACCCGGTGCCCGGCTGCCGGTTCCGCTGGCGCTGCCCGCTCGCCGAGCAGGTCTGCCACGAGGTGACCCCGCCGCTGCGGCAACTGCTCCCCGACCATTCCGCCGCCTGCCACGTGGCGACGGCCGACGCCGAACTGAAGGCATTCTGATGAAGGTAGCTGTTGTCGGCGGTGGCTCGACGTACACGCCGGAACTCATCGACGGGTTCGCCAGGCTGGCCGACCAGGTCACTATCACCGAGATCGTCCTCGTCGACCCGGACCAGGCGCGGCTGGCCGTGGTGGGGCCGTTCTCGGCCAGGATCATGCGCGCCTACGGGCACCCGGCCACGGTCCGCTGGACCTCGGACCTGGACGACGGCCTCGACGGCGCGGGCGCGGTCCTGCTCCAGCTCCGGATCGGCGGCCAGGCGGCCAGGCACAAGGACGAGACCTGGCCGCACAAGTGCGGCTGCGTCGGCCAGGAGACGACCGGGGCCGGCGGGTTCGCGAAGGCACTGCGCACCGTGCCCGTTGTCCTTGAGATAGCCGAACGGGCCCGGGCCCGCGCGTCTGCGGACGCATGGCTGATCGACTTCACCAACCCGGTCGGGATCGTCACCCGGGCGCTTCTCGACGCCGGGCACCGGGCGATCGGGCTGTGCAATGTCGCGATCGGGTTCCAGCGGATCTTCGCCGGCATGCTCGGCGTCGCGCCGGAGCGGATAGGCCTGGAGCACGTCGGGCTCAATCACCTGACCTGGGAGCGCGCCGTCCGGCTGGACGGCACCGACGTGCTGCCCGACCTGATCGCGGCGCACGGCGATGAGCTTGCCGCAGGGATCGAGCTGCCGCTTTCCGTTATCGAGCAAACTCACTCGATCCCGTCGTACTACCTGCGCTATTTCTATGCCCATGACCGGGTCGTAGCCGAGCAGCTCGCCGGTCCGACGCGGGCCGAGCAGGTCGCGCAGATCGAGCTGGAACTGCTCGCGATGTACTCCGACCCCGCGCTCGACCGCAAGCCGGAGCTGCTCGGCCAGCGCGGCGGCGCGTTCTACTCCGAGGCGGCGGTCGCGCTGCTCGCCTCGCTGGTCAACGACACCGGGGACACGCAGGTCGTGAATGTGCGCAACAACGGCACGATGCCCTTCCTGCCGGACGACGCGGTGATCGAGGTCGCGTCGGTGATCGGGAAGCACGGAGCGACGCCGCTGAGTTTCGCTCCGCTCAGCCCGCTCATGCGCGGCCTGACCGCCCACGTGTCGGCCTACGAGGAGCTCGCCGTGCAGGCCGCGCGGCGCGGCGGGCGGGACCTGGTGTACGAGGCCATGCTGGCGCATCCCCTGATCGGGCAGCACGACCAGGCCGAGCAGCTCACCGACCTGCTGCTGGCCGAGAACGCCTCGTTCCTGCCCTGGGCGGACAGCGGGACCGGCGGCTCTGGTGCGCCGGCCACGGGCAGCGGCCGGTGAGCCAGGCTCTTCCCGCCGCGCTCGCCGTCGACGGCGGGAACAGCAAGACCGACGTGGCCCTGGTCGGGCAGGACGGGAGCCTGCTCGCGCTGGTGCGCGGCCCCGGCATGCCGGTGCGGCTCGGTGCCGAGACCGTGCGGGTGATCGACGAGCTGATCCGCTCGGCGGTCAAGCTGGCCGGGCAGGACGACGACGGCGGCCCGGGCCCCGACAGCGGCGGACAGGCCGACGCCGGGCCGTTCGCCACGCACCTGGTCGCCTGCGTCGCGAATGCCGACCTGCCGGCCGAGGAGCGCGAGCTCGAGCTGATGCTGCGCGGCCAGGGCTGGACGACCACGACGCTGGTCGCCAACGACACGTTCGCGGTGCTGCGGGCCGGCCTGGACGACGAGCCGGCCGCCGGCGCGGACCGGTACTGGGGCGTCGGCGTCACCTGCGGCACCGGCATCAACTGCGTCGGCCTGGCGCCGGACGGGACGACCGCCGGGTTCCTGGCGCTCGGCCCCACCACCGGCGACTGGGGCGGCGGCGGCGGGCTCGGCCTCGAGGCGCAGTGGAACGCGGTGCGGGCGGCGGACGGCCGCGGGCCGCGGACCGCGCTGCGGGAGGCCGTTCCCGCGCACTTCGGCCTGGCCGAACCGCTCGACGTCGCCGAGGCGCTGCACCGCGGCGAGATCGCGTGGGACCGGATAGCCAGCCTCGCGCCGGTCGTACTCCAGGTCGCCGACGCCGGCGACGAGGTCGCCCGCGGCCTGGTGCTGCGCCTCGCCCGGGAGATCTTCCTGCTGGTCGAGAGCGCGATCACGCGGCTCGGGCTGGCCGCGCAGCCGGTTCCCGTCGTGCTCGGCGGCGGCGTCGTCGCGTCCGGCAACGCGCTGCTGACCGACCGTGCGACCAGCCTGATCACCGCGGAGTTCCCCGGCGCGGACGTGCGCGTCCTGCGGCAGGTTCCGGTTGCCGGCGCGGCATTGATGGGACTCGATCTGGCCGGAGCAACGCCGGGCGCCAAGCGGAGGCTGCGCGACGCGTTCACCAGCCGCCCGGCGGTCCAGGCGTAGCCGGACCCGCGCGGCTACCTGCCCCCCGGGGTGGCGGCAAAGTTAAGAGGGCCGTCGAACGCTACGTACATGACGTACATTAGGAACATGACCGAGAACGCGATGCCGTTGCCATACGAAGTCCAGGAGATGACCACGACCGAGGCGCGCAAGCACCTCCCGGAGCTCGTGAACATGGCCGCCTACGGTCATGTCACCACGGTGCTCGTCCGCGATGGCCGCCGGCTCGCCCGCATAGTTCCTGAACAGGATGCCTGGGTCTACAGCCCGGCCTGGCAGGAGAAGCTCCGCGAGGCCGAGGCCGATGTGGCTGCCGGGCGTGTCCGGCGGTTTGAGGATGATGACGAGTTCCTCGGGCACTTGGATGCGCTGGATGTCGAGGCAGGCGGGTGAGGTCCCGGACCACGGCGGGGTTTGACACCGCCCTGGCTAAGCTTCCCCGAGAACACCGGCGGCTGTTTATTGATGCCGTCCGCGGTCATCTGATCCCCGCGCTGGCAGCCGGGGCGCACCTCGGTGACGTGCCGTGGCCGAGGCGTCTGCGCATTCACAAGATCGGTGAGGTCTACTCGCTGACCTGGAGTTTCTCGGGCCCTGACGGCAGGGCGCTGGTCACCATCGGCTCGGACGCCGACGGCGAACCGCTGCTGACATGGCTTGCTGTCGGATACCACGACATCTACCAATAGCCAGGCCCGGCCAGCAATACTCCGGGTCCCCCTGGGTACTTACTTGTGCCCCGGAAGGGCGGTTTACAACCCGGAAACGCCGAAGAATCGCCGACCTGGAAACGGCAGTTGATTAACCTTGCTGGTTCAAGTCTCGGTGTTATTATTTCGCCGCTAGGGAAGCGGTGAATGTAAATCATCAGCCGTCTCCATACTCTCGAACGGTAATACGGAGGCCTAAATGGACAAGCAGTCCAAGAAGCTCACGCTCTCCAAGGAGACGCTGCGCAATCTCGACGACCAGGACCTTTCTGGCGTCGTCGGGGGAACCGGCACCATCCTCTGCGTCGACACCGTGGTCTGCCACAGTGGCGTCTGCGAAAGCGTGGTGTGCCACGACAACAGCCTGGTCTGCCTCTAGTCGCCAGACATGAGAGCATGCTAAGGCTGCTCTTCGCCGATCCTCGTTCTTGGATCGAGCGACTCGCATCAGATCAGGATGCCCCGGCCATTGCCTTGGCCGGGGCATCCTGTCTGTGTCTGCGTCTGAGCCGGCGAAAGCTTGTCCTGGCGGCCCGAAACAATGCCATAAGATCCGGAATGGCCATTTAAATACCATGCAGAAATTAGCGATTGATTAGCAATCCGTCGTCGAGCATGGTGTTATTATCTTCGCCGCCAGGGTGCGGTGAATCACAAGGCATAGCCGCCCCCGAAGTCAGCACGATTATGCGGAGGTAAACGTGGACAAGCAGTCCAAGAAGCTCACGCTCTCCAAGGAGACGCTGCGCAATCTTGACGACCAGGACCTTTCTGGCGTCGTCGGCGGAACCGGCACCATTCTTTGCGTCGAGACCGTGATCTGCCACAGCGGCGTCTGCGACAGCATCGCCTGCCACGACAACAGCCTGGTCTGCGTGTAGTGCCGGGCGCCAGGATGCCTTGGCTCAGAGAGCTGAGGCATCCTGGCCGCCTGCGCCCGCACAGGGCGTTTC
>WNGQ01004099.1_pt1 | contig 24440 bp, 17 predicted proteins | sample 5407661 | NCBI WGS metagenome assembly WNGQ01 (sample SAMN13153382, study PRJNA577476) | soil metagenome | isolation source: 60 cm soil or saprolite under Garry oak tree replicate 2 | place: USA:California | collected 2016-06-15 | reverse complement strand
TCCGGATGTTCAGCACGTAGCGGTCGCCCTGCAGCACGGTCGCCCCGAACTCCTTCGCCAGCCCGACCCACCGGCCCGACCGGAGCAGCGAGGCGAGATAGGCGTAACGGAACTTCGCGTAGCCGCCGAATACCTCGTCGCCCCCCTGGCCGTCCAGCAGCACCTTGACCCCCGCGTCCCGTGCGGCGCGCATGACGCGCCACTGCGCGTAGTAGGTCATCTCACCGAACGGCATGTCCTGATGCCACGCCATGCGCCCGAAGGTCTCGAGAAAGTCGTCGGGCGCGGGGAACACGAGGTGTGGGTTCGCACCTACCGAATGCGCCACCGCCAGGGCGTACTCCCGCTCGTCGACTTCCCGCTGCTCGTAACACGCCGTGAACGTATTGAAGCAGTCTCCCAACGCCTGGGCCGCGTCGGGCTGCTCGCGCCGGATCTTCCCGATCAAGGAGACCACCGTCGAAGAATCGAGCCCGCCCGACAGGCAGCTCCCGACCGGCACGTCGCTGATCAGGTGGCGCCGCGTCGTCGCCAGGAGCAAGTCGCGCAAGCCGTCGATCCGGGTCACGTCCCGTGTCCCGTTCTGGACGGCCGGCTCGAGCCGCCAGTAGGCGCGGGGCGCGAACCGCCCGGTCGCGGCGTCCAGCGTCAACGTGTGGGCCGGCGCCAGCGCCTTCACCGCGCTGAGCAGCGTGCGCTCTCCGTAGTCGCAATTGGCGTGGACCAGGAAGCCCACGACGGCCTCGTCGTCGGGCGTCGCCGCGAGGCCCGGGTAGGCCAGCAGGGCCTTGATCTCGGACGCAAACAGGAACGCCCCGGGGGGCGTCGCGTAGTAGAACGGCTTGATCCCGAGTCGATCGCGGGCGCAGAACAGCCGGCGGCGCGGGCCGTCCCACACCGCGAACGCGAACATCCCGTCGAGCCGGGCGAGACAGTCCTCGCCCCACCGCCGGTAGGCTTGCAGCAGCACTTCCGTGTCGGTGCGCGTGGTGAAGCAGTAGCCCAGCGTCTCGAGCTCGGCGCGCAGCTCCTGGTGATTGTAAATCTCGCCGTTGAACACGATCCAGACGTCGGAGTCGCCCACCGTCATCGGCTGCAGGCCCCGATCGGAGAGATCGAGGATCGCCAGCCGGCGGTGCCCCAGTGCTACGGTGACCGGGACGGAGGCGTCCCACCGGTTGGTGTGCGGCAGGAAGGCGTGCCGCAGCCGTCCGCCCCCCCCATCACCGTTCGGCCAGGCGAGCAGGAACCCCTCCCCATCGGGCCCCCGGTGCTGCTGCCGATCGTTCATCCGCTGCAGCGCGGCCGTGTCGACTGGCCGGCCGAGACCGACGACTCCTACGATCCCGCACATCGCGCCGCCGCCCCCGCGGGGAGCCCGCGGTCGAGAGTGTTCCAGCGTCCGAGCCCGTGGACCGTCATCGGGCGAAGAGGGGTCAAGAACTATGCCGACCGCCGTGTCCACAGCAGTGCGGCGGACCTGTGGCGCGCCCTCCACAGCCGGAGACACCGAGCCCAGGAGAAGCTCGCGCGTGCGAGCTCCCCCTGGGCTACGTGCGGCACCGGTAGGACGTCAGATCAATGGAACTGGTAGGCTCCGATCGTATAGGTGCCAATCCGCCCGTAGCCGTCGAAGTCGTTCGGCACGCTCGACAGCGTCATCCCGGCGCCGATCGCCGGGCTGCCGGACTGCACGTGGAAGTCGAGCCCGGAAACGCTCATGAACCGGGGGTCGACGTTCACGAGGTTGCTCGCCGACGCGACACCGGAGAGACCGGTGGAGACCGCCGCGCCGAACGAGAGGTTGTTGGACACGGTGACGTTGGTCAGGCCACCGGTGTCGAACCAGATGCCGGCCGTGGCCGGCTGGTAGAAGATGTTGTTGGAGATCACCACGTTACTCGCGCCGGTCGCGATGATGATCTGGCCATCGCGCCATGGGTTGGCGCCGACGAACGTGTTGTTCACGATGGTCAGCCCGTTCACGCTCGTGCCACTGCCGTCGTAGCGCTGGATCGCCCAGCCGTGCGTGAAGTGGTAAAAGATGTTGTTCCGGACCACGAGGTTGTCGCTCTGACCGGCGTACTCGCTGCCCTGGTAGATGCCGTGATCGTGGTTCTGCCAGTTGCTCGTGCTCGGCGAGCATCCCTGCTCACCCGGCCCGAACCGCCCGACGTCGTGCACCACGTTCCGCTCGATGGTGAGGTTCCGGGCGTAGGCGTCGATGCCGACCCGCCCGCCCACGTCGTCGGTGCACACGTGCCCCACGTCGTGGACGTGGTTCCCCACGACATCCACGTCGTGGCCGTTGTACGCGTCGATACCGTACCGGCTGGTGCCGCGTACTTCGAACCCTTCGACCCGGACGTAGCTGCCGTTGATCTCGAAACCCACGGCCGAGGCGTTGGTGCGGCCGTCGACCGCGGCCCCCCAGCGGTGTGCGGCGCGGAACACCAGCCACGCGCTCGCCGTGCCGCTGCGGCCGATCGTCACGACGTTGGAGCCCCCGGTATAGACGCCGTCGTTCACGATCACCGTGTCTCCGGGGTTCGCCGCGTCGGCCGCGTGTTGGATGGTGCGCCAGGGAGCCGTGCTGGTCCCCGCGTTCGCATCATTGCCTGCCGCTCCATCGACGTACCGGCAGTTGCTGCCGCAGCTCCCCGAGGGCGGAGGAGGGGGCGGCGGCTGCTGCGCCGTGACGCTGACCGTCGCGTTGCCGCTCTTTCCGCCACTCGTGGCGGTGATCGTCGCCGTTCCCGCGCCGACGCCCGTGACGAGCCCGGCTGCGTTCACGCTCGCCACGCCTGCGTTACTGGTGGCCCACGTGACCGTGCCGCCGGTGAGGGCGCGTCCCAACGAGTCCTTCGGCGTCCCGCTCAGCTGCACGGTGCTGCCCGCCGAAACGCTCGCCGTCGCCGGACTCACGCTCACGGAGGCCACAGGAAGCGCGGCGGCAGCCGCGGTCGTCCCGGTGGCGACGTTGGAGAGTGCACCAAACACCGCGTTCACTTTCAGCGTCCCGCGATAGGCCACGAGCTGGAAGCTGTACGCGGTGCTCCGCGCCAGGCCCAGCACCGTGCACGAGCGCTGCGCGCCCACGGTCGTGCCCGCCACCGGAGTCGCGCACGTCCCCCGGCTCACGCTCGGCGCCGAGGCGCCCCAGGTGAGCGAAGTACCGGGCACCACGCGAACGTCGTAGCTCGCCGCGCCGCCGCCGCCGTTCGTCACCTCCGTGAACGCCAGCGTCACGCCCGTATCCGCCGCGCCCGCCACCCGCAAATCGGTCACGGTGCCGGGATTCGTCACCGTCGTGAGCGGGGCCGTGACGGTCACCGTCGCCGTCCCACTCTTGCCTTCACTCGTGGCCGTGACCGTCGCCGCACCCGCCGTTACGCCCGTCACCACGCCCGCCCCGCTCACCGTGGCGACGCCCCCGTTGCTCGAGGCCCAGCTCACCGTCCGGCCGCTGAGCGCGGTGCCGGCCGAGTCCCGCGGCGTCGCGGTCAGCTGCACGGTGCTCCCCGCCGCCACGCTCACCGTCGCCGGGCTGAGGACCACCGACGCCACGGGCGCGGGAACGCTCCCCCTCACCGCCGTCTTGCCGCTCGCGGTGTTCGACAGCGGCCCAAATACCGCATTCACGCGCAGCGTGCCGCGATACGCCACCAGCTGGAAACTGTAGGTCGCGCTCGGCGACAGCCCCACCACCGTGCAGCTGCGCTTCGCGCCGATCGTCGTACCCGCCACCGGCGTCGCGCAGGTCCCCCGAGTCACGCTCGGCGCCGACGCGCCCCACGTGATCGACGCTCCGGCGACGCTGCGTACGTCGTAACTCGCCGCCGCGCCCGTGCCGTCGTCCACTTCGGTGAACGTCAGGGTGGCGGAGCTGTCGGTCATGGCGGCCGCGGCGAGGTCCGTGACCCCGGCGGGGGCGCCTGTACTGGTCAAAAAGCTCGGGTGGGTGGGGGCACTGAGGGAGGGATCGTTGGCCTCGCAGGCGCCCAGTGTGGCCGCCGCGGCGAGGAGGAGGGCGCGGCTTCGCAGGCGCGCCACGCGATGAGCAAGCTTGAAGAGAAAGGGCATAGTGTTGCACTCCTGATACACGTGGTTTCCAGGCAACAAAAAGGGCCGCCGGTCCCAACCGACCACTGGCGGCCCCCGTTACATCACTTGAACTCGTATGCTCCGATCGTATACCCGCCGGTCGCGGGACGCGCGGCCCCGCTGATGTCGTTGCTGACAATGCTCAGCGGCAGACCCGCCCCGATCGCGGGGCTCCCTGCCACCACGCGGAAATCCAGCCCGCCGACGTTCACGAATTGCGGATCGGTGTTGTTAAGGTTGGCCGAGAGGGTCGCGCCAGAGCCCGTGCTCGCCACCGCGCCGAATGCAATGTTGTTGGACACCGTGGCGTTCGTCAGGCCGCCCGTGTCGAGCCACACGCCGGCGGTGGTCGGCTGGTAGAAGATGTTGTTCGCGATCACCAGGTTGTTCACGCCCGTCGCGATGATGATGTGCCCGTCGCGCCACGGATTCGGGAACGCGAACGTGTTGTTCACGATGGTCAGACCGGTCGTCACCGCGCCGTTGCCGTTGTAGCGCTGGATCGCCCAGCCGTGAGTGAAGTTGTAGAACACGTTGTTGCGGATCACGACGTTGTTGCCGATGCCGTGATAGACGCCGTGGTCGTGGTTCTGCCAGTTGGCGTTCGGCTCCACGCAACCCTGCTCGCCCGGTCCAAGCCGTCGACATCGTGGTTCCCCCCGACACTCTCCGACCCACCATAGGCGTCGAGGCCGTAGCGACTGGTGTTGCGCACCTCGAAGCCCTCGACCCGGACGTAGTTCCCGTTGATCTCGATCCCGACGGTGGAGCTGTTGTTCTGGCCGTCGATCACGGCGCCCCACAGGTGCGCCGCCCGGAATACCAGCCAGCCGGCGGCGGTTCCGCTGCGGCTGATGGTCACGACGTTGCCGCCGCCCGTGTACACACCGTCATTGACGATCACGGTGTCTCCGGGGCTCGTCACGTCCGCCGCATGCTGCAACGTGCGCCAGGGAGCCGCGCTGGTTCCCGCATTGGCGTCGTTGCCGGCCGCCGCATCGACGTAGTGGCACGCATTGGCGCAGCTCCCGGGCGGTGGGGCGGCCGTGACCGTGATGGCCGCCGTGCCGCTCTTGCCTTCGCTGGTCGCGGTGATCGTCGCCGCACCCGCGGCAACGCCTGTCACCACGCCACTCGAGCTCACCGTGGCCACGGCGACGTCACTCGTCGCCCAGCTCACGACCCGCCCATTGAGCGCCTTCCCCGCCGAATCCCTGGGCGTCGCGCTCAGCGGCACGGAGCTCCCCACGGCCACACTCGCCGTCGCCGGGCTCACGCTCACCGTCGCCACGGGCAAGACCACGACCGTCACGGCCGCGCTCCCGCTCTTCCCGCCGCTCGTCGCCGTGATCGTCGCCGTCCCGGCGGAAATGCCGGTGACGAGGCCGCTGCCGTTCACACTCGCCGCACCGCCGTTGCTGCTCGTCCACGTGATGGTTCGGCCGCTGAGCGGATTGCCCGTCGAATCCTGGGCCGTCGCGCCCAGCTGCGCGGTTCCTCCCACGAACACGCGGGCCGTCGCAGGGCTCACGACGACCGTGTCGACCGGGACCGCGCCCGGGCACACTACGCTGACGCTCGCCGCCGCCCGCATCGCTCCGGGGATGCTCGTCGCGGTCACGGTGTAGTCGCCGCAGCTGGTCGCCCGGTAGTGGCCGTAGTGCTTCCTGCCATTACTGCTCGTGTCGATGGCGCCGCCGGTCACACTCCACGACACGGCGATCAGCGCCGTATCGCCCGTGGCCGTGAGGCCGACGGTCGTGAAGTCCTGCGTCTGGTTTTGCTGCAGCGTGACGACTTGAGGGGCGATGAGCAACTGGGCGAGTTGCGAGCCCGTGTCCGTGATCGCGACCGGGCGCTCGCAGCCGAACACCGCCGCCGCGGCGAGCGCCGCGGCGGGAGCGAAGGCCACGCGATCTTTGAGGCGTGCCAGCCGGCACGACAGCTTGTGCATGAAGGTCATGGGTTCTGTTCCGCGGAGGCGGATGAAGCGGGGGAAGGAACGACGCGGCGGGGCCCGGCGAACGTACCGGCGCCCGCTTTGGTCAACGAGAGGCGATGCGACAGCTTGAACCCGAACGGCATGAGCCTGGCGTTCCTTTCACGTCACGTCACGTCGCGGGCTCGGGGGGGGCAAAAAAAAGCAGCCGCCCGCGGGGACCCTAGGGTCATTTCGCTGGCGGCCCGGCGGACCTAGCGACGTCGCGTCGCCGTAGTCCCGTGACTCTGCGTCACCGTCTTTCGACGGGTTTGCTCTGATCAGCGATGGTGAACTGCGCTGGTGCGTGGCGGGCAGTTCGTGTCATCGTGACACTGGTTCGTTGCGTCCCCGCCCCGTCAGCACCGCTGCGATAGTAAATCACCGGGGCGGCCGACGCAAGTCATTTTGGGGTTTTTTCGGCTTCTGGGGGTTTCAGAACGGACCGTACTACGCGCGACAGATCTCGTCTAACTCGTCCAGCCCGACCAGCACATCGCGCGGCTTGGACCCGTTGGAAGGGCCGAGAATGCCGGCCAGCTCGAGCTGATCGATGATGCGGGCGGCGCGCCCATAGCCGATGCTCATACGCCGCTGCAGCAGCGACGTCGAGCCGAGCTGATTCTGGATGCACACCTCGGCCGCCTGGCGGAACAGGGAGTCCCGCTCGCCCGGCGTGCCCTCTTCCCCCGTCCCTCGACCGTCTTCTCCCGCTTTTTCCGCCTCCTCGAGCGCCGCCACCTGCTCGTCGATGCTCGCGCCCGCCGCGGTCACCGCACTGCGGGCGTGGGCTTTGTACCAGTCCATCAGGCGCTCGGTCTCCTCCGTGGAGATGAACGCGCCCTGCACGCGCAGCGGCTCGCTCTTACCGGGCGGCAGGAACAGCATGTCGCCGTTGCCGAGCAGCGTTTCCGCCCCGTTCTGGTCGAGGATCGTGCGGCTGTCCACTTTGGCCGACACGCGGAACGCGACCCGGCAGGGGAAGTTCGCCTTGATGAGGCCGGTGATCACGTTGACGGAGGGGCGCTGCGTCGCCAGTACCAGGTGGATCCCGATCGCGCGGGCCTTTTGCGCCAGCGTGGCGAGGGGCGTTTCGATTTCGCCCTGCACCGTCAGCATCAAGTCCGCGAGCTCGTCCACGATCAGCACGATGTACGGCACGACCCCGCCCGTGTACTCGCCGTCCAGCGGCAGCTCTTTCTGGATTCCGGCCTGCGTAGCCAGGGTCTCGCGCGGCCCCTTGAGCGGCTTTTTGTCATCGACCTTTTTGTTGAAGTCGACGATGTTGCGCGCGTGGTTCGCGTGCAGCAGCCGGTAGCGCCGCTCCATCTCCCACACCGCCCATTTGAGCACGCTCGCGGCCTTGTGGTGATTGGTCACGACCGCCAGGCCCAGATGCGGCAGCTTCTCGTACATCGAGAGCTCGACCATCTTCGGGTCGATCATCAGCAGCTTCAGCCGTTCCGGTGGGTGCGTGTAGATCAGGCTCGTAATGATCGTGTTGATGCAAACCGACTTCCCGGAGCCCGTGACGCCGGCGATCAGGAGGTGCGGCATCTTGGCGAGGTCCGCGATCACCGGCTCGCCCTCGAGATTCTTCCCCAAACCCAACGGCAGGGCGCGGCTCGCCCGCTGGTAGTCGGCGCCCTCGATCAGCTCGCGCACGTGCACCATACGGGGGATCGGATTGGGCACTTCGATCCCGACCGCGGCCTTGCCCGGGATGGGCGCCACGATCCGCAGCGACGGCGCCCGCATCGCGAGGGCCAGATCGTCGGCCAGGGCCGCGATCCGCCCCACCTTCACGCCCGGGCCAGGCGCCACCTCGTACTGCGTCACCACCGGCCCGACCGTGCGGCCGGCGATCGAGCCTTCCACGCGAAACGTCTGCAGCGTCTCGATCAGCTTCTGGCCCATCTGCTCGATCTGTACGAGCCCGGCCTCACCGTCCTCCGGAGGGGCGGGGTTCAACAAGTCGATTGGCGGGATGAGAACTCCGGCCGGGACAACGGCCGGTCGAACCTGCGGTGGCGTCTTGAGCTTCCGGGACTTCGGAGAAGGGGGAAGGGGGACGGGCCGCTCGACCCGCTTGACGTCGAGTCGCCCGTCTTTCGCCTTTCCCCCTTCCCCGGCCTTCTCCCGGGCCTTTACCCCGGCCGTTGGTATTCCCGTTTCCCGGGTTCGCAACGCGACGAGCGGATGCCAGCCGACGGTGAGGATCCCGAGCGCCGACAGCGCGAACAGGCCGACCAGGGCCCCGCCCGCCGTCCCGACCGCCTGATGGATAACGTGCGCCACCAGCGCCGGCGCCACGCCCACGAGCCGCTGGGTGGGGCTCCACAGGGCATAGTCCGACGGAAAGCGGGCGCCCGTGACGGTCCCGATGCCGTAGGGCAGCAGCAGGACGAGTCCCACGCCGAGCGCGGCCGTCCGTCCCGACGAGAGACTGCCCAGTCGCTGGAACGCGGCGAGTGCCCACCCGATGCCCAGCAACGGCAGCACCGCCGAGCCGGCGCCGAGCGTCCGCCACAGGAGCGAGCCGATGTGGTCGCCCCAGCTCCCCGTGACGGGGAGGCGCAGCAGCGTGAGTCCGAGGAACAGCCCGACGACGAGGGCGCCGATACCGATCAGCTCCTGGCGCGACTTCGCGTTCATGTGATGCGGCGGTCCGCGTAGGTAGGGACGACGCCGAAGCGGTCGGGCCGGGCGGCAAAGTCGACGTCGCCGTCCAGGTCCGCGTCGCTCAGCTGGTGCGCCGCTTCGGAACCCTCCAGCGCCTCCGCCCAGCCGGCGAGCTCGTCCGTGAGGGCGAGGGCGGCGCGGGCGGCGTCGTTCAGGGCCACCTTGCGGAGACCCTTCTTGGCGGCTTTGATCACGCGCCCCGCCGTGTACGCGTCTTCGATGGCGAACTGTTTCTCGCGGCCGGCGCAGATGATCACCAGATCGCGCGGATCGAGCAGCAGCGCGCGGACGCGCTCGACCAGGGCCTTGAAGTTGACGGGCGCGCCCACGAGCACCGGCTCACCGCCCTGCGCCGCCACCAGGGCGGGCGTGCCGTTCGTGGTGGCGAGCACGATGGTTTTCCCCGCCACGGCGGCGGGCACCATCTCGCGCGGCGAGTTCCCCAGCGCGAACCCTTCGATCTTCACGCTGCGGCGCTCGCCCGCGAGCAGCACGCCATCCTTCTCGAGGTTCGAGGCGAGGCGGACCGCTTCCTCGGAGGTGGCGGCGGGGATGACCGCCTTGGCGCCGTTCGCCAGGGCCGTGATGATCGTGGTGGTGGCGCGCAGGACGTCGATGACGACGACGCCCCGGCCGGCGAGATCTGCCGCGCCGAGGCCGAGCGGGGTGAAATGGACGTCGATCTTCATGCGGGCGGCTGGAGCAGCTGGGGCTCGCGCTCGAGGAACTTCGTGTCCACGCGTCCCGCGACGAAGTCGGGATGACGCATGACCCGACTGAGAAAGGGAATGGTCGTGGTCACGCCTTCAATGATAAACGAGTCGAGCGCCTGGCGCATGCGCGCCAGCGCCTCCGCCCGGCTGTTGCCGTGGACGATGACCTTCGCGAGCAACGAGTCGTAGAACGGTGGCACCGTGTATCCCGCATAGATGTGGGTGTCGACCCGCACGCCCGGTCCGCCCGGCGGGTGATACGCCGTGATCGTCCCGGGACTGGGCTGAAAATTGCGCGCCGGATCTTCCGCATTCACGCGGCACTCGATGGCGTGCCCCCGCAGCCGGTTGCCGTTCATCACGAACGACAACGGCTCGCCCGCGGCGACCCGGATCTGCTCCCTCGTCGAGCAGGAACTCGATCGTCCCCGCCCCCACGTAGCCGATCGCTTCGGCGAGCCGCACCGCCGAGTCGCCGATGTCCTGGCGCAGCGTCGCGTCCACCACCGGGCTGGGCGCTTCCTCGATCAGCTTCTGGTGGCGTCGTTGCACCGAGCAGTCCCGCTCGCACAGATGCATGATCCGGCCGTGCGTGTCGCCCATGATCTGGATCTCGATGTGCCGCGGGCGAGCGAGGTACTTCTCGAGGTACACCTCGTCGGAGCCGAACGCCGCCAGCGCCTCCTGCTTGGCCAGCGAGAACGCCTGCGGGAATTGCTCCCCGTCCTGCGCCACCCGCATCCCCTTCCCGCCCCCGCCCGCGGCCGCCTTAATGATCACGGGGAAGCCGAGCTTCTCGGCGAGCTTGAGACCGGCGTCCGCGTCCTCCAGCGGCCCGGGCGATCCGGGCACGGTGGGTATTTTGAGCCGCTGGGCGAGCTTGCGCGCCGCCGCCTTGTCGCCCATCTGGCGGATCTGGTCCCCCGTCGGGCCGACGAAGGTGATGTTCGACGTGCGGACGATGTCGGCGAACTCCGCGTTCTCGGCGAGAAAACCGTAGCCGGGATGCAAGGCGTCCGCTCCCGTGATCTCGGCCGCGGCGATGATGCGCGGAATGTTGAGATAGCTGTCGCGCGCCGGCGCCCGCCCGATGCACACGTCGTCGTCGGCGAAGCGCGTGTGGAGGCTGTCGCGATCCGCCTCGGAGTACACGGCCACCGTCTCGATGGCCAGCTCCTTGCACGCACGAATCACCCGCAGGGCGATCTCCCCGCGGTTGGCGATCAGCACCTTCTTGAACATCAGGGCGTGATGTCGCCGCGCATGCCCGCCGCGGTCGTGGTCCCGCCAAACGACTGGCTCTGCCCCGAGTCGACCCCAGATACCTTCAGCGCGAACTCGCTCGGGTTCGTGGCGTAGAAGATCGCGCTCTCGTAACTCACCATGCCTTGCTGGTACCAGTGGAACAGCGATTGGTCGAAGCTCTGCATGCCGTACTGCACGGAGCCCTGCGCGATCAGGTCGGGAATGGAGAGCGACTTGGTCAGGTCGCGCATGTTCTCCTGCACCGCCGCCGTGTTGATCAGCACTTCCGACGCCGGCACGCGACCCTTGCCGTCCTTGCGGGGCACCAGCCGCAGCGACACGATCGCCTGCAGCGCCGTCGAGAGCAGGTGCCGCACCTCGTCGTGCTGGTGCGGCGGGAAGAACGAGATCACCCGGTTGATCGTCTGGGTCGCGTCCGTGGTGTGGAGCGTCGAGAATACCAGGTGCCCGGTGTCGGCCGCCTTGAGCGCCGTGTCGAGCGTCTCCATGTCCCGGATTTCGCCGATCAGGATCACGTCCGGCGCCTGGCGCAGCACATGGCGCAGCGCCGCGTTGAACGACAGGGTGTCGTTCCCCACCTCGCGCTGTGAGATGTTGGCGAGGTTGTCGCGATGCAGGAACTCGATCGGATCCTCGATCGTGATGATGTTCACGCGACGGTTGGTGTTGATGTGGTTGATCATCGCCGCCAGCGCCGTCGACTTGCCCGACCCCGTCACCCCCGTCACCAGCACCAGGCCGCGCGGCCGCAGCCCGATCTCCTCCAGCACCGGGGGCAGGTTCAGATCGCGAATGGTCTTCACCTCGTAGGGAATCGCCCGGAACGCGAACGCCACCGTGCCACGCTGCTGGTAGACGTTGGTCCGGAACCGCCCCACCCCCGGGACGCCGATCGCGAAGTCCGCCTCCTTGTGCTCGGCGAACTCCTTCACCTGACGCGGGGTCATGATCTGCTCGGCCAGCGACTTCAGCTCCTCGGGCTTGAGCGGCGCACTCTCCAGCGCCAACAGCTCGCCGTTCACCCGGATCGTCGCCGGTCGGCCCACTTTCAGCAGCAGGTCCGACGCGTTGCGCTGGACCATGAGCGTGATCGCCGCCTTGAAGTTGAAGGTCGGCTGGCCGCCTTGGGGTGCTTCAGGCATGGGGATCGACTCGGAAAAGGGCCTGTCCGAACTCGACGGGCTGGGAGCTCTCCACCAACACCTCCCGCACCACACCCGCGACCTCGGACTCGATTTCGTTCATGATTTTCATCGCTTCGATGATGCACACCACCTGCCGCGGCGCCACGCGACTGCCCGCCTTGACGTAGGGCGCGGCGCCCGGCTCCGGTGCGCTGTAAAACGTGCCCACCATGGGCGACTTGATCTCGAGCAGCTGCGACGGCGGAGCGGAGACGGCGCCCCCCGGAGCAGCGGGCGCCCGCTGGGCTGCTGCGGAGGGGGGCGCCGTTTCCGCGACGGGCGCCTGTGCCACGACCACCTGCTGACCACCGGCATTCGTGTGGTGCCCCGCCCTGGTCAGCCGCACCGCCGACCATGACCCGAACAAACCCCGGCGGACCTCGATCGCTCCGACCTCCGGCGCATCCTTCAGGATCTGCACCAGCCGGGAGATGATATCGAGGTTCATGGGCACCAAAGTTACACGACCTCTACCAGGTCCGTCAGCCCGTCGGACAGGAGCTCCGCCGCGCCGCCGTCCGGGGGCAGGTGCACATCGTCCTCGATCCGCACACCGCCCTCTCCGGCCAGGTACACACCGGGTTCCACGGTGACCACGGCGCCGCCGGGCAACGGGTCGCCGTTGGTTTTCGAGAGGCGCGGGGCTTCGTGCACCTCGAGCCCCAGGCCGTGGCCGAGCGAATGCCCGAACGCCTCCCCCAGACCGCGGGCGGTGATCGGCTCCCGCGCCAGGGCGTCGGCCTCCCGCCCGCTCATCCCGGCGCGCACGCCGCCGCGCGCCCGCCGCTGCGCCTCGTACACGACCCCGTACAGCGCGCGCTGGCGCTCGCTGGCCCGCGCTCCCACGACCACCGTGCGCGTGATATCCGCGCAGTAACCGTCCACCTGAGCCCCGAAGTCTAGCAGCAGCCACTCCCCCATCGCCACGACGCGCCCGCTCGAGCGCGCGTGCGGGAGCGCGCTGCGTGGCCCCGACGCCACGATGGTGGCAAAGGGGTGTCCCTCGCTCCCGAGCTGGCGCAGCGCCCCTTCGAGCAGGCCGGCGATCGCCAGCTCGGTCATGCCCGCACGCACCTGGGCGAGCGTGCGGCGCAGGGCCTCCCCGGCGAGCAGCGCGGCCGCGCGAATCGCCGCGACCTCGCCCACGTCCTTCGCCGCGCGCAGCCGCTCCACCAACTCGGTGACCGGCCGCCAGCGCCAGGGCTTCCCCGCCTCCGCGAACCGACGGGCGTCGTGCACCGTGAGCGCGTGGGCCTCGTAGCCGATCTCGCTGACGGGCCCCAGGGTCGCGAGCTCGCGGAAGAAACGATCCCACACGCTCGTGCCTTCGACCTCGACGCGCGCCACCGCCCCCGCTTCGACCCGCGCCTGCTCGTCGTAGCGAAAATCCGTCACGAGCAGGACGTCGCCGCGCGTCACGGCCACCAGCGCGGCCGACCCGGAGAAGCCGGTGAGGTAGCGGATGTTGGCGCGCGACGTGACCAGCAGCCCGTCCAGCCCATCGGCGTCGAGCGCCCGCACGAGGGCCTCCTGCCGCCAGCGCCGCCGGTCAGGTGCCATGGCGGGCCTGGAGATAGCCGACCAGGCCCTCGAGTCCCAGCCGATAGCTCTCGGCCCCGAACCCCGTCACCATGCCCACCGCGGCATCGGCCAGCATCGAGCGCCGCCGCTCGGGCTCGCGGGCGAACAGGTTCGACAGGTGCACTTCGACGAACGGCACGCGCACCGCGAGCAGCGCATCGCGCACGGCAAGGCTCGTATGCGTGTACGCCGCGGCGTTGATGACGAGCCCGTCCGCCTTGCCCTTCAACCGCTGGATCGCGTCGACCAGCTCGCCCTCGTGATTCGTCTGGGTCCAGGATACGTCGATGCCGAGCGCGCGCGCCCGCTCCCGCGTGCGCGCCTCGATCTCCGCCAGCGTCGTGCGTCCGTACAGCTCCGGCTCGCGCTCGCCCAGCAGATTCAGGTTCGGGCCGTTCAACACGGCGATGTGCACTAGGACTTGAGGCCCCGGAGCCAGGCCTGGAACTGATCGAGGTCGCCCTCGTCCTCCATCGGGGGCCGCATCTTCGAGCCCGAGCCGCGGACCGGACCTGACGGCGCCGCGTTGCCTTCCGCTGGCGGAGGGGCGCCGCCCGGCGGTGCGGACGGCGGGCTGAAGAACTGATCGAACGAAAACCCGCCAGGCGGGGGGGGAGTCGGGGGCGCGGGCGCCGGATCCCCGGGCGGCGCCGCCCTCGCTTCCGGCGCCGCAGCGCTGCGCGGGCTTTCCTCGCCGAACACCGCATCGAGCGTGATGCTGTCGTCCGCGGGCCGGCTGGCTTCGCCGGGCGCGAGGATCTCGGGCTCCGGCTCGAACTCGAGCGACGCGACGGCGAACGCGCCCTCGAGTGGGGACCCCGGCGACTCCGGCGCCGGCAAGGGCTCCGGATCGGGCGCGGCGTCCTGCCCGCGAGCGGGCGGGCGGCCCGCCAGGATCCTCCGCAGAAAGGTCTGCACCGACTCGCCCGTGTCCCCGCCGCGCGCCCTGGGGTCGCCCGAGGACAGCCCGGCGACCCGCGCCCGCAAGCGCCGGTCCCCCGGGCGCTTGGCAAGCAACGCCTCGTAAACGCGCAGCGCTTCGTCCGGGTGTCCCTGGCGCAGATACAGCTCCGCCATCGTCTCGGTGACGACCGGCTCGGCGCGCGAGAGCGCCGCCGTGTCGGCCGCGCCGTCGTCGTCGGACAGCGTCACCGCGGCCGGTGTCGTGGGAACGGCGCCACCTCCAACGGGAGCAGCGGGCGCCCACTGGGCTGCCGGAGCGGGGCCCGCCGGCTCCGCGGCCACGTCGTCAGGCATGATCAACGGCAAGTCGATCGTCGGCAGGTCGGCTTCGGACTCGGACTCGGAGACCCCGGGCGGTTGTTCGAACGGGACGCTCTCGTACTGCGTGTGCGCCAGTCCCTCGACCACGAGGTCCTGCGGCTTGAGCTCGACCTCTTCCGCCACTTCGAGCCCGTCCGCTTTGGCCGCGTCGTGAGCCACCGAGTTGAAATCGAGCGTGCCATCGTAGGTCTCGATCTCGCCGGGTGGGGGAGCGGACTTGCGGGGGACGGCGTCCGCGACGCGGGTTTCCGACTCGTGCTCGACCACGAAGTCCCTACGCGACGGAGCCGGCGCAGGAGGGGGGGGCGGGGGGGGCGGCGGATGCGGAACCGGCTTCACGCTGGACGAATGGGCGGGTTCCGGGTCGGGCACGAGCCGCACCACCGGCTCGGGCGCGCCGGCGCGGACCGGAGCCGCTGCCGGTGGGGAGCTCGGGCGCGCAGCCGCATGCGCCGCCCGGCCCCGGGCGCGCGTCAAGGCTTCCGCCGCGTCGCCGTTCATCGGGTCGGCGGAGAGCAGCCGGGTGAGCCAATCGACTGCTTCGTCGTAACGATGGCCGCGGTCGGCGATCTCGGCCAGGATCTTGAGCGCCAGCACGTTTTCCGGGTCGAGCGCCAGCACCTTGCGGAACACCTCGGAGGCGCCCGGGTCGTTCTTCTGGTCCATGAGGCAGCGCCCGAACACGATGTGGGCGCTGACATAGTCGGGGTGCAACTCGAGACCGGCCTTGCAGAGGTCGAGTGCCCTATCTAGTTCTCCCGCCTTACGATAGGCATCTGCCAAGGGGGCGAAGTTCCGCCCCTTCGGGTTCTCGAGCCACCGCTTTTCGAGTTTTTCGATCTCGCTGGTGTAGGCCACGGCCTAAGTGGTTGTGGGAATTGGACGAAGATAGTGTTTGCTCGGGCGGACTGTCAATCGGAAACAGCTCGAGTCGCTTGAGTTTTCCCGTTGTCACCTTTACACTTATGGCCCTCTCCGTCGCCTCTGCTCGGGAGTTCGATCCGATATGCTTCGTTCGGTACGCAGTTGGGCCAAGCCCATCTTCTATGTGCTGGGCATTTCGTTCGTGGCCTGGCTCGCCCTCGGCCAGGTCACCGACATCCTGGGCGGCGGCAAGGACGTGGTGCTCAAAGTGAACGGCGAGGTGGTGCGCTCGCAGCCGTTCCAGCTGCAGTACCAGGCGGCCCTCGAACAGTACCGGCGCCAGCAGGGAGGCGGGCGTTTGAGCCGCGAGGATGAGCAGCAGATCCAGAACCAGGTCGCCGATCAGTTCATTCACAACATCCTGCTCGAGCGCGCCTACCGACGTCTCGGCATCACGGTCTCGGACGAAGAGATCATCCGGTCGGCGCGCAGTGGGCCGCCCCCGCAGATCCTGCAGCAGGTGCTGCAGGAGGCCACGTTTCAGACCAACGGTCAGTTCGACATCACCAAGTGGCAGCGCTACCTGTCGAGCGCCGGCCCCGAGTTCACCAGCCAGATCGAGCAGCTGTACCGCGACTACCTGCCCCAACGCAAGCTGCAGGAGTACCTGACCGCGGACGTCTACGTCTCGGACGCCAAGCTGTGGCGCATCTGGCGCGATCAGCACGAATCGGTGACGGTCGCGGTGCTCGCGGTACGACCGGAGGACGTCCCCGATTCGCTCGCGCCCGTGTCGGAGGCCGAGCTGCAGCGCTACTACGACACGCACAAGAACGACTTCAAGCGGCCGGCCGCGGCGTGGCTCAGCTACGTGGCGCAGCCGCGCGTCCCCGACGCCCGCGACAGCGCGGCCGCGCTCGACCGGGCGCACGCCCTGCGGGCGGAGCTCGTGGGTGGAAAAGCGAAATTCGAGGACGTCGCGAAGAAAGAATCGGCGGACTCGGGGAGCGGGGCGCGGGGCGGCGACCTGGGCTGGATCAAGCGCAACCAGCCGGGCTTCGACGCCCGGTTCGTGGCCGGGGTGCGTTCGCTGCCGGTTGGCGTAGTGAGTCAGCCGATCTTGTCGAGCTTCGGGTATCACCTGATCCGCATCGATGCCGCCAAGGGCGACTCGGTGCACACGCGGCACATCCTGGTGGCGATCACGCTCCAGGGAAAGCATCTCGACGCGGTCGATACGCGCACCGACTCACTCGACCGGTTGGCGGCGGATCAGACCGACGGGCACAGGCTCGACAGCGCCGCGCACGTGCTCACGCTGCCGCTCGCGCGGGCGCCCAAGCTGGTGCAGGGTGAGCGGCTGGTGCTCCCCGAGGGGCCCGTGCCCGATGTGAGCGTTTGGGCGTTCGACGCCCGCACCGGGGAAACCAGTCCGGTGATCGATGGGCCGCGGGCCAGCTACGTGTTCCGCCTGGACTCCCTCGAGCCGGCCGGCGTACCGCCTCTGGCGCAGCTGCGCGCCCGGGTGCTCGACGCGGCGCGCCACGAGAAGAAGAAGGCGTTGGCCCGGGAGCACGCCGAACCGGTGGCGCGCGAGCTGCACGACGCCACCGATCTGGTCGCCGCCGCCCGAGCGCGCGGCCTGCGGGTGCAGAAGGAGGGACCGTTCACGCGGGTGACCGCGGGACCGGAGTTCACGCGCAACCCCGTGGTGCTGGGCGCGGCGTTCGCGCTGCGCCCGGGGGAGCGCAGTGCGCTCATTGCCGGCGAGACGGGGTTCTTCCTGTTACAGGGGATCGCGCGGACGACCGTCGATTCGGCCGCGTGGCGCAAGCAACGCGATCAGCAACGGGAGACGCTGATCCGACCGATCGAGCAGGCGCGCGTCCAGCAGTTCCTGGCCGCCCTGCGCGCGAAGGCGACGATCGTGGATCGCCGCAACGAGATCTTCCGTCCCGCGGCGGCGAGCGAGAGCTAGTCGCTCAGGCGCTTCGGATCGCCACCGGAAGGAACGGAGCCCGACGCGGCGGGCGGCTGCACGCTGCGTGGCGGCGACAACGGCTGGTCGTCACCGGTGGCCTCCTTCAGGCTCCGCTTGAACTCCTTGATTCCCTGCCCCAGCGAGGATCCGATCTCCGGAATCCGCTTCGCGCCGAACACGAGCACGAGCACGAGCAGTAGAATCAGAATGTGGCTGAACGACAGGTCCCCGAACATAAACGCCTCGCGTCAGAAGATCGACCGGGCGACGTAGTACGCCAGCGCGACGCCCACCAGCGCCAGCAGCGATACGTCGAACCCGATCGGCCCGAGCGTGATCGACACCACCAGCAGGTCCATATGAATCGGCCCGAGGGTGGGCGTCACCGCCCAGGTGAAGATGTCCTTCGCCGGCCCCTGCGGGAGAAACCGGCGCAGCAGCGAGTGGAGGAATCCTCCCACCACGAAGCCGGTGGCCAGCACTCCCAGGTAAAATAGCGGCCTGCGCGGGCCTTGCGCCACGGCTTAGCTGCGCCGCTCCACGGCGTACGCAATGCTGTCGTGCAGCGCGTCGCGGGCCGCCGACGCCGGCAGCACCTCGAGCTCGGCCTCCGCCTGCTGCGCCAGCTCGAGCGCGCGACGGCGCGCGTATTCCAGGCCGCCGGCGGCGGCCACGCGCCGGATCACCTCCGCCACCAGCGCATCGGGCGGCTCGGGCGTCCCCATCAGCTCGCCCACCAGCCGCCGGTCGTCTGGCGCCATGTCGCCCAGGGCGGCGATGAGCGGCAGCGTCACCTTGTGCTCGCGCAGGTCGAGGCCCGACGGCTTTCCGGTCACCGCCTCGGCGGCCGTGTAGTCGAGCAGGTCGTCGGCGATCTGGAACGCCATCCCGAGTCGCATCCCGAACCGGGCGAGCGCGTCCCGATAGGGCGCGGGGGCGTGCAATGCCCCGACCTCACATGCGCCGGAGAGCAGCGACGCCGTCTTCGCCTTGATCAGCTGGTCGTACTGCTCCTCTCCATAGGAGAGCTTGTCGTGCGCCTCGAGCTGGCGCATTTCGCCGACCGTCATCTCGTTCGTCACCCGTGCGAACACGCGTAGCGGCTCCAGGTCCTCCAGGCGCACCAGCTCGATGATCGCCCGGGAGTAGAGGTAGTCCCCCATGATCACGGCGACCTGGTGGGAGAACAGCGCGTTGATGGTCGGCATGCCGCGCCGCAGCACCGAGTGGTCGACGGAGTCGTCGTGCACCAGGGTGGCGAGGTGAATCAGCTCGACGACCGCCGCGAGCGTCACGCCACGCGGCTCGTCCGCGCCCGCCGCCCGGCTCGCGAGCAGGAGCAACGTGGGCCGGAACAGCTTCCCCTTCATCCGCAGCAGGTGCTCGTTCACCTCGGCGATGACCGGGAATGCGGCCGCGATGATGCGCCGCAGCTCGTCCGCCACGCGCTCCAGGTCTGCGGCCACCGGACGCTGGATGTCGCCGAGGGTGGCGTGGGCGAGTTGTTGGCTCATGTCACTTCGCCTTGGCGAGCGCCTTGGCGCGCGCGCCGACGTCCTTGAAGCGGATATCCACCGCGAACACCCGCCCGTACAGGTCCCGCGCCTCGACCCGCTTGCCCTGCTCCTCGAGCGCCCGCGCCAGCCAGTAGAGGATGCCGAGCCGCTCCTGATCGCCCGATGCCGGCAGGTCGAGCGCGCGCCGCAGAATCGACTCCGCCACCACGAACGCGCCCTTCTCCACGAAGCACACACCCAGGGCCTCGGAGCTGCGCAGCTTCCCCTCGGGGGCCCGCAGCGCCTTCTGCAGCTCGGCGATCGCCTCGTCCAGCAGCCCCATCTCCTTGAACGCCACACCCAGGTCGTAATGCGCCTGGAAGTCGGCCTCGTCGATGTTCTCGTCGATCCCCTGCTTGAAGCGCTGCAGCATGTCCTGGAAGTCCTGCTCTTCGTCCCCCGTGGGCTCCTCGTCCGCCACCTTCATGCGGGTGTCGCGCTGGGGCAGCTCTTCGTCCAGGATCATCGCGCTCAGGTCCACGAAGTCGCCCGCCTCGGCGGCCTCGTCGCGCACTGTCATTTTGGCGTCGCGCGCTGCGGTCTTCGGCTCGGCGCCGCGGGCCGCCTTCGCCTTGGGCGGCGGCGGGGCCGGCGCCACCGGCGCCAGCATCGCCAGGGCCGCCGTGGCGCGCGGGTTCCCCGGGTCGTGCTCGGCCACACGCTGGTACACGGCACGGGCCTTGTCCGGAAGATCGCTGCGCAGCAGCGTGTCCGCGAGCTCGAGGTACGCGGCGATCAGTTTCGTCTTGTCGCCCGACTTGAAGGCGAACTCCACCTGCTTCTGGCGGTGCCGCACGCTGTTGGGGTCGAGCCGCAGGATCTCGTCCACGAGATCCTGCGCATGCGGCAGCCTGCCGCGATTCTCGAACCCCGTCGTGGCATGGTCCAGCTCCTCGATTCCGCGGTCGCGCTCGCCGCCTTCGATCAGCGCCTCGCCCAGCGCCTGGTGCGCCTCGGGATCGTCGGGATCGTCGGCCACCCGTCCTTCCAACTCCTCGAGCGTGGGCTGGGCGGGCGTCGCCTCGATGTTCGCGAACACGAGCGAGCCCCGGTCCGTGCCCTGGTTCACCACGCCGTCGAGCCCCAAATCGATCGCGGCCGAGCGGCGCCCCGACGGCGTGATCGAGGTATCGGCCTCGGTCTGGATGAACGTCGCGGCCGAGTCGTCGCCCGCGGGCGTCTCGTCCGTCGCGAGCGGCTCATCATCGACCTCGTGCGCCTCGTCGGTCGTCCCGGTGTCGAAATCCGGCTCCAGCTCGAGCGGCGGGACCTCTACCAGGGTCTTCCGGCCGGGCGGCGCCGCGGGCGGCCGCTTCGGCACCACCGGCTTCACCTTGGGCGGCTCCGCGCGGGGCGGGCTGAACTTGGGGGCGGGTCCCTTGGGTCCGGGCGCCCGCGGCGGCGGCCCGACCGCAGGACGCGAGGCAGGCGCGGGAGGAGCCGGAGCCCCAGGCCGCGTCGGCGTCACCTTCGGGAGGGGCGGCGCGGGCGACTCGATCTCGACGTCGAGCAGCGGCTCGAGCTCCTCATCGACGTCGGCCGCACTGGCGTCCTCGCTCACGGTCGGCTCGAGCTCCGCCATCGGCGCCACGTCGTCGACGCTCACATCCTCCCGCAGGGAGGGAACGTCGGCGGGGTCTATGCGGATATCGCCGAATTCCGCGCTCGTTGTCTCGAAGCCCTCCAGCGTATCCGCCGGTACGGTCGGATCGAGTCCCTCCACCAGGCTGGTGGACTCGATGTCGAGCGACGAATCCGGCTCGGCGGCGGGCGGCTCGATCAACCCCTCCACCGGCTCGGGCTCCGGCTCGGCCACGGGCGGGGGCTTCGGCGCGGGGACCGTCCGCGGCGTGTGACCGCCTCTGGACGGGGGCGGCTCGTCGACATCGAGGAACACGAGGCTCGACGACTTGCGCTTGCTGGACTTCGTTGGGTCGTCGCGCGGCTCGGCCTTGGGCGGGGCCGCCGGCGCAACGGCCGGCCGCCGCTCCGGAGCGCCATACATCCGCAGGTGCTCCTCCAGCATCTCCCGCAGGTGAGCGCTCTCGGCGGAGATGTCGGCGAGCTCCTTCAGCGCCGCGAATGCCTGCTGGATCTTCCCCGACTTCTGCATCCGCTCGGCATACTCGAGGAAGTTCTGCTTCGCTTCGGCCATGAACCCCTTGGCCGCATACAGCTTGGCGAGCTTGAGATAGGTCGTCTGTCGCGCCGGCGCGTTGCGCAGCACCTTGTTGCACATCGCGATGGCGTTGTTGTGGAAACCGAGCTCGGCGTACTTGTCCACCGCTCGGTCGTAATAGTCCGCCGCCTGCGCGGGATCCTTGACCTTGAGATACAGGTCGCCGATGCGATTGAAGATGGAGAGGTCCGGGTTCGGGTCTCCCTCATCCTCCTGCGCCTTGAGCGCCGCGAGCCAAACCTCGATCGCCCCCCGGGGGTCCTTGGTCTCGAGGCCTCTGGCCTTTTCCTTGTGCTTCTCAAGCTTGGACATGGAGCCCTAAAGATACCGGCCCCACGTAGGGCGGACAAGCGGAACCTCCTGTCCAGACGGCGGTTACGAGATTCGCACCCATCCAGTAGGCGACTTCCCGCCAGTCCGACACACCGTACGACACCAGGTCGGCGCGAAAACCGGGCGCGATCTGACCGCGTTCCCCGGCGAGTCCCAACGCCGCGGCGGCGTTCACGGTCACGGCCGTGACGACCTCGGCGTGCCGCAGGCCCAGTTGCGAGACGCCCAGCACCGTCACGAGGGGCAGACTCACGGTGGGCGACGACCCCGGGTTGAAATCCGTGGCGAGGGCCACCGCCGCGCCCGCCTCGACGAGCCGCCGGGCGGGCGCGTGCTTGTGCTTACCCAGAAACGTGAGAGTGGCGGGAAGCAAGACAGCCACCGTATTGCTCCCGGCGAGGGCCCGGATCCCGGCGTCGGAGATGGCGGCGAGATGGTCCACGGACACCGCGCCCAGGGCGGCGCCGAGCTCGGCACCACCTGAGCCCTCGAGCTCGTCGGCGTGAAGCTTGACGGCGAGGCCGTGCCGACGGGCGGCCTCGAGCACGATGCGCGTCTCCGCGATATCGAACACGCCCGGCTCGCAAAACACATAGCAGGCCAGCGCCAGGCGCTCCCGGGCCACCGTGGGAATCATGTCGTCGCACACCAGGCGCACGTATTCGGCACGCCGGTCGCGGAACTCGGGAGGGACCTCGTGCGCTCCGAGGAACGTCGGGACCAGCGTCGCCCGTCCGGACGCCGCCGCGTCGCGGATCACGCGCAGCTGCTTGAGCTCGGCGGCCGGTTCCAGGCCATAGCCCGATTTGACCTCGATCGTGGTGCTGCCCTGCGCCAGCAGGGTCGCCACCCGCGCGCGGGTGAGCGCCAGGAGGTCCTCCTCGGGGCGCGCGCGGACGTCTCGCACGGACTGGAGGATCCCGCCACCCAGCGCGGCGATCGTCTTGTAGTCTTCCCCCAGCGCGCGGCGCTGCTGGTCGTCGAGCCGGGGCGCGCCGAACACTGCGTGCGTGTGGCAATCCACGAAACCAGGGAAGAGGACGCCTGCCACCTCCACCACGTCGATTGCGGATTGCGGAATGCCGAATGCGGAATGGAGGTCGCGAGCTTCGGAGCGCGGACCGACCCAAGCGATTCGCTCGCCGTCGATCAGCACGGCGGCGTCCTGCAAGACCTCCAGGTCCACCAATTCACGACCGCGGCGGGCACGAGCGGGTCCGCGACACGTGACCATCTGTCTGGCACCCACGAGGAGGGTCTTCAGTCGTGCGCCCCCCCCTCCCCCTCGAGCATCGGCAACCGAATGCCGTGGCGGCGGGCCGTCTCGATGGCCTCGGGATAGCCGGCGTCCGCGTGCCGCGCCACGCCGATCCCGGGATCGTTGGTGAGCACGCGCTCGAGCCGTCGCCCCGCCGCGGCCGATCCATCCGCCACGCTCACCTGCCCCGCATGCAGCGAATTGCCGATCCCCACGCCACCGCCGTGATGGAACGACACCCAGCCCGCGCCCGACGCCGTGTTGAGCAACGCGTTGAGGATCGGCCAGTCCGCGATCGCGTCGGACCCATCCCGCATCGCCTCGGTCTCCCGGAAGGGTGAGGCCACCGAGCCCGTGTCGAGGTGGTCGCGGCCGATCACGACCGGCGCAGCGAGATCGCCGCGCTTCACCAGGTCGTTCAACGCGCACCCGAAACGCGCGCGCTCGCCCTGCCCCAGCCAGCAGATGCGGGCCGGGAGTCCCTGGAACGCCACCCGCTCCCGGGCCAGCTCGATCCAGCGGCGCAGGTGGCGCTCCTCGGGGAAGAGCTCGAGCACCAGGCGGTCGGTGCGCTCCACGTCTCTCGGGTCGCCCGAGAGCGCCACCCAGCGGAACGGGCCCTTCCCTTCGCAGAACAGCGGCCGGATGTATTCGGGCACGAAGCCGGGGATCGCGAACGCATCCGAGACGCCGGCGTCTCTCGCCTCGGTCCGGATGTTGTTGCCGTAGTCGAACGCCACCGCGCCGGCGCGCTGGAGCGCGAGCATGGCGCGCACGTGCGTCGCGATGCTCGCCACCGAGCGCTTCACATATTCCGCGGGCGCGCTGCGCCGCAGCGCCGTCGCGGCCGCGAGCGTCAGGCCGGCCGGGATGTAGCCGTTGAGCGGATCGTGCGCCGACGTCTGATCGGTCACGACATCGGGAACCTGGCCGCGCCGTACCAGCTCGGGGAGCACCTCGGCGCAATTGCCCACGAGCCCGACCGAGAGCGCCCGGCGCTGACCCTTGGCCTCCTCGCACCAGCGCAGGCCCTCATCGAGGGAGCTGGTCGACCGATCGAGGTAGCGGGTCTCGAGTCGACGCTGCACGCGCGCGGGGTCGACTTCGACGGCGAGGCAGACGCCCTCCTGCATCGTGGCCGCGAGCGGTTGGGCTCCCCCCATGCCACCGAGCCCACCCGTGAGCACCAGCCGGCCGGCGAGCGAGCCCGCGAAGTGGCGCCGTGCCACTGCCCCGAACGTCTCGTAGGTGCCCTGCAGGATGCCCTGCGTACCGATGTAGATCCACGAACCGGCGGTCATCTGGCCGTACATGATCAGGCCCTGGCGCTCGAGCTCGCGGAACGCATCCCAGGTGGCCCACCGCCCCACCAGGTTCGCGTTCGCGATCAGCACCCGCGGAGCCTCGGGGTGCGTGGTGAACACGCCGACCGGCTTGCCCGACTGCACCAGCAGCGTCTCGTCGTCGCCGAGCGTGA
>WNGQ01001752.1_pt1 | contig 24459 bp, 23 predicted proteins | sample 5407661 | NCBI WGS metagenome assembly WNGQ01 (sample SAMN13153382, study PRJNA577476) | soil metagenome | isolation source: 60 cm soil or saprolite under Garry oak tree replicate 2 | place: USA:California | collected 2016-06-15 | reverse complement strand
AGCAGGAAATCTCGATCGTGACCCGGCGCGTGGGAGAGATGGCGCAAAGCCTCGATCTGCCGGCGCCGAAGAACGTCGCGCAGGAAGTCGCGCGCGTGGTGGCAATCTTCCGCGAACTGCGCGGCGGCGCGACGCTCGACGGCAAGATGACGTTGAAGACGCCGTCCGGCACGTTGTCGACCGCCGAGGCGATCGCCGTCATGATCGGCGGCCTGAGCCAGGCGGCGTTCTTCAACGACGGCAAACTGTCGGCCGAAGGCATTGCCCCCAACATGATCGGCGCCATCGTGAAAGACCCGGTGCAGGACAAGGCCGTGCTCGAGGAGTATCTCGAAACCGTCCTGAAGAAACGACCTGAATACGCCGAATATTATCGCATGCTGGTCGAACTCGTCTGACATGGCCTCGGCGCTGCACATCTTCGGCATACGCCACCACGGCCCGGGCTCGGCGCGGCGGCTATTGGAAGCGCTCGGCGAATTGCGTCCTCGAATCGTGTTGATCGAGGGCCCCTCCGACGCCTCCGACCTGCTGCCGATGCTGGCCGACGCGGCGATGGTGCCGCCGGTGGCGCTCCTGACCTACGCGGCCGACGATCCCGCGCGCGCCATCTTCTGGCCGTTTGCGACCTACTCGCCGGAGTATCAGGCCGCCTGCTGGGCAGCGCGCAATGGCGCGGCCGCGCGCTTCATCGATCTGCCGGCAAGCTTTCGTCTTGCGCCGGCGCCACCGCCTGTCACGCAAGCCGAAGAGGCCGACGCTGCCGCAGCGCCGGAAGCTGCCCCGGAAGAACCGCCCAACATGCTGGAGCGCGACCCGATCGGCGTGCTCGCCGCGGCCGGCGGTTACGAGGACGGCGAAAGCTGGTGGCGTGATGTGATCGAGGAGAATCCCGAGCCCGGCCCGGTGTTCGCGGCGATCGCGGACGCTATGACCGCGCTGCGCGAAGCAGCGCCGCCCATCGAGGAACGGGAGGCTGCGCGCGAAGCGCATATGCGGCTCGAGATCGCCAAGGCAGCCAAGGAAACCGACGGCACGGTGGCCGTCGTCTGCGGTGCCTGGCACGTGCCCGCGCTGCAGCAGAAAGCTTCGGCGACTGCCGATCGCGCGCTCTTGAAGGGTGCGCCGAAGCACAAGGTCACCGCGACGTGGGCGCCTTGGACATCGCCCCGCCTCGCCTTCGCCAGTGGTTACGGCGCGGGCGTCGTGGCACCGGGGTGGTGTGCGCATTTGTGGGACAGGCCGCGCGCCGAGATCGTCACGAGCTGGTTGGCGAGGATCGCAGCCGCATTGCGCAACGAAGGCCATCTGGTCTCGACCGCGTCGCTGATCGAGGCCGAGCGGCTTGCGGTGGGCCTCGCGGCGATGCGGGACCGGCCCGCGCCGGGCTTCGAGGAATTGCGCGAAGCGGCGATCGCCTGCCTCTGCTTCGGCGAAGCCTTGGTCTGGCAAACGGTCTCGCGCAGGCTCCTGATCGGCGCCGAAGTCGGCCGCATCCCCGACAACGTGCCGCTGGCGCCGCTGCTGGAGGATTTGCAGCGCGAGCAAAAGCGCGTGCGGCTCAAGCCCGAGGCGCTCGAACGTGAACTCGCGGTCGATCTGCGCAGCGACAGCGGGCTCGATCGGTCGACCTTGCTGCACCGCCTGACCCTGCTCGGCGTGCCCTGGGGCAAGCTGACCGACGCGGGCCGCAGTCGCGGCACGTTCCGCGAGCGCTGGGTATTGCGATGGGAGCCGGAGTTCGCGGTTCAGCTGGTGGAAAACCTGGTCCACGGCCCGACCATCGCGCTGGCCGCCGCGGCGCGGATGTGCGCGGAATTTTCCCAGGCTACCGAACTGAAGGCCCTGGCCGATCTGGTTCTGGCCGCGCTTACCGCGCGCCTGCCCGACGCGGTCGAGAGCGGCATCGCGTTGATCGAAAAACGCGCGGCGCAGACCAGCGATTGTGCCGAACTGCTCGGCGCGCTGCCGCCACTGGTGAACACGGTGCGCTACGGCCAGGCGCGCGAAACCGACGCGACGCAACTGGAAGCGCTGCTGACCCGCATTCTCGTGCAGGGCGCCTTGGCGCTGCCCTACGCGGCACGGGGGCTGGACAACGCGGCAGCGGGCGCGATGCGCGAGGCCGTTCGCGGCGCCAACAACGCCGTGACGCTCGCCGAAATTGACGGCGAGCAGCGCGAGGCGTGGCGCGATGCATTGCGCGCCATCATCGAGGATACGCAGGCCGCGCCACTGCTGGCCGGCGCGGCGGCGGGCCTGTTATACGAGGCGGAGGCACTTTCCCCGGACGAGGCGGCGATCCTGCTCGGCCGGGCGCTCTCGCCCGGCCGCGCGGTGGCGGACGCGGCGGGCTTTTTCCAAGGCTTCTTCGAAGGCGGCGGCGAGCGGCTGATCCACGACAAGGGTCTGCGCGACGCGGTCGACCAGTGGATGGTCGCTCTCGACGGCGACGTGTTTGTCGAGCATCTGCCGCTGTTCCGCCGCGCCTTCGCAAATCTCGATCGCATGCAGCGCAAACGGCTGCTTGATGCGCTGTTCGGCCGCACCAGCGCCGGCCTGCCTGGCCGCACCTTGGCGCTGGACGCGGCAGCGATTTGGCCGCGCCATTTCGCCCGCGTTACCGCCATTTTGAAGGCGAGGCCAGCCGATGAATGAGGATCGCGACCGGCGCTGGCGTCTCGCGCTTGGCGGCGAGGACGAGGCCTTGGATCAAGCGGACCAGCGCCTGTCCGGCGCGCTGACGGCGCTCTATGGCGAAGGCGATGCCGACGAAAGGAAGCGCAAGGGCGGTCTGGGCTCTTCAGTGCCCAACGTCGCGCGCTGGATGAGCGACATCCGCGAATACTTCCCCTCGCCGGTGGTGCAGATCGTTCAGAAGGATGCATTCGAGCGTCTCGGCCTGCAGCGCATGCTGCTGGAACCGGAATTCCTCGCCGCGGTCGAAGCCGACATCAATCTGGTCGCGACCCTGATATCGCTCCGCAGCGTGATGCCGGAGAAGACCAAGGACACGGCGCGGCAAGTGATCGCCAAGGTGGTGGCTGAACTGATGGAGCGGCTGGAGCGCAGGACGGCGGAGGCCTTGCGCGGCGCCGTCGACAAGTCGCGCCGGACCTCGCGGCCGCGTTTTTCCGACATCGACTGGCCACGCACGATTCGCGCCAACCTGCAGCACTATCAGGCCGAGCATCAAACCATCGTCCCGCAGCGATTGATCGGCTTCATGCGAAAGCAGCGGCGGCTCGTCGACCTCGATGAAGTCGTGCTCTGCGTCGACCAGTCGGGCTCGATGGCGTCTTCCGTCGTCTACGCCTCGATCTTCGCGGCGGTCATGGCCTCGCTTCCCGTGGTGAAGACCAGGCTCGTCTGCTTCGACACCGTGATCCTGGATTTGACGGAGGAGCTGGCCGATCCGGTCGAGGTGCTGTTCGGCGTCCAGTTGGGCGGCGGCACCGACATCAATCAAGCCGTGGCCTATTGCGCCGACAAGATCGAGCGACCCAGCAAGGCGCATGTCGTGCTGATCACCGACCTCTATGAAGGCGGCAACGCCGAGGAGATGCTGACCCGTCTGGCGCGACTGATCAGCATGGGCGTCAACCTGATCGTGCTGCTGGCCCTCAGTGACACCGGGCGGCCCGCTTACAATCCGAATCTGTCGGCGCGGGTCGCGGCCCTCGGCGCGCCCGTGTTCGCGTGCACGCCGGACCAGTTTCCCGACTTGATGGCCGCCGCCCTGCGCCGCCAGGATTTGCACGCCTGGGCGGCCCAGCAAGACATCAAACTGGTTCGCCCGGAGGAATGAACGGGTCGAACCAGACCCCTCCCCGGAATCTCCGATTCAATCGCGCCGGAATATGCTCTATTCTCCCGCTCATGACCTCGCGCGACGCCGCCACGTCCGAAATCACGCCCCAGGTGCTGCTGCGCGCCTATGCCTGCGGCATCTTCCCGATGGCCGAGAGCGTCGACGATCCGAGCCTGTTCTGGGTCGAACCGGAGATGCGCGGGGTGATCCCGCTCAACGGCTTTCGCCTCGCCTCGCGGCTCGCGCGCACCGTCCGGTCGGATGCCTTCAGGGTGACCGTCAACCACGCCTTCAAGGCGGTGATCGCGGGCTGCGCGGCGCCGCAGGAGGGGCGCGAGGACACCTGGATCAACAAGCGCATTCGCGACCTCTACACCGGATTGCATCACCTCGGGCATTGCCACAGCGTCGAGGTCTGGAGTGACGAGGATCTGGTCGGCGGGCTCTATGGCGTCAGCCTTGGCCGCGCCTTCTTCGGCGAAAGCATGTTCCACCGCGCCCGCGATGCCTCCAAGGTAGCGCTGGTGCATCTGGTCGCGCGGCTGGTTGCCGGCGGCTTCGAACTGCTCGACACTCAATATGTCACCGAGCACCTGAAGAGTTTTGGCGCGATCGAAATACCGCGGCGCCGCTACACGGCGCTGCTCGACAAGGCGATTGCGGGGGAGCCAGCGGATTTTTCGAAATTGCCGGTCGACCGGCCAATCAGCGGCGCCGAAGCGCTCGATATCATCGGCAAGCGCAAATAGAGCGCAATCCGCAAGAAAGCGGAAACAGGCCTTCCCTCGCGACAGACGCAAACGCGCTCCTGCTGACCGGCACGAGGGCTGCGGCGGTCCAAAGACATGACAGTTTCGTGACATCACCACGCTCGATGGAACGGCAAGTCGCGCGCGTTGTATGCGCCGCTTGACGCAGGTCAACGCCCGACACCTTCCTGCGATGCAGCATGCCCCTCCAATGGAGGGATTGTGTCGTGTCGGTCCAAGGCGTCAGCCTGCGTGAAACACATTTCGAGCGCCTCCCCGTGTCGGCGTGGCATTCCGACCTGACGCTTCTCATTGCCTGGCGCAATCTCGTCCATGACCGCGTGCGTCTCGCGGTCACGCTCATCGGCATCGCGTTCTCGACGATCCTGATGGGACTTCAGCTCGGCATGCTGCTCAATTTCATGCACACGACGTCGACGATCGTCGATCATGCCGGCGCCGACCTCTGGGTCGCCGCGCACGGCGTGCGTTCGGCCGATCTCGCGACCCCGCTCGAGGAGCGGCGGCGTTTCCAGTCGCTCTCCATCGATGGTGTCGGCGTCGCCGAACCCTATCTGTTGCAATTCGCATTCTGGAAGAAGGCCGATGGGGTGCGCGAGACCGTCATCGTCGTCGGCGTCGATCCGCATGCCGAAATGGGAGCGCCGTGGTCGATGCTGCCCGGGCGGAGCGTTCACGACGCGCTGTCGACGCCGGACGGCGTGATCATCGATCGCCGCTACGCCAGCAAGCTCGGCGTCGATTCGCTCGATCAACTCGTCGAGATCAACGATCACCGCGCGCGCGTCACCGGCTTCACCGACGGCATCCGGACATTCACGCAATCGCCTTACGTCTTTACTTCGCTGCGACACGCGCGATTGCTCGCCAACCGGAGCGACACTGACATCACCTATGTGCTGATCCGGCTCGCGCAGGGCCATCCGGCTGATACCGTCATGCAGGCGCTGTCAGCGCGCATGCTTGACGTCGATGTGCTGAGCTCGCGCGAATTCTCCAACAAGAGCCGGAGCTATTGGCTGTTCACGACCGGCGCCGGCACCACCATGATCAGTTCGTCCATCCTCGCGCTCCTGGTCGGCGTCGTCATCGTCGCGCAGACCCTCTACGCCTCGACCATGGACCGGCTGCCCGAATACGCCACCATCCGGGCGATGGGCGGCACGCGAAGCTATTTGTACAAGATCGTCATCAAGCAGGCCGTGGTTGGCGGCTTACTGGGCTATCTGATCGGAATCGTCATCGTCCTTGCACTGACCTACCTCGCCCGAAACAGCAGTTCCCCTCCGGAGGTCCCGTGGTGGCTGGCCTTGGGCATCGGAGGCATTACCGTCTTGATGTGCATCACTGCCTCGCTGGTGTCGATGAACAAGGTGACGTCGATCGATCCGGTCAAGGTGTTCCGATGAAGGTCCCCGTCATCTCCGCCATCGGCGTGACTCATACGTTCGGCTCCGGCACGACCGCTTTCACCGCGTTGCGCGCGATTGGCCTCGAGGTGTTTCCCGGCGAAGTGCTGCTGCTGATGGGACCGTCCGGCAGCGGCAAGACGACGCTGGTTCACATCCTGGGCTGCCTGTTGCGACCCACCGAAGGGACCGTCGCGCTGCACGGAGATGTCGTCGGCTCGCTCAGCGACGATGCGCTTGGCGCGCTGCGCCTGCACAATTTCGGCTTTGTCTTTCAGGCCCATAACCTGTTCCCCATGCTGACGGCGACTGAAAACGTCATGGTCGCGCTCGACCTCATGGGCGTCGCCTCGCCCGCCGCGCGGGTCCGTGCGCGCGAACTTCTGGAACTGGTCGGTCTGCATGATCGTCTCGACGCCTATCCGAACGCGTTGAGCGGCGGCCAGAAACAGCGCGTCGCGATCGCGCGCGCGCTGGCCGGTGATCCGGAGATCCTGATGGCGGATGAACCGACCGCGGCGCTCGATGCGGAGAACGGCCTCAAGGCCATGGAGCTGTTCTGCATGCTCGCCCATCGTCAGCGGCGCGCGGTCGTCATCGTGACCCACGATCCCCGGATCGTGCACCTCGCAGACAGGATCGTGCATATCGAAGACGGGCGGATCGTCTCGCCGCCCGAGGGTCCATCCGTTACCTCGGCACTTGCCACGGGAGCCCCGCAATGAAGTCGTCATGGCGCAGCGTCGTTATCTTGGTCGCGCTCGGACTCCTGGCGTTCGGCGCGCATCTGGAATCAGCCCGGTGGATCGCGGAATCCGCGCAAGCCTCGCCCGCGCGCGATCCGATGCCCGGCCGTCACATGGTCGCAGCCCCTGGCCTGGTCGAGCCGATCGGCGAAGAGCGCGAAATCGGTTCGCAGGTGATCGGCATCATCCGCGAGATGCGCGTCGAGGAGAACGACCAGGTCGTTGCCGGTCAGATCATTGCGGTCGTCGACAACAATGAGCAGCAGGCGCGGGTGGAATCGGCGCGAGCCCAGTTGGCCCTGAGAAACGCCGAGCTCGATCGGGTCACCAATGGTGCGCGCGCCGAGGAACGGCGCGAAGCCCGCGCGGCGGTCGCGGAGGCGGAGGCCAATCTCGACCTCGCGCGGCGTGAATATGAGCGAAAAGTGCCGCTTGCCAAGAGCGGTGCATCGACACAGGCGGCGCTGGACCAGGCGACCTCCGCCCTGAATGCCACCGAGGCGCATCACTCCGTCATGTCAGAGCGGCTGGGCGTGATGGAAGCGGGCTCGCGGATCGAAGACATCGAGGCGGCGCGCGCGCAAGTCGGACTCGCCGAGGCCGATGTTGCCCTGGCGGAAGCACTGCTCGACAAGACCTTCATCCGTGCCCCGGTCACAGGCAGCGTGCTGCGCCGCTATCGCGCCGCCGGCGAGGCCGTCGGCAACATGCCGCCGACCCCGATCGCAGTGGTCGGAGACCTCAGCCGGTTGCGGGTGCGCGCGGAGGTGGACGAGACTGACATCGGCCGGATCACCGCCGGACAGCGCGTCGAGGTGACCGCCGATGCCTATCCGGATCGCAAGTTCGGCGGCACGGTCTTTCGCGTGTCGTCCCGTCTCGGCGGCAAGGCGGTTCAAACCGGACGCCCGGCCGACAAGGTGGACACCAAGGTGCTCCAGGTGCTGATCGATCTCGACCTTGGGACGGCACTGCCAATCGGCCTGCGCGTCGATGCCTATTTCGTGGGTGAGCCCGGCAAGCCAGGCAGTCCCGGCGGGGTTACCAATTGATCCAAAGATGCAAGCCGCTTCGGCGCAAGACCCGCGTTGCAGGTCAAGCAACAGGCCTGTTCGCGCCGGGTTCTGCTACCTGAAGATCGAGAACAGCCCGCCCGGTTGCGGCGGCGGCGGTGGCGGCGGCTGTTGCTGGGTCTGCTGGAACTGCTGCTGAGGTGGCGGCGGGCGTGGCGCCGCCTGCTTCTGTGCGGGCGGACGCTTCTGCGCCGGCACGGGCTGCTTCGGTGGATCGGGCTGCGCCGTCACCACGGTGGTCTCCGGGCCTTTGCAATCGGTCAGCCAGATATCGTAGATCGGATGCTCGACGCCATGCAGGCCGGGGCTGGCCGCAAACATCCAGCCCGAGAAGATGCGCTTCACTTCACCCTGCAAGGTGATTTCGTCGACTTCGACAAACGCGTCGGTATTGGCGGCTTCCGTTGCCGGCCGCGTATAGCAGGCGTCGGTCTTCACCCTGAGCGCGCCGAACTGCACGGTCTCGCCGATATCCTCGTCGAAATTGATGATGCGGCCGGTGATCTTGTCGAGACCGGAAAAGCTCGCCTTCTTGTTGATGATCTTCTGCGCCGGTGGCTCGGTGACCACTTCGTCGCCGGGCTGAAGAGTGGCCGCGGTCCCCTTCGGCTGCCGCTGTCCCGGCGGCAGGCCGGGCACCGGGGGATTGGCGCCCTGTTGCTGTGGCGGCTGCGCGCCCTGCCCGGGCTGCGGCGGAGTCACGGCGACCGCGGGCGGGGTGTTTTGGGGAACCACCGTGGTTCCCGGGGGCGGCGGCAATGGCTGCGATTGCACCGGTCCGGGCAGGGCCGAGCCTTGTCCCGGCAACGGCCGATTCGGGGCCGGCAACACCCGCCCCTGCGGCAGGGCCGGCACTTCCTCATCGTCCTCGACAGACGGCTGAGGCTGGCCGCGGGGCACATTGCCGGGCGGACGCGGGGGCTGATCGGAAAAGATATTGCCGATCTGCGCCCGCGCCGCAGGCGCGAGCGAAATCGTCATGGCGGCGATCAGGGCCGCAAAACCGGTCAGAACGATGGTTCGAAACATCTCGCGCGGCTTTTAAAGGGCGAATCGGGCTCAAGGAATATTGTGACTTAGCTACGCTACTTTCGCCGGTCGCAGGACCACCCGTTAACACGTTGAATACGGCGGGGAAAGGGCGCGCCATCCCCCACCCTCACACTGCTCAGGCGGTTCCGGAGACTGGTCAGGCGGTTCCGCAAATGAAATAGTTCGAAATCGAGACCATCCACGGTCCAACGGTCCATCCCCAGGGCCTCACGACATCCGGAACAACCGGAGCAGCAGAGGCAACGCCAAGGAAACGCCAAGGAAACTTCATGACCGATCGTATCAGACTGGACGGCAAGGTCGCCGTCGTGACCGGCGCTGCCGGCGTCATCGGAACCGCGACGGTTCGCCTGTTGGCCGAGCGCGGCGCGCGGATCGTCGCGGTCGACCGCAACGAGCAGGATCTTGCGGCCACGCTTGCCGACCTGCCGTCCTCCGCAGAGGCGCTCGGCGTGGCCGCCGACGTCACCGACGAGGACGAGGTCGCGGACTATGTCCGCGCCGCGGTCGACAAATTCGGCACCATCGACGTCTTCTACAACAATGCCGGCGTCGAGGGTGAGGTGAAGCCGATCACCGACTATTCGCTTGCCGCGTTTCGCCGCGTCATCGACGTCAACGTCGTCGGCGTGTTTCTCGGGCTGAAGCATGTGCTGCCGGTGATGCTGAAACAGAACGGCGGCAGCATCATCAACACCGCCTCGATCGCGGGGCTGATCGGATCGCCGCAGATTGCGGTCTACAGCGCCTCTAAACATGCGGTGATCGGGCTGACCAAGAGCGCCGCCTTGGAATGCACCGGCACCGGCGTACGGGTCAATTGCGTCTGCCCCGGCCTGATCAAAAGCCGCATGCAGAGCGCGATCGTGCAGGGGCTTCAGGGCGGCAACGCGCCGATACCGGACGACAAGGTCGTCGAACGGATTCCGGCGCGCCGGCTCGGGCTGGCGTCGGAAGTGGCCTCGATCGTCGCCTTCCTCGCTTCCGACGAGGCGAGCTATGTGTCGGGCTCGGCCTACACCGTCGACGGCGGCCGCACGGCCGCTTGAGGCGTCATTCCGGGATGGTCCGAAGGACCAGACCTCAGATGCGCAATTGCGCATCTGAGAATCTCGAGATTCCGGGTTCGATGCTTCGCATCGCCCTGGAATGACATTTCAAAACACAGATCGTAAAGAGAAGTTACTTCGTCGCGCAAGACATCTGCTGCATGGTCGCGCGCCATCGCTCGCCCGCTCCGATCCCCGTATCGCTTTTCGTTACCACCATTTGAAACCCCGCATGCCCATCACCCTGCAACGCTGTTTGACCGCCCCGATGCAGGCTCTCGCCTGGCTCGGCGGTCAGGGCACGCGCGCGATCGCAGCGCTGGTGTTCATCGGCATTGCGCTGCCGCCGCTCGGCGAGTTGCTCAAGCCCTATGTGACGGAAGCGATCTTTGTCTTGCTCTGCATTTCGTTCATGCGCGTCGATATCGGCGCGCTGCGCGCTCATCTGCGCCGGCCCGGCCTTGTCGTCGCGGCAACCGGTTGGACCACCCTCGGCGTGCCCCTGATCCTGGGTGCAAGCGGCCTTGCGACCGGGATCGATGCGCGCGCTCCCGATCTTTATCTCGCGATGATGCTGCAGGCGGTGGCCTCTCCCATGATGGCCTCGCCGGCGCTGGCCGCCGTCATGGGGCTCGACGCGACGCTCGTGCTCGTGGCGCTGGTGACCTCGACCGCGCTGGTCCCCTTCACGGCGCCGCTGTTCGCCTATCTCTTCTTCGGCGCGGCGCTTTCGCTCTCGCCGCTCGGACTCGGCCTCAAGCTGGTCGCGATCCTCGCCGGCTCGCTGCTCGTTGCCGGCGCGATCCGCTTGATCGCGGGCGAAGCCGCGATCAAGCGCCACAAGGCCGCGATCGACGGGTTCAACATCATGATCCTGTTCGTGTTCGTCTCCGCCGTGATGGGCACGGTGATGGGCAGCCTTTGGGCCGCCCCGTTGCGGGCGATCGGACTGGCTCTGCTGGCCTTCCTGGTCTTCTTCGCGCTGCTCGGCGTCACCGCGCTGATCTTTCGCAAGGCGGGCCCGGAGCGCGCGCTCGCGCTCGGCCTGATGGTCTCCCAGCGTAACATGGGATTGATGCTGGCTGCGACCGACGGCGTGTTGCCGGGCACGACGTGGCTCTATTTCGCGATGTCCCAATTTCCGATCTATCTGACGCCGCAACTGCTGAAACCGCTCGTCGAGAGACTGCGGAAAGCGCCCGCCTCGAATCGTTGCGTTGCGCCGCCGCGCGGGGCATGATGACGCATCAAGCCGGGGCCAATTCCGTTCCGATTCAATCGGAACGGAATTGGCTCTAGCCGTCAGGCCGGCTCGCGCTCCAGCCTCCGGTGCGCAGCGCGTGACGATGCGCGGCGCGGCGTAAATTGCTGGCCAGCGTCGGATCGTCGACGCATCTTGCGGCAACGATCCCGCCGATGCAGAGGGCGACGAGCGCAAGCGCGCGCTCGCTTTTCTCGGGCTCCTCCAAGTCGGACCCAAAGTCCGCCTCAAAGATGTCGACAAGCTTCTCCAGCACCTCGCGATAGGCTTTTTTCACCCCGTCGCCGCTGCGTGCGACATCCGACGGCAGGGCCACGAGAGGGCAACAGCTCTCCCGGTCGTCGAAATGGGCGCGCGAGAAATAGGCATCGACGACCCTTTTGCTGCGCGGCGTGCGCGCTCCCGCGGCGGCCGCTCGATTGCGCTGCCACGGTTTGGGCGCCTCCGCGCAGAGGAACCGGCGTACGGCCTCGGCAAACAGCTCAGCCTTGCCGCGGAAGTGCCGATAAAAGCCGCCATGGCTCAGGCCGGCGTTCTCCATGACCTCATCGATCGAAACCTCGGCGAACCCCTTCTTGTTGAACAGGCGCCGTGCGCTTTCGAGAATCTTCTGTCGCGTTTCCTGCTTGTGCTCTTCCGAATAGGGCATGCGGTCCCTCCCGCGCGATGGGGACTGAACGATGTCGGATGCCGCCGGCGCATCCCGAGACGATCGGCGGACCCGAAGCATAGCGCCGCTTAAAGATGATGTTGAACATCTTTTGCCGATCGCGACGATGCTCCCATCGTCGCCCCTGCGCGGTTTCGGGAGGGAACTCATGCTCGATTTTGTCGGTACGGTCGTGAGCGTGGCGTTGATGGTCTTCGTGACCGGCGCGGTGATCACGTTCATCGAGATATCGCGGGACGCCAAGCTCGTGCTGTCGGCCGTCGTCGGCGCCTGGATCGGGCTGTGCGCGGCCTCGGCTGCCGCCGGATGGATCGCGATATCGCAGCCGTTCCCCGTCATCGGCGTGTTCGTGGCGACGCCGCTCGTGGCAGCTGCGCTTGCGAGCGCCTGGCCCGCGGCGCGCGCTGCGATGCTCGGTCTGCCGACGCCGCTGATCATCGGGCTCAATGTCGGCCGAGTCTTCGCGGTGCTCTTCCTGCTGCTCGCGGCGGAGGGGCGGCTGGCCGGACCATTCCCGTATTTCGCCGCTTTGGGCGACATCATTACGGGCGTGGCGGCGCTGCCGATGATGCGGCGCGCGACCGCTGCGGACAACCGGGCCGCGATCACAGCCTGGAATTTGTTCGGCACCGCCGATCTCGTGCTCGCGATTACGCTCGGCGTCACCTCTGCCGAAGGCTCGCCCTTGCAGGTCTTCCATGCCGCGCCAGGCTCCGCCGCCATGCAGCACCTGCCGTGGTCGTTCGTGCCGACCGTGCTGGTCCCGTTCTGGCTCATCCTGCACGCGATTGTCTTCGTCCAGCTTCGCGGACGCACCAAGCCATAGGCCCCTTGCTACACATAGGCCCCTTGCTATTGCTGCGTCGCAACGCGCGCGCTAGGCTCCCTCCGAAATTGGGTCAGGAGGCACCGCGTGACGACATCCGACGACGGCAAGATTTCCGAAGATCGCCGCGAGGCGCTGCGCTACGCGCTTGCGATCGGCAGTGGGGCTGCGCTGGCCTCCGCCATCGCAAATCCGGCGCGAGCCGAGGGCGCGGACGACAATACGCTCGATCGCGTCCGCGCCAACAAGGTGCTGCGCATCGCGGTGCTGCCGGGAGAGCTGCCCTATTTCAACAAGGACCTCGCCACCGGCACCTGGTCCGGCTTCTCGATCGAGATGGCCAACGACATCGCAAAGCTTCTCGACGTCAAGCTCGAATACACCGAATCGACCTACGGCAATTCGATCCTCGACCTGCAATCGAACAAGATCGACGTGGGCTTTGCCCTCAACCCGACCCCGCAGCGGGCGCTGGTGGTGGATTTTACCGCCACCGTATTCCCGCATCCGTTCGGCGCCATGTTGAAGAAGGGGATGGAAGCCAAGAGCTGGGCTGATATCAGCAAGCCCGACGTCAAGATCGCGGTCGATGTCGGCTCCGCCAACGAGACGATCGCCCGCCGCTTCGCGCCGAATGCAACGATCAAGTCGCTGAAGTCGCGCGACGAGGTCATGCTGGAGATGTCGTCGGGGCGGGTCGATTGCGTCGTCAACGCGCTGGTGCTGGGTCTCACCGCGATCGCCAAGAACCCGAATCTCGGCACCTACAAGATCCTGCAATCGCCCTCGGTCGCCATTCCCTCCGCCATGGCGGTCCGGCGCGAGTCCGACAAGCGCTGGCGCGACTTCCTGTCGGTGTGGGTCGACTACAACAGAGGCATCGGGCAGATGCGCGAGTGGTTCGTCAAGGGACTGTCGCTGGCCAACGTGAAGGCGGAGGACGTGCCGGTCGAACTCAATATTTGATATCTGACGCGGCTCTTCGAACGGTGTCAGTGACCGCGCCCTCTCCCCTTGTAGCCCCCTTGTGGACGGCGGCACGGCGGTTTCATGGCCGGGCCGGCTTCAAGCCTTCCGCGGCATTCGGTGACTACGTCCCGATGCGGCCAGAAGCTATCGCGACCAGCATCTTCATGGAAAAGCGGCTGAGCCCACCTGCCCCGTGATGTCGGCGCTGGCACGTGCCGCGGTCCGCGGCCGGGTCGGGGCGTGATGCCTGCTCCCCTTCAACCAGATTAACCTCAACGCTCTTTATCCATTTATTATTTCTTTTCGAATCAAACTCATTGAATCCGGAGCAGTTTGGGACCGAGCTTGAGGCAAAGAAAATGATAGGCGCCGATACGGATATTGAACTGCTGCAGACTCTCAACTCGCTCGTTGGCAGTAATGTCGATAAACATCTGTGGGACTCTCTTAATAATCCGCTACTGAGAGGCTTTCCGATATTCTTTTCTCTGGTTGCATTGTGGTTTTCCGGCGATTGCATGAAACGACGCAGCCGGATGCTGGCCGGGCTGGGTGCAACCTGTTTTGCGGTCATCCTGTCGGTTTGCTTGCAGCATTACACGACCCCCCACATACGTCCGCTGTTGGACCCGGCGCTTCATCTAAATATTGCCGATCCACAATGGCCCGCGCTTTTTAAGCGTCAGGGATCATTTCCCAGCGACACGGCGACACTGAGCTTTGCTCTGGCTGCCATAGTCTTCTTGGAAAGTCGGTTGGTCGGATGCCTTTGCTTTCTTTGGGCGCTGCTGGTGATCGCACTCATTCGCGTCGTTTTTGGATGGCACTATCCAAGCGACATCGTGGGCTCGTTCCTTCTAGGGACGGCAAGCGTCTATTTGTTTGTCAAAACTCCATACCTTGTGGCGCTATTTGAGCGTGCCCTGAAGTTATTTGAATGCCGCATGTATCTTGTGCATGCGCTCTTATTCGTATTCTTGGCGGACGCGAGTAATTTGTTCTTCGGATTGCAACCTATGCTTTTCACCATCCTCAAGTTGAAATAATTCGCGATCCTTGAGGCAGCCTCTAGCCTGGATAGTAAAACGCGCCGCCAGGTTCGGAAGTAATTCTCCGAGCATCCGCGGCTCCGCGACAGACCCTGGCGTGTTGATGGCACGGCATCAATCCGAATTTGGCTGCGCACCAAAGAGTCCACGCCCAGGTCAAGCCTTCTCGTAGGTCAGGCCGCGCTCGAGCCTGCGTCCGACCAGGGTGGCCGGAAACAGGATCGCGAAGTAGATCAGGGCCACGATGGTATAGACTTCCAGCGGCCGGTAGGTTTCGGCGTTGATCAGGGTTGCGTTGTAGACGAGGTCCGGAACGGCGATGACGGAGACCAGTGAGGTGTTCTTCAACTGCGTCACCGACTGGTTGACGTAAGGCGCCAGCATCGGTTTCAGCGCCTGCGGCAGGATCACGAGCCTGAGCACGCGCCATGGCTTCAAGCCGAGGGCGCGCGCGGCGTCCCATTGTCCGATCTGCACGCTCTCGATGCTGCCGCGAACGATCTCGGCGTAAAATGCGCCACCATAGAGCGAGAGCACGCTGATGGCGGCGGCATGGGCCGGGATGTTCAATCCGAGGACGACCGGAAGCGCGTAGTAGAACCAGATGATCTGAACCAAGAGCGGCGTGCAGCGGAACAGCTCGATATAGGCGAGCAGCAGCCAGTCGATCACGGGTAGCCGCCGCAGGCGCAGGATGCCGACGACGAGACCGAGCACGGTTCCGAGCAAGACCGTGCCGATGGTGTAGGCGACGGTCCAGCCGAGCCCGAGCCAGAACAGGTGGCTGTATTTGCCGAGGATCGCGAAGTCCCAAACGTAGTGCATGTCGGCTCCCGGTTATCGCGCACTTGACGTTTGCCGCAGCTGAGCCATCAGAGATAGCGGCTCGGCGCAAACGGACCGACGTCGAAGGCTGGCGACGCGCCGCCGATCATGGCGGCAATCGCGGCCCCCGTCGCAGGGCCCGTGGTGAAGCCGATGTGCTGGTTGCCGAATGCGCACCACAGGCCGGAATGCCGTGGCGCCGGCCCGATCATGGGCAGGCTGTCGGGCAAGGTCGGCCGCGCGCCGCGCCAGGGTTGGCCTACGGCATCACCGAATTCGACCACGCCGCGCGCCAGCGGCACCACGGACTCGAGCTGGGCGAACGATGAGGGCGCATCGCGCGCGGTCAGCTCGACCCCGGAGGTGATACGGACGCCCTGCTCCATCGGCGTCATCAGGAAGCTGGCTTCGACGTCATGGATCGGACGTTGCAATGAACGTGCCGGGTTCGGCTTGAACTCCTGGTGGTAGCCGCGCTCGAAGGCCATGGGAACGCGATAGCCCAGCGGCCGCAGCAGATCCGCCGACCACGGTCCCAGCGCGACCACGACATGGCGCGCCGACATCCCGCCGTCCGCGAGCATCACGCGCCAGCCCTCGCCGTCGGGGATGATCGCCTTGATATCGGACTGCCGGATCGCGCCGCCGAGGCCTGCAAACATCCGCGCATAGGCCTTGACCACGCCGCCCGGCGAATCGACGGAAGCGGTCTGCGTGTGCAACAGGCCGACCTTGTAGACCGGCAGGATGTTCGGCTCGAGCGCGGAGATGGCCTGGCGGTCGAGCAGCCGGCTTTCGATGCCATAGTCCGCGAGAAACGCCTGCTCGGCCGTTGCGGGAGCGACCGCATCGCTGCGCCACGCCTTCAGCCAGCCGGTCTCGCGGATGCGCTGCGCCGCATCCGCTTGCACGATCCATTCCCGATGCAGTTTCAGCGACGCGCCGATCAGCCCGTGCAGGGCGGTTGCCCGCGGCCTGACGCGGGACGGTACCGCATTGGCCAGGAAGCGCACGACCCAGTCGACATTTCGCGTCGCCCAGAGGGGATCCCAGCGCAGCGCCGCGTGCCGGTTGGTCATGTATCTTGGCAGAGCGCTCCAGAGCGACGGCTCGTTGAGCGGCAAGATCGAGCCGCTTGAGAGAACGCCGGCGTTGCCATACGAGGTCTCGCTGCCCGGCTCGCGGCGATCGACCAGGATGACGGACAGGCCTCGTTGCCGTGCGGCAATGGCCACTGAGACGCCGACGATGCCCGCGCCCAGCACGATGACGTCAGCTGTTTGACCTGTCACACTATCCGACATCGCCCCCACCACGAAAAAACTAGATCAGCGTTAGACCACCATCGACCGGCAACACGGTTCCCGTCACATGGGAAGCCTCCGGGGACAACAGAAAGGCGACGACCGCGGCCACTTCGTCCGGTTCGGCCAGACGCTTGAGCGGGTTGGCCTTGGCGACCGCTTGCCACATTTCGGGGTCGAGCGCCCCCAACAGCCCGGCATCCTTGCGCGTATAGCCGGGCATGACGACATTGGCCGTTGCGCCGGAGCTTGCGAGCTCGATCGCAAGACATTTGACCAACGTCTCGAGCGCGGCCTTGGCCGCCGCGGACGCCGGATATGTCGCCTCAGGCGTGAAGCGATGGCCGGCAAAACTGGAGATGGCGACGACGCGGCCCTCTGGTCGCCGCGTCAGGTCCGGCAGCGCCGCGCTCGCCAATTCGTGAAACGCGGCTGCCATGACGGCGAATGCTCGTTCGAGGCCTTCGCGCTGCAACTGCTGGAAACCGCGGCGATCCGCAAAGCCCGCGGCATGGACGATCACATCGATGCTGCCGAACGCGGCGCGCGCCGCGGAAACAAGTTCGGACGCGGTCCCTTGCCTGGCCAGATCGCCGGTGCGCCATTCGACCTTGGCGCCGGCACGCTGACAGTCGAGCGCGACTGCTCGCAATCGATCGAGCCCTGCTGCGTCAGATCCCTGTCCATGCAACATCAGGCACGCACCCGGGGCTGCCAACCGGCGGGCGACCGCGGCTCCGATGCCGGACCCGCCGCCGGTGATGATTGAAACGCGCATGGGGCCTTGGTTTCGAGTGGCTTTGATCGGGGAACTATAGAGCATGATCCGGAAAACGTGGGAACCGGTTTTCCGTCGCGACAAACGCCAAAGGCGTTTGCGCGGAGATCATGCTCCGCGGCATCGCGGGCAATCGCGGCGATTGCAACGAAGCGGTGAGACGGGTGCGAGTTCAGGACGCTTTACGGACGGCGATCGCTCGAAAACGGCCCCCGCAGTCAGTTCGAAGACCGCCGAGGCAAGGCATTGGAATCCCGGGCCGTCGCCTCGTTGCGCGACCGATACACGCTCAGGACCCGCAGGCATGTGTCACGATTCAATCTCAGGAAATCGATCTTCATTTGATCGAGGTCTCCCGCCGTAATCCGGTAATTGGGAGCTCCCAGGAAAAGCAGCGACATCGTCGTCGTCCATGAGAAGTCCAGCGCCTTCGCCAGGATCAGGATCGACTCCCGGTGCTTGTCGACCAAGGCGCGCTCCACGATTTCGGTCGGGACAGAACACAGAAGCGCCAGGGCAACCGCCGTTTCATTGAATTTGAGGGAATGAGCAAACTCGAAGACCTTGTCTTCGTCGAGTTCGCCGCTTTGAAGCAGCTTTGCGACCGTGCGTCTGGCGGTGAAGTAGTCCTTCGAGGCCGGACCAAACCGGGCGTGGATCGTACCGGCGACGTCGGTGACGACGCTCTGGACCTGGTCTTCCAATTCAGGACGCTCGCGCTCCAGCTTTCGTCTGACGTCTTCGGACGCTTTTGCAATCAACTGGTGGAAAAGGTGCCTGGGAATGTCCCTGCGAAGGCCAACGCTCTCGGCAAGGACGGAATCGCCTTCCGAGCGCCGCACCAGATGCAGGAATCCGGAACTTGAAAACTGTGCGCCGTCATTCGTGGCGACGGATGTGACGACGTCTCGACCTCCCCGAACCACCAGCACGTCGGTGACGGCTTCGGGAACGGACTTTCTTTTGGAGATCGCCAGCAAGTGCTGCTGACCTTTGGTTCTCGCAGTGGCCATCAACGTTTCCACGTCCAGCCGCTCCGACTGCCCAAGAACCGGCCCCGCAACGTCGATCTGGTCGTCCAATGCAAGCTTGTTGATGACTTTCGACGGCGCGTTGTGGCTGGGAGCCAGCTTGTTGGCCAGCCGAATGCGCGCACCGAGTTCGATCTCCTCGGCAAGCCGGGCGATGATTTCGCCAAAAGCCGAGATTTGTTCTTCGGAATAGGTGCCGGCAATCAGGAGATCCGTCGCGTGCCACAAGGCGCGCAAGCAGCTCTCGGCAGTTCCCCTCGAAACTGCGTCTTCGAGGTCGGCCAAAAATGAGGTGGGTTCAGCCATCGCACTAGCTCAATTGGTCGGATAATCCGGTTCAAAATATCCCGAGCGAAGTTGCTAAAACATCTCCAGGGTCTCAGGAGGGTTGTAATACCCGCCCGGGACCGGACGTTGCGGTCAACAGAACGTAAAAGAAATGCATAAAGATTGCGGATTAACCCGCCCGTGGGCCGCGCCCGATGTCCCGACCCTGCCGTCGCATGCGCCGGATTTCGGTTGGGGGGCGCTTGTACACTTCCGCAAACACCGCGTTGAAGCGGCGCAGGCTGCGGAACCCGGCGCGCGAAGCGACCTCGGTCATCGGCAAGTCGGTATCATCCAGCAGCCGCTTGGCGCGCTGCACGCGCGCAGTCTTGGCGATCTGGCTGGGGCTCGCGCCGAGATGCTTGTCGAACAAGCGAGACAGGTGCCTTGCGCCAATTCCCAGGCGGGCCGCAAGCGCTGCAACTGACGCATCATCGAGTGCCCCCGCGTCGACCAGACGGAGAGCCCGTTCGACACTTGTCCGTGAGCCCTTCCATGCCGGAGAGAATGGTGCGGTCTCCGGCCGGCAGCGCAAGCACGGCCGGAATCCGGCGCGCTCGGCCGCTGCCGCGGACGGATAGAACGACACGTTTTCCGCCTTCGCAGGACGAACCGGACAGACCGGACGACAGTAGATGCGCGTCGTCCTGACGCCGGAGAAGAACTGCCCGTCAAATCGCCGGTCGCGAGTGACGCGCGCCCTTTCGCAGACGGCAGCGTCGAGGGTTGTGGTGCCAGCTCTGGCCGACGACCGAGTCCGATTCCGGCGAGCCATCGCGCGCTCCCGATGCTACCTCCCGCCCACGCGATGTTTGGCGGGAAGGGAAACGATGTTCGCGACGAAACGGTTCTTTGGATGGTCGGTTGCCTGGTCGGCGTTCACAATCGCCGTGTTTGCCTGGGGCATCGGTTTCTACGGCCCTTCCGTGTTTCTTCAGACGCTCCACGAGCAGCGGGGCTGGCCGATCTCGCAGATTTCAATGGCTATTACCGCGCACTTCCTCTTCAGCGCAATCATCATCGCCACCCTGCCCGACATCCATCGCCGCTTGGGACTGGCAAGGACGACGTTTCTTGGTGCAGTCGTGACGGCGATCGGCCTGATGGCGTGGTCCAGCGTGGACGAGCCCTGGCAGCTGTTCGTCGCGGCCATTCCGAGCGCGGCCGGCTGGGCCACGACGAGCGGCGCGGCGTTGAATGCCATCGTGGCAAGATGGTTCGATCGCGACCGGCCGATGGCGATCGCGCTGGCGTTCAACGGCGCCAGCGTCGGCGGCGTGCTGTTCGTGCCCATGTGGGTCTATCTGATACGATCGATTGGCTTTCCGCTCGCCGCGCTGCTGGTCGGAGGCTGCATGGTTGCCGTGGTCGCCTTCCTCTGCGTCAGCTACATCGCCAAGTCACCGGATGACATGGGGCTCTCGCCGGACGGCGATGCATCACATCCACTCACCCAGAGGCCGCAGCCAAGGCGATCTCGCGCCGAGCTCGTTCGAACCAGACGGTTCATCACGCTTTCGGCAGGGTTTTCGCTTGGGCTGTTCGCGCAGATCGGCGTGCTCGCGCACCTGGTGGCGCGTCTCACGCCCGAGGTCGGAATTGGGCTTGCGGGTTGGCTCGTCAGCCTGGCGACGATCTGTGCCGTCATTGGCCGGACCGCGGCTGGCAAGTGGATCGGCGAACATGATCGCAGGTTCGCGGCCGCCATCAACTTTGCCGTGCAGGTCGCGGGCGTCGTGCTGCTGATCTTCAATGGCGGATGGGCGGGTCTCACGCTCGGATGCATTCTGTTCGGTCTCGGCATCGGCAATCTGACGTCGCTGCCGCCATTGATCGTGCAGAAAGAGTTCGCGCGCGCGGACGTCGTCACGGTGGTGGCGCTCATCGTCGCCATCAACCAGGCGGTTTTCGCATTCGCGCCTGCCATCGTCGGCGCCATGCGTGATGCGACGGCCGATTATCGGTTGCCGTTCGCGCTCATTGCCATCGTCCAGCTTGCGGCGGCGGGGATCATCCTGCTCGGCCACGGTCGCGCTCCGACGACCTCAGCTTAGGGTCGAGCCGATCTGCTCGAGGCACGGCCGCTGATCCCTCGGGAATCGGGTGGCGACGCAGTTTTCGATTTGCGAGTCTGAAGGCTGATGAAACGGCGCACTCACGCTTCGGCGTAACGCACATTGCCGTGCAGTTGGAGGACAACATGAAATCGCAAAGCGAAGCCAGCCGAATTCGAAATCCATTCGGTGTCATGGATGTTCCCGATCCCAATGACGAGGAGGTGAGACAGTTCTCCGCTCGTGCGACACTGGAGGCTTCCGACGACGACGATAATGCGAAGGCCTGGAACGGCGCTGATGACGGCGGCCGATACGGCACGATGGAAGGGCACTGGTCGAGCCGCTGGAACGGGGGCGCGGACCCCACCATGCCGGGCGATGCCCCGGATCAATGGAAACAGGGGCGAGCCGAAGCGCGGATAGAACGAGAGCGCGTCTATCTGCTGTTCGACTGGGCCTCCGGCGCACGCAAGGGGCTGATTGACGCAAGCCGCGAGGGCCCGCAGCGTCTGGTCGGGAAGTATATCAATCTCAGCAACCCGGCGATCACCCGTCCCTGGGTCGGCTTGATCGTGAACGACCGACGGATCGACGGCCGCTGGACCCATGGACGTCTGGATTTCCGCAGATAGACCTGCCCGCCTCATGCCCCGCGCGACGACGCGACGCCCGCTTGGGATGCCGACTGACCTCGTGTTATTTCACGACCAGCACCGGACAGTGCGCGAGCTGGACGATCCGATCGGCCCGGCTGCCAATCAACCGCTCGTAGAGCGCCGAATGGCCGGTTGCTCCGATCACGAGCAGCTCGACCTCGAGCTCTTTGGCCAGTTCGACGATGACTCGCACCGGATGCCCGGCGACGACACGGGTATCCAGTCTGACATGGCTCTCCTCGGCCATTCCGCGGGCCCGTTGCAGAACCTTGTGAAACCGCCGCGCGGCCGTGCCGGTCTCCTCGCGAACTTCTTCGATGGCGTCCGGCATGTAATCGATCTCCTCCACCGACACCATGTGAAGCTCGGAATTGTTCTGCTTCGCCAATGCGAATGCGAGCGCCATCGCAAGCGCGTGAAAGGCATGCTCCGATCCGTCGTTGGCGTGCAAGATCTTGCTGAACATCCGACCACCTCAAATCATTCGGCTTGTCGCCTCGTCGTTCGGAGCTGCGTCACGTCGGGCCGACCTTCGGACCCCCGCTCCGGGTTGGCTTCCGGCAAGTGGTGGCGCGGGAGATAGAACGCATTGGCGATCACCGTTGGGACCACCGCGCTTGCGATCACCGCTGCGACGAGCGCCGAATATTGGCCCTGGTTGATGATTCCATGCGACAAACCGAACAGCGAGGAGATGGTGCCGAATGTCAGCCCAGTCGACATCAGGAGCGTCGTGTACATGGCCTCTTTGTTGGGCGACCCGAAGTATTTGGTCACGGGATAGACGCCGACCATCTTTGCGGTGATCTTGACGACCAGGAACACGATGAAGGCGGCAGGCGTAGCGACAAGAGCGGGTATGGAGATGAACGAGCCGGCGCGAATGAAGTAGAATGGCGTCAACAGCCCAAACGTCAGCGTGCGCAGCCGTCGTACCAGTGCGTGATCCTTGCCGACGGTTCCCGCAAGCACCATCCCGATCAGGTAAGCGGGAAGCACCGCTTCGCTGTCGGCCCAGGTCGCCAACGCGCCCATTCCCAAAAGACAGAGCAGCAGAAACTTGGTTTCGAGTTCCGAGGGCCGCCCTCCATACAGCCGGAAAAAACGCGGCGTGAGCCACGGCAGGACAATGAAGACCACCATGCCGACGCCGAGGAAGATCAGTGTCTTCATCGTGAATGGAGCGAAGATCAGGCCCAGCGCCACGACAGTGCCGAGGTCGGTCACGAAACAGGCGGCCAGGATGGTCTTGCCATACTCGGTCGTGTTGAAGCCAAACTCGATCATCACCGCGTAGACGACGGCGACGGATGTCGTCGACATCGCAACCCCGGCAAGCCAACTCGGCATGACCTCCCAGCCGAGCACATAGCGAGCCGCCAGCCCACACGCCAGGAACGGAAGGAAGAAGCTCGCAAGCCCAACCGCCGCAGCCTCCTTCCACTTCAATCTGAAAACCACTGGATCAAGTTCGGCGCCGGCGAGGAAGGTCAGAACGATCGCGCCGATGCCGGAGAGAAACTTCACCCACGACTCGTCCGTGCCCAAGACGGCCGACCCGATGGCGGCGCCGATGATCAATTGGGCGATCGTGCCCACGACAATTTCCGACAACGCAGTGGAAATGCGAAGCCAGATCGAGAGCAGGCTTGCGATCAGCGCAAGGCCCAACCACAACGCCGCAAGCGCCCAAACTCCAGTCATCTGCAAGTCTCCTACGTCGCACGGTCACCCGGGTTTCCCGGCGCACGATGTCATCGTCGTCGGAAGACCACGCGTGACCTGTCCACGCGGCCTTCGTGCTCGCGCGGACAAATCCACTGCTGCTTGGTGTCGTGGGAGATCGGCAAGCTCCTACCGACGCCAGGCGTCCGGTAGGAGTCATCAGCCTCATCGGCGGTTACGGGGGACTCCATCCCCTCTCATGCGCGATCCTAGTCAGGAAACGAGCCTTGGCAAGGTCAAAGAGGCCCCGCCACGCAATCGGTCCGAACGGGCCGTCGACAGCCACGACGATGGCAGACGCCAACGATGGCGATGCGCTCCGCGCGCGCGGTGCCGTCAAGCTCTGGATATCGTCCTGATCTGTTTCCTGGATACGAGCTTTCGCAGATCCCGCAGCAAGTCGTCGCCCAGATCCGCAAGGTCGTTGATTTCCTTTTGCGCCTCGATTGCATGCTGCTTGCACGACGCGGTCGAGTTCTTGTCGGTCGACGAAAGCGCGTGCAGGTGCGCCGTCAGGCTTCCAGCGCGCGTGAAAAAATAGACAATCCGCCGCTGAACGGCTGCATCGAACAAATCCAGCCGGTTCGCATTGGACTCGTAGACGGAGAATTTCGGCAATGTGAAAGCGCCGAGCTCGTCAAGGTGTTCGTCGGCCCCGATCTCCATATCCTCGAGCTTTCGAACTTCCTCAAAACCCTCCATGCCGTCGATGATCGCGGCGACTTCTCCGATGAGAGCCGACGCAAGGCCTCGCCTCGACCGGCTGCGTCCAAAAGAAAGCATGGTTTCCTCCCGCTTCGATTGTTTGGTGACCGGCGCGCGGGGTGCGGACTCGCGGGTAGACTAACAGCAAAGCCACTGCCGATGCCATGAGCATCGTGGCAATCGGCGGCGTGGACATGCGCTGCAACATGTCGTTCAGCGCACTCCAGACTGGTAAGCCATCCTTACTTACATATGAACTCACGACGGACGTGCGGTGAACCAGGGCAAAATATCAGTGCGGGATCGCCAACTCACTTCGGGACACGGCCCGCAAATCGGCCCGCGTTTGACGGCCTGCCAAGTGA
>WNGQ01004415.1_pt1 | contig 24477 bp, 18 predicted proteins | sample 5407661 | NCBI WGS metagenome assembly WNGQ01 (sample SAMN13153382, study PRJNA577476) | soil metagenome | isolation source: 60 cm soil or saprolite under Garry oak tree replicate 2 | place: USA:California | collected 2016-06-15 | reverse complement strand
TGTGTGCGCTCTACTACCCATCGTCTCGCCTTGAAGCCGACTTGCCGTTTGAGGGCTTGTGCTTCTTCCTTTCTCGCTCGAATATGCAGAGTATAGCCAAATACCTTCCCCAATTCCCGAACCTCGTTGTAGTCATACCCTTTATCCAAGCAAAGGTTCTGCTTTCGCGCGTCGGTCGGCTCTGGCCGAGCAATGGGAATGCTCTGGAGTGTTGCCTGGAGCATCTTGAAATCATTGCGATTGGCTCCCTCTACTTCTAAACCGATAGGGATGCCATGCCCTTCAACAAGCAAACTCCGTTTTACTCCTCGTTTGGCTCGATCAGTCGGATTGGGACCGGTTTTCTCTTTGCCAAGGGGCGCTTTGGTCATCGCTCCATCCATCGCTTGCCATTCCCAGTCCAGACCCACCAACCCATCGTAGTCGAGTAGACCTTGCACCCATAACAGCCGAAAAACACCTGCTCGGGTCCATTCCTGAAAACGCCGATGGGCGCTGCTGCTTGAACAGATCCCTGTGGCATCGAGCGCTTTCCATTGACATCCTGTTCGTAAACGATAGAAAATCGCATCCATCGCTTTGCGATCATCCACTCGTGGGCGATGACACCCCAATGGGTGCGGCTTGCCTGGGGGTAAGAGAGGTTGTATTTTGGCCCACAGTTCATCCGGGATTCGCCAACAGTGACTGCTCTTTGAGAGACCCATCGTTCTTTTCTCCTTTTCGTGGGTTGGAATTGTAGAGAGCGTAAGGATCAGCGGATCGATGCTTCAGAGTGTTCAGGAGACTCAGAAACCTGGCTATTCGAAGCTGGTTTGTTACCGCCTACGGTACGGGCACATACAGCAGCACACAGGCTAAGGAGCACGACAAAGCCCAAGGCGATGCGCAGACTCAGGGCATCTGCAATAAACCCAACGACCGGTGGTCCGACCAGAAAGCCTACATATCCGCAGGTAGCGACTGCGGCAATAGCCGTGCCAGCAGCCTGCTTCGAGGTACGGCCAGCGGCGCTCAGCGTGAGAGGGAATACCACAGAAAACCCTGCGCCAACCAGGCCAAAACCGAGAAGAGCAATTGGAATCCAGGTGACAACGAGAGCGAGCGTAAGCCCTATGGCAGCCACGAGTCCTCCTAGTTGCATCATGGTCCCTGGTCCAAGACGAGCCGTCAATTGATCTCCCACCCCTCTGCCCATAGCCATTACCACTGAGAAGGCAGCATACCCGGCTGCGGCGAGTCCAGTTCCCGTGCGAAGGGTTCCGTTGAGATAGATGGCGCTCCAGTCGGCTATCGCCCCTTCCCCAAGCACAATGCAGAAAGCCACCAGACCCAGAGCAAGGATTGCACGTGTGGGACGGACAAATGCGACTGCCGTTTTCTGGGCTTCTGCCTCGACTGGCAGCAGGGAACGAGCAACGGAGAGTGTCAGGATCGCACAGAAAAGAGTGACGCCAAGAAAGTGTGGCAAGGGAGCAATGCTGTGGGAAGCTACCATCCCACCGGCCAGTGCACCAATGAGACCACCGAGGCTCCAGCAAGCGTGGAATGAATTCAGGATAGGCCGACCGTATCGCCGCTCAACAGCGACCCCTTGCGCATTCATCGCGACATCCATTGCCCCATTACTCGCCCCAAAGAGGACGAGGGTTCCCACCAGGATCGGGAGCGTTGGTGCGAGTGCCAGTAGGGGAAACATCAGACAGAGGCTCATCGAGGCGATGACCGTCACAGGCCGACTGCCAAAGCGTGCGGCAAGATAGCCAGACAGATTCATCGTGGCTAACGCCCCAAAAGCCGTTCCAAGCAAGGCGATGCCCAGTTCGCCTGTGCTGAGCATGAGTTTGGCCTGCACTGCTGGAATACGTGTTGCCCAGGTGGCAAAAATCGTCCCATTGAGAAAAAAAAGCAGGCTCGTGCTCCACCGAGCCAGTTGTAGCGGCGGTGGAGTTACTTGATCGGAGTTTCTTGACATTGCGGTTCTCCCTCATCAGCATCCTTGACAGGATGCCAAAAAACGCGTAAACTTGCAAAGTAAAGTGAGTATGCACGCAAATACACGCAAAGTCAAGCCAAAATAATGCGTGTTTATGCAGGTGAAGGAGCACTATGCTGAAAGAAGAACGTCAACAAGCCATCATGGAGTGGTTGCGTTTGGAGGGAAAAGTGGTGGTAACCGATCTGATAAGCCACTTCAACGTCTCGGAGGATACCATCCGTCGAGATCTGAACGATCTCGCTGAGCTTGGCATGCTCCAGCGGGTCCACGGAGGAGCGCTTCCGCGTTCTCCCTCTCCTCCTTATGAGCAACGCGTGCAGGAAGCAAGCACAACCAGGAGGGCACTGGCTGAGGCCGCTGCCCGATTCATTCATGATGGGCAGGTGATACTCATGGACAGTGGGAGTAGTGTTCTTGCGGTAGCTACCTCTTTGCCCACCAGTTTACGTGCGACTATTGTGACCAATAGCGTACCAGTAGCAGCTGCACTCATCCATCATCCAGAAATCGAGGTCCAGGTCCTGGGGGGACGCCTCAAAAAAGAAGCCCAGGCAATGGTCGGTATTCCCGTCGTAGAGGCCCTACGGCAATTTCGGGCCGATCTGTGTGTGCTCGGCGTTTGTAGCCTGCATCCCGATATGGGTATCAGTATGCTTGATATGGAGGAAGCCTATGTCAAGCGAGCGATGATCGAACAGGCAGCGGAGGTGATAGCGGTGGCAGATGTGGCAAAACTGGGGACAGCTGCGCCTTTTGTGATTGGCCCATTGCGTGCCCTGACCTATTTGGTGACCGATTCTTCGATCGAGCCAGACGTGCTCACACCGTATCAAGAACGAGGGATTACGGTGATCCGCGCTGAGCCCTCAAGGCCGGACTCCTAACACATCCTGTGAAGTGGAGTGACCCCTTACGACCAGGCCACATTCGAAGTCAACATCTTACATCTTGAAAGTAAGCCAGTTCAAATTCGATAGGAGGCACATACCCAAGACTAGAATGGAGCCGCTTGGTGTTATACACATCCTCGATGAATTGACCACTATTGGTGGATGCCTCTTCAAAGGTTTGATACTGTTTGAGATAGACCTCCTCTTGTTTCAACGTTTTGAAAAAGGACTCAGCTTTGGCATTGTCATAGGCATGGCCTTTGGCCGACATACTGATCTGAACGCCCACACTCACCAATCGTTGGGTGTAGGCGTGACTGGCATATTGCACTCCTCGATCCGAATGGTGAATGAGTCCTGGTTTGACATCACGGGTCGCTAACGCCTCTTCCAATGCACCCAGAGCCAAATTGGTATCCATGCGCGTTGACAAATTCCATCCGATACACCGACGCGAAGAGGCATCCAGGATCGTCGAAAGGCGCGACAAACTCGCTTCTCAAGCGGATGTAGGTGAGATCGGCCACCCAGATCACATCCGGGGCATCAGGCGTTCGGCCATTGACCAGATTCGGAGAGATCGGGAAGTGGTGACGCGAGTCAGTCGTCAGCACAACATGCCGTTTCAGATGACATAACAAGGACTCTTCACGCATAATGCGCAGCACCCGCTTCTGGTTCACCTCCCATCCATCTCGCTGCAAAGCGTGGGTCACCCGACGATAGCCAGAGCCAGCAAAGTCCAGGATGACTTTCTCTATCGCATCACGCAATGCAACCTCTTCAGCCCGCTTAGATGGCTCGACCGTGACGTGTTGCCTGGCATAGTACCAGGCTCGATTGACGAGGCCTCAGCTCACAGAGATGACGGATGGAAATGGGCAGCTTCTCCTGACATGCCTGTTTGCCATTTGGCGGGAACAAAGGGAACAATGAGCCTCGTCAGCTGGAAATGAGGGGAGGGCAACATGAGCCGGTTCGTTCTCCATGTTGTCACGCTCCATCCAGTATACCCGGTGCCAGAAGGTATCGGCTACGCTTGTCCCTGCCTCATCATCATGGGTGTTGATTGTTAAAGTGACTTCCAGAAGCCTGGCGTTTTGAGAAACGACGAAGCAAAGTGAATACAAGGAGAGAACATACTGAATGCTCAACAGAACAACAATCTTGTCCGTATAAAAGACCCCAATACAAAGAAAGCAGGCCGCTCAAGTGCCGTCCAGCAGTTAAATGTGTGGATCAACAAAGAAACCAAAGCAGCACTGGCGCGCCAGGCAAAGCTCGAACAGCGATCGATGGCAGCAATTGTCGAGGAATTAATCCAGCACTCTACCTCCCACGAGCAAGCCGAACTGGTCGAGCGCCAGAGCTTCCCGCTCATCCGCGAGGTCGTCGTCACCGAAATGCGCAAGGCCCTGGCGCAGCATCGTCTTGACCTGGGAGAAGATATGCAACTGGTCATCCTGGAAGCCGTCAAACTGTGCCTCCGTCAAAGCGTTGAACAACTCACTCGCCTTATTGGGCGTGCCGTGCAGGTCGGCATGGTCAATCGTCGCCTCACACGCGCACTGATGTCGTATGCCTACGGAGAGGAAATCGCCGCGCAAGCAGATGAGGATGCTGCAGGGAAGACGGGCAACCCCATGCCAGTTCGATCACCGATCAAGCAGGAGTTAAGGCAACGCATTGCCTGCTCTACCAAGGAGGAGAAAGGAGCAACTGAACAGAAATGATCTTGCGAGATTACCAACACTTAGCCAGAGTTCATACGACCCGTCGCATTGAGGATGGACAAACCCGGCTTTATGTTCACCTCCCGACGGGAACAGGCAAGGGGGTGATGTTAGCCGCTCTCGCCGCCCAAGAGCAGGAGGTGGGCAGAGTTCTCGTCCTCGTTCACCAACAGGAGATTGCGCTGCAACTGGTCGAGACACTGCAGCAAGCAGGGGTGGAAGGAGGGTTGCTTATGCAGGGACGACGAGAACTAGCAACACCTACGGTTGTTGCCACGGTGCAATCGCTCACTTCCGCCAATGTACAAGCCCTCATCGAAGCCAGTGAGACCCCTATCGCAACGATCTTGATCGATGAAGCCCACCATGCGGTTGAAGGCTCCGCTTATGAACGCATCATCGCCAGTATTGAAGCGGTTGACGAGGAACTGCAGGTGGTCACGATCGGATTTACGGCCACCCCCTACCGCAGCGATAAACGGAGTATGTTGTCCCTGCTGGCAACCTGCGCTTTTGCCAGAGATATCCCCGATATGGTCCATGCTGGCTGGCTCGCTCCGCTCACGTGGAAGCCACTACGAGTCAACGTCGACTTGGCAAGGGTGGCTACTACCAGTCAATCCGGTGAGATAGATTATATTGAAGATGGCTTGGCCCGCGAACTGCTCCGCAATGCTCTCACCGAGGAGATCGTGCAGCAGGTGGCATCCGTGATAGAACAACGACCGACGCTCGTTTTCGCTGCCACAGTAGAGCATGCTGAAGATCTGGCGCAAGCTTTTCGTCAATGTGGTCTACGGACGGCTGCTGTATCGGGACTTACCAGCCGGCGGGAGCGCGAGCGCATCTTTGCCGACTGGCGCGAGGGTCTAATCCAGGTCGTCTGTAACTGCGCGCTCCTCACGGAGGGTTTCAACTTTCCGTCAATTGCAGCCCTGGTCATTGCCCGCCCAACCCTCTCCTCATTGTTGTATATACAGATGTTGGGCAGGGGAACACGCAGGGCCGAAGGCAAACAGGATTGCCTGGTGATCGATGTGATGGGCAATCAGCCTGATGCCAGCAGCCAGGTGGTGTTACCGCACATTATCGGAGTGAGCAAGGCAGAAGCCGGAAGTGGAGAAGAAGCCGAGCGTTCACGAACGACTGATCCGATCCTGAAAGCCCTCCTGGGGGCCGAGACAAAGTCTGGTCTCTCCTTGCTCGATCCGATAGGTCAGTCACCCTATCGCTGGGTGGCCTATCGATATGGCTACTTTGCGAGGGTAACGAAAGATATTGCAGCTCTTCTTGAGCGTGACCCCGAGGGGAGTGGCCTCTATCGCTCCCGCCTCTATAGCAGGGAGGATGAGCAAGAGGGGCAGGAAGCAGAACCTGGTTGGATAGCAAAGGAGTATTTGCCCCTGCGGCAGCAAGTAGCTCTGGTGTATGAGCAAACCGAGGCAATCGCAAGTGAGGCGTTCAGTAGCAAAGAAGCAGCATGGTTGGACGAGCCGTCCACACCAAGGCAACTTGCTCGACTGCAATTGTTGCATCCAAAACTGGCTCGTCAAGCCATCATCAAGGGATGGAATAAGCGCACGGCTTCAGATGTGATTACGTACTACTCGCTCAAGAAAACCTTAACCCATCCTCCAGAGATGTAGCGATGCGTCTTCGGAAGCCAGGTACGATCGAACGCTCGTTCGCCTCCTGCTGGTCGACGAGGTCGGGAGTTGGCAACTTGAGCAAAGACAAGAGAGACTCGATCCATGTTACCAGAGCGAGACGGACGTAATGCCCACGGGTTGCACAACGAGGTTGGAGCAGGTAGCAAGTCAGCACACTTAGGCCTACCAGCAGCTGTACCTAACCTGCGATGTTCGGGCTTTAACTGTCTGCCAGCTGGACATTCACTATGATTATGATAAACGTTTCGCTCATCACCACACGCTGGAATGGTGGAGAGGTTGTCGCGGGCGCTGGCCGGGTCGGCAGCCGCAGCGGACGCGAGTTACTTGGCCTCTGCGCCGGTCTGCTTGGGCGGTGTCCAGTGAGCGCTGGTCTGTTGACAGAAGGTGTCGATCGCGGCGTCGAGGGTGGGGAAGAAGTGATCTGGATTGAGGGGGCCAATGAGTTCGTAGCGCTCGAGCTTCGTTCGGACAGGGTTCTTGAGTTCGGCGAACACGAGGGAGGTGCCGTTGGCGTTGAGTTCCTCGTCGAGGTCGGCGAGCATATCGGCGGCGGTGGTGTCGACGTCGGTGATCGGCTCTGCGGCGATGAGGATCCAGCGCGGTCGTGGCTCGGCGGCTGCGAGGCGGCGCATCTGGTCGCGGAAGGTGCGGGCGTTGGCGAAGAACAGGGGTGCGTCGAACCGGAAGATCACGAGGCCCGGTAGTTCCTCAGCGTTGGGGTACTGTTGCCGGTCGTGATGGCCAGGCAACCCTGGGACGCGGCCGAGTGTGGTCTGGTAAGGCCACCATGCTCGTCGGAAGACGTTGAGGATCGAGAGCGCCACGGCGACCGCGATGCCCTGGAGGACGCCGAGCAGTGCCACACCAAGAAATGCAGTGATCGAGAGCAGGAACTCGACGCGCCGCTGACGCCAGAGCCGCACGGTTCCGGGGAGGTCGGCCAGCGATAGCGATGCGGCGATCACGACAGCGGCGAGTGTAGGCTGGGGGAGGTTTCGCAGCAGCCCAGGCACGAACACAAGCATCAGCACGATCGCCGCGGCTCCGACTACCCCGGTGACCTGCGTCTTGGCGCCGGCTTGCTCGGCGACTGCGGTTCGCGACCCGCTCGTACTTACCGGGAATCCTTGGAAGAAACCGGCGGCGACGTTCGCGACACCGATCCCGATCATCTCGCCGTTGCCGTCGATCTCCTGGCCGGTGCGGGCGGCAAAAGACGAGGCGGTGGAGATTGTGTCGGTGAGCGCCACGAGCGCGATCCCCAGCGCCCCTGCGATCAGCAGTGGGAGATCGGACACGGACTCGATGCTTGGCACGGTCAGCGGCGGGAACCCCTGGGGAAGGGTTCCGACAAGCGAGACACCATGGCCGGCTAGATCGAGCAGCGTTGATGCTGCGATCGCGACGAGGACCGCCACGAGCACGCCCGGGATCCGCGGCAGCCAGCGTCCGAGCGCCAGGATCAACCCGAGGCTTACCAGGCCGATCGCGACAGCGGCGCCGACCGCCTCGCCCGAAGCGAGCCCGTGTACGAACGCGAGCACCTCGTTGATCAGGCCGTTGGCGCTGACGGAGAACCCGAACAGTTTGGGCAGCTGTCCGATCAGGATCGTCAATGCGAGGCCGTTCATGTAGCCGATCTGTGTTGGTTTTGAGAGCAGGTCGGCGACGAACCCGAGCTTTGCGATCCCGGCGACGATCATGATCGCCCCTACGATCAGCGCGAGCATTGACGCCAAGGCGATCGCGCGTTCGGGGCTGCCGTTGGAGCCGAGGATCGGCAGGATCGTGGCCGCGATCATCGGCCCCAGCGACGAGTCCGGGCCGAGTACCAGGATCCGCGAAGGCCCAAAGACGGCATAGCCGATCAGGCACAGGATCGTGGTGTAGAGGCCCGTGATCGGCGGCAAACCGGCGAGCTCAGCGTAGGCCATTCCTTGCGGCACCAGCAGTGTGGTCAGCACGATCCCGGCGACTACGTCGCGGCGTAACCATGAGATCCGGTAGCTCGCGAGCACGCGCGCTCCGGGAAGCCACCGTGACACCGTCATAAGCACTCCGCGGAGGTCAAGAACCCGTGATGATTCCAGGTGGAGCGCTCGCGGAACGGGAGGCGGTCGACGAAGTACTCGGTCTCCGCGCCCGTGTAGTACGGAGATACTTTAGCCATTTTCTATCCTTCCCCCAAATGCTTTCATATTCACCACCCTCAGAAGAATGAAATATGCAAGCGTTATACAACCTAGCGTCAAGGTCCCGCTTTTTGCACTCTACTTTCAGTATACATACATGAGACTAAAAACACATCGCGCAAACATATTACTTTTGGCACCTGTATAACGCAAACAGGAATGTACAACAGTCGGGTTACCTAGTATAAATACACTACACAACCCGAGCCTTTCCAGATTTTGTCATGCTTCATACTGAGAGATCAGCTTATTTTAAGGTTGTGTTTTTGACCTGGGACGGGTATGCTTAAAAAGATAGGTATCCTTGTAAACTAAGAGTGCGCATGAGCTTCTTCACAGATCGGTTTGTCGATCAGGAAGGACCTGCCTGGTCCGGTATCCTCACTCGCAGTCGTGTGTCAGCAACATGAACGTCCATCGGTGTCTGTCCCCTCACCTCACCGTCAAGGGTGACATCCCGTGGGTCGGCGCTCGTCGTGATCGTCACTTCTCGCGCTTGCACATGGTGTAGACCGGGGATCCCTGATAACTCCGCAGGGTGATGGGTAGACATACGCCTTTCACCTTTTGCCAGGGGAGCCACTGCTTGCCCTTTCGGACCAAAGTAACGAGCGAGGCTTTTCCCAAAGGCTCCCATGTCCATTTGCTCGAGCACCACAATATCGAGCAGGCGATCTTCAAAACTCGAACCGGCAAGAGCAAATTCCCGTTGACCGCCAAAAATGGGCGTGTTGATGACGGCGACCTGGAGCGCACGACAACGCAGTGAGGTGAGTATCTCAGGTGGTGTGAGCGGTGGCGACGCTGCTCCTTGAGGAGAGACGGTGGCCTGTGGCATCGCCAATCCTTCAAAATCGAGTCGGATATCCAGCGCATCGCGAGATAGCGCTGTCTTCACAGCAGCATACGGGTAGGTCATGCGCCCGAAGCGCTGACGCGTTGCCACGTTGGTCGCTATGCGTGCAAATTGCACGTTGACTCCCACCGTCAACGCGTGTGCGAAGAATCCATGCTTTTGGGGAGCCACTCGTGCCAGGACCGGGCCAGATTGGGAGGGAGTGCTCAGGTGCGGGGCCTGCTCTGCGGGCTGTGCCACGCCAATATCTACCCCTTGCTCTCTCCCCTGTGCGATGGCTTGTGCGGCTTCGTGGATCTCCTGAGGAATGTGCAAAGCGCGTGCAATATCATTGGAAGTGCCCAGTGGCAGGATTCCCAGGGGAAGGCCGCTTTCGGCAATGTGGCTAATCACGCCTCCCACCAATCCATCGCCACCTGCAGCGATAGCCACATCCACTCCACTTTCTTTCCAGGGTGTTCCCTGTGCAGGCAGATCATCCAGCTTTGAGATGGAAATGCTGTTGACCACTTCTAGCCCTGCTTGCTCAAGGTGTTTTATTGCATCTGGGAGTTTACTCGATCTCCCCGAATGTGGACTATGTATCACCATGACTCGCTGTGGCATATTCACCTCCCTGCTGGGCGCGATTGGCTTGAACGCTACCCCTCATATCCTGCATCTGAGGAGAGCCTCCTGCTCCGTTGGCTACGACTTGCTGGTCGTGTGGTCGCCGTCGATGTTCGTGCCGCCGCTGTCTTTTGTGCGTTTGTCTTCGCTGGAGTAGTTGGTGCGGTGGCACTTTAAATAGCAGTCTCGTTCTCCTGCATTGCTTCCCCTTCGGTCGCATCTTTGATTGCCACCATGACCTCTAGCGGTGTGGCCTCTTCTCACAGGAGAGAGGTTGGTTCTGCATCTGTTGCACTTTGCGAAGTCGCATCAGTTGCAGCTTGTCGGCTTTGGATGCGAAGTTCTTCCAGACGTGCTTCCAGTGTGTGCAGAGAGGTGCTTCGCGCCTCCAGACGCGCCTGGGCTTTCGTCTGCATCTTCTGCGCCTTTTTGGCTTCCTCGATTGCCAGCATCAATTTAGCTTCTCGCCTGGCTTGCTTCTTTCGTCGCTTCAATGCCTCTGTGGCGGATTCAGGCGAGGGGTCTGTGTCGCTTGCTGTTGTTGCCATGCTACGCTCTCTGGTTCTTTGTACCCGTTGGGCGAATGTCGGTTCCCGAGCTTGACCTCTCCGGTCGGAAGTTCCTTGTAAGGGATCAGGCTCAAGAGATGCGCGATGCAGTTGAGACGTGCCCGCTTTTTGTCATTAGAGTTGATGACATACCACGGGGACTCTGGCGTATCGGTGGCCTCGAACATGGCATCTCTGGCCCTGGAATAGTCGTACCAGCGTCGATGCGATTCCACATCCATCGGGCTGAGCTTCCAGATCTTCCTGCCGTCTTGAATCCTCGCTTTGAAGCGGCGGTCTTGCTCTTCCTCGCTCACTTCTAGCCAGTATTTGATCAAGATTATGCCGTTCTCAAGGATGAAGTGCTCAGCAATGGGAGTATTCTTGAGAAATGCCTCGTATTGCTGGTCGGTGCAGAAGCCCATCACACGCTCGACGCCAGCCCGGTTGTACCAACTGCGGTCGAAAATGATGACTTCGCCCGCTGCGGGAAAATGAGCCATATAGCGTTGGATGTACATTGCAGATTTCTCGCGTTCCGTCGGTGTAGGCAGAGCTACCACCCGGAAGACGCGAGGGCTGACCCGGTCAACGATGCGCTTGATGGTGCCTCCTTTGCCTGCTGCGTCACGCCCCTCGAAGACGATGATCACCCGCAGCCCTTTGTGAACCACCCAGCGCTGTAACTTCACAAGTTCGACCTGCAGCTTTTCCAGTTCTTTCTCGAACTCCTTGTTTTTCATCTTGCCAGGTTGCTCTTCCTGGTTCTGTCCGTTGTCTTTGGACATGCTGTTCCACCTTTCTGCTGAAATGTATCTCAGATACGGTTGTTGATCTGCTCATAACTCCTCAATACTCTCATCCTTTTCCTCCTGGGATATCCCCAACAATGACCCTGACGCGCTCCTCTTTCCCATTCATTACTTCGCCCCCAACCCGAAGGCACCAAGACTGAGTAACAGCATCGTTGCCACCAACATTATGAGCAGGAGTGGCCAGACGAATCGAAACCAGCGATCATAGCCGGTACGCGCGACGGCCAGAGCACCCATGATGATCACCGAGGTCGGCGTAATCAGGTTGAGCAAGCCTGATGCTGACTGGTACGCGGTGACGACGATCGAGCGCGGCAATTTTGCAAAATCGGCTAATGGAGCCAGAATCGGCATGGCCAGCGTCGCGTGGGCCGAACTGGACGGGATCAGGAACGCCAGTGGCAGGTTGACCAGGTACATCAAGTTGGCAAACGCTACCGAACCCGTCCCAGCGACCGCGCTTTCCAGCGAGTTAAGGACCGTGTCGGTGATCAAGCCGTTCTTCATGATCACGGTGACACCTCTGGCCACAGCGATAATCAGGGCGGGCGTGAGGAAATCTCTGGCTCCCTGCACGAAGGTGTCGACCAGTTCCTGATCGCGGTACCCGGCGATCAACCCGATGACTATGGCAGCCAGCATGAAGAGCGCCGACAGTTCTCCGAACCACCAGCCCAGCGTGGGGAACGGCAGCCCCAGGTCACTCCAGGGAATCACGGCATAGATAAGGATGAGGAACGCGAGCCCAAAGACCCCTAGGATCAGCTTACGGCGAGTCGTCAGTGTTGGAAGTTCCTCCTGCTCCGACTGTTTGCCCAGAAACTCACGCTGGTGCTTCTCACGCAAGTCCGCGACAATCGAGCGTGATGGGTCGGCCTTGACCCGCCGTGCATAGCGCATCACAAAGAAGATGCCGATCGCAACCAGCACCACAAACATGATGATGCGCAGCACCAGGCCCTCGCTGATGGAAATCCCAGCCGCATCCGAAGCGATGCCGGTGGCAAAGGGGTTGATCGTGGAGGCGGTCACCCCCAGGCCAGCGCCCAAGGCAATCGTAGCCACGGCGGTCATCGTATCGTAGCCCAACCCCAGAAAGAGCACAATGATGATGGGATAAAAGCCGAGCGTTTCCTCGCCCATACCGAAGGTAGTGCCACCCAGGGCAAAGAGCACCATCAGCACAGGGATCAAGAACATCTCGCGCCCACGGAGCGCCTTGGTGACTCTACCGATGCCGGCCGCAATAGCGCCGGATTTCATGGTCATGGTGATAAAGGCGCCGATCACCAGCACAAAGAGAGCCACCCCGATCGAGCCGTAGAGTGCGCCTTCATTGTTGACCGAGACATTGCCTGCGTTGACTGCCTCATTGGGATTGTCTTGCGGCAGGAGCGGGCCCGGATTGCTTAAGAGGCCATACATGCCGTTGATAGGTGCCAGAAGAATATCGCCGACACCCTGTGGGTTGCTCTTTACCTGGTGATACGTTCCAGGCTCTGGATTGCCGTTGGCGTCGAGGTTATAGACCCCAGCGGGGATGATCCAGGTGAGAATCGCCACCAGGATGGTCAGCGCGAAGAGGATCGCGAAGGTGCTGGGGAACTGAAACCCTTTCTTCTTCTCGGCAGGACCCTTGCTCTTTTCCTTTTGTTTTTCTTCTGGCTCCTCTTGTTGCGGCCGGGTCGTCTGACCAGTTACTGGTCCTTTCATGTCTGTTGAATCATCCATACTCTTACTCCTTTGCATGGGCGCTCGGCCATAAAGGTCTACTCACCCAACATGAAACAAGCGCACGATCATCACCGGGCTCCAGCGCGACCACGTTGTTGCCGTCCTCCCACTGCTCGTGCTCTGCCTCTAATTCTTCACCGCTTGTGGTCACGATGCGTAATTGGATCAAGAAACGGCTTATCTTCTTTGGTCACATGCATGTCACCACTCTTGTCTTCACAATGTTGGCCCACTATTTTTCAGTCATAGAGGGCATTGATAGTATCCTCCTGCATGACAGTGTCACCGGCACGTGGCACCGTCATGCTTGCTATCCGCTCGTGCTCAGGCAACCATCTGAGCGGTGGACTCTGTAACCGTCTCGGGGGTCGTTGACTTCGCTGCCCGCCTCCGGAAGACCTTGACAATCTCCGCCACCCAGAGCACGAGTGAAGCGACCGCAATGCATATGACCCATTGCCCGATTGTCAGGTCGGTCGTCGTGAAGATCTTGTGCATAAAGTCCGGAGCTGTGATGAGGAACGTTGCCAGCAGCGACCATCCGCACATCTGCAGCAACCGTCGACTCGCTAGCATCTCCCGGCTGAACACCGAGCGCAACTCGTCGTTGGTCTCTAGCGCGAAGAAGATGGTGGCGAACGAGAAGGTGACCACTCCCATGGTACGGGCGACCGTGTCGCCCCACTGCGCGCCCGCCACCGCATATTGAATCACGCCGAGAGCACTCACCGCCATCATCAACCCCAGTGCCACGAGACGTACAGCCAGCCGCATGGGCAGGATCTGTTCGCCAGCTTTGCGTGGTGGTCGCTGCATCAGACCAGGCGTCGGGTTGCCCAGGCCCAGGCCAATGGCCAGGAAGATACCGATCGTGAAGTTGATCCATAGCACCTGCAGCGGCTCGAAGGGGATACCCGCAAGGACGTTGAAAAGCGCTGCTCCCAGGAAGGTCAGGATGAAGGCGAACAGCGAGCCCATCTGGAAGCGGATGTACTTCATCAGGTTATCGTAGAGCGCCCGCCCGTTCTCCACCGCGCGGATGATTGTCGCGAAGTTATCGTCGGTGAGAATCATCACCGCGGCTTCTTTGGCCACATCGGTGCCGGTGATGCCCATGGCCACACCGATGTCGGCCTTCTTGAGGGCTGGGGCATCGTTAACGCCGTCGCCGGTCATCGCCACGATCTTGCCCGCCTGCTTCAAGACCTCAATCAGCCGCACCTTGTGCTCGGGGGTAACACGGGCAATGACGCCGATCTCGTCGATCTGGCGCAGCGCTTCCTCGTCGCTCAAGGCAGCGAAGTCCGCGCCGGTCATCGCCCGACCCTGGATACCCAACTGCTCTGCAATGGCGGCGGCGGTGACGGCATGGTCGCCGGTAATCATACGCACCTGGATGCCAGCCGAGTGTGCTTTGGCGATCGAGGCTTTGGCTTCGGGCCGTGGGGGATCCACAATGCCGACTAACGCCAGCATGGTCAGGTCGCTCACCTCTGAGAGCAGATCGCCCGAGGGGTCGAAGCTAGCTGGGTCGAAATCGCGCCGCGCCACCGCCATCACGCGTAGGCCCTGCTTGCCCAGTCGCTCGTTGTTCGACATGAATTCGCTGTGCACCGAATCGATCGGGACGATCCGCTGCTGGGCGCCCAGGCTGTGGGACGAGCGGGCCAGCAACTGGTCAGGAGCGCCCTTCACGAAGCAGCGAATGACCTCCCGCCCATCGTCCCCTTTCATCCGATGAAAGGTCGCCATCAGCTTGTAGGCGGCATCAAACGGCAGTTCGGCCACCCGGGGATACTCCTCTCTGGTCGTGACGGTGTCGATACCGCCCTTGTCAGCCAGCACCACCAGCGCCCCCTCGGTAGGGTCGCCGACCAGTTCGCCGTCCCTGGCTACGGCATCAGAGGCCAGCGCCATCGGCAGGAAGTAAGGTTCGAGATCGATGTTGGGCTTGCCGCCCACACGGCTGATCTGGCCGACAGTGGCGTAGCCGCCGCCGGAGATGGTGTAACGCTGCCCAGGGATCACCAGCTCGACGGCCGTCATCTGGTTAAGGGTGAGGGTGCCCGTCTTGTCCGAGTTGATGGCGGACGTCGAGCCGAGCGTCTCAACCGAGCGCAGCCGCTTCACGATCGCTCCCTCCTTCGCCAGAGCGGTCGTGCCGGTCGCCAGCAGGAAGGTGACCACTGCCGGCAGGCCGGTCGGAATGGCCGAGATCGCGAACGCGACGCCAGTGAGGAAGAGGGTTTCCAGTGAATTGCCATGGGCATAGCCCAGCGCAAGCGAGAGCGCCAGAGACACCCCGGCGATGATCACAATCTGGTTGGTCAGGGTGTTGAGCTGTTTGGTCAGCGGGGTCTGCTCGAGCTTGGTGGTCTGCAGCATGCCTGAGATGTGCCCAACCTCGGTCGCCATGCCCGTTGCCGTGACCAGGATGTCCCCGGCTCCCCGCGTCACTTCAGTATTCATGTAGGCCATATCGACGCGGTCACCCAGCGGCGTATCGGCCTGGTCGACCGGCTCGACCTGTTTGGGCACCGGAGCGCTCTCACCGGTGAGGGCGGACTCGCCGATCTCCAGGGTCGCCGACCTGATGATCCGCCCATCGGCCGGAACCCGGTCGCCAGCCTCAAGGACGACGATGTCGCCCGGGACGATCTGCTCTGCCGGGAGCTCTGTCATCTGGCCGCCACGGCGCACCTTGGACTTGACGATCATCATCTTCTGCAAGGCGGCGACGCTCGCCTCCGCCTTGCCCTCCTGGTTCAGCCCCAGCAACGCGTTGAAAATCGTTAGCCCTACCAGCAGCAGGGCGGTGCCCCATTGCTGGATAATCACCCCGCTGACAATGCCAGCTACCAGCAGGACGATCTGCATCGGATCCTGGTACTGGCGCAGGAAAGCACGCCAGCCGGGTTCTTTCTGCTCCTCCGTGAACGCGTTTGCGCCGTACTTCTTCATGCGGCTCTCGGCTTCCGCCTGGCTCAGCCCGGTCGCGGCATCAACGCCTTGCTTTCGCAAAGCGTCCTCGACGCCAAGTGTGTGCCAGGTAGGGTCCTGGCCAGGTGTATTGGAGACGGATGGTGTTAATGTGGTCATACTCTGTTCTCCTTCACAAGATGAAGAGAGGCTACCGCATCTCCTCTTCTTTTCAGCTTCAAACTCGGCCTCGATCAGGAACCCAGACCCACGCACCTCCCGGTATTCCAGTCCGATAGACCGGTTGCTTCATCGAAAAACCTCGACATCTCATCCTTCTGATGAACACTGTAATCGAAGACGCCCGCAATAGCTATTCCCCATTGGGGATAGAAAAGGGATAGTTTTGGACATGATCAAGGCTTTCGCTTCCCGCCTGAAATCGTCAGCCACGCGATTTGTCAGTTGACCCACTAGTGCCCGAGCTGGACAGGCTTGGTTTTGTCGGCGCGGACCCGTTTCCATCCGAAGTCGAGAGCGACGCTGAGCACGAGAATAGCCAGCAACGTGACCATCGAGGCCGGTTCGTGGACGAGGGTCGTGAACACGAATGTCAACAGGACTACACCGGCTGCCACAATCGCGACCACCAAGACCGGGGCACTGGCGCCGGTCTCGGCGCGGACCCGGAAGTGAGCCGCGGTGATGAGCGTGAAGATCAGCAGGGCGACGACGCTGCCGATCGAGGCGATCGCGTCCAGATTGAACAAAAGAGCAAGAACTACGCACGAAGCCGCCTCAATCAGCAGCCCGGTCGAAGCCCGCCCACCGAGCCGTCGCGCCATCAGCCCGGGGAACTGCCCCGTTTCCGCCAGCCGCTCGGACAGGCCGACTGCCGGATACAGCCCCGCATTGGTAGCCCCGGCAGTAGCGAACAACGCTGTGACGCTCATCAGCCAGTAGCCCGCCCTGCCGAGCGTGGGCTCTGCGGCCACGGCCAGCGCGGTACCCCCCGAGGAGATCACCTTCTCCACCGTGAGCGTGCCAAACACGCCCAGCGCGATGGCGACGTAGATGACCGTTGCGATCCCCAGCGCGAGATACATCGCCCTGGGCAGCTGGCGCGACGGCTTGGCGAGGTCCTTTGCCGTGAAGGTGATGATGCCGAAGCCAAGGAAGGCGAAGAAGGTCAGCGCCACGCTCGAGACGATGTCGCGCAACGGCGGATACCCCGACGGTGCCAGTAGCGACAGGTTCATGTTGGCGATCGTGACCACCGCGAAAAAGGTGAGGATGCCCAGGACGACATAGACGATCACGGTCTGCGCATTTGCGACCAGCTTGGACCCGACTATGTTCACCACAGTCATGACGATGATGATGAGCGCCGCGAAGACCTTGGCCCAGACCGCGTTCTCCCCGGCGAACATAGCGCTGGCGTAGCTCCCAAACGAGACCGCCACCATCGCGGTCACGATGGCGTTCGCCGAGTACGTCAGCCATGCGGTGATGCCAGTGAAGTGGCCATCACCGAATCCTTTCGCGACGTACTCGAGCAGGCCCCCGGCGGTCGGGTACCGAGCGCCCAGCTTCGCAAAGGAATAGCCCTGCAAGGCCGCGATGGCCCCGGCGATCAGAAACGACAGCCACACAGCCGCCCCTGCCACCTCGCCCGCCGCGCCCAGGAGCGCGAAGATCCCCGCACCCACCATCGCCCCGATACCGATGAATGCGGCCTGGCGCATCGTCAAATACTTTTTCGATGACGAGGGGCCGGCCTCGGTCTGGTCAGCTGCAGTACCCTCTGGCGCCATGCGGGATCCATCTAAATTTGTTGAATCATCCATATTCTTGCTCCTTCTTATGGTCACCCTCATGGCCACTCGATGATGAAGATCAACTCATACAATGAGAAACATGCGCACGATCATCATGAGAAAGCATATCCCAAGACTATCTTGCCTCCCACTCGCCATGCACTTGCATCTCCTCTGCTGCTACTGAGCAGCCTATTCGTACCAAACGATTTCATCAACATCCGCTGCAAAGGTTGTTCCAGCCGTGCCTTGCAACATGGAAAGCGTCTCATCGAGTGAACCGATGGCGGCAATGCCTCCCGTTTTGCGGACAAAGTCGCATGCCGCTTCCACCTTTGGCCCCATCGAGCCCGCCGCGAAGTTGAGCGTATCGATTGCCTCGGGTGAGGTGCGTCGAATCGCTCTGGCATCGGGCTTGCCCCAGTTGGTGTAGACCGCCTGCACGTCGGTGAGCATCAGATAGGCATCGGCTCCCAGTTCCTGTGCCAATAAGGCTCCAGCACGGTCTTTGTCGATCACTGCCTCCACTCCCTCCAGGATTCTGCCTGGCCGGTATATCGTCGGGATGCCTCCCCCACCAGCACAAATCACGATCACCCCATTCTTCACCAGCATATCGATCACCTCGATCTCAAAAATGTGCTGAGGTCTCGGGGAGGGGACGACACGTCGAAACTTATCGTTATCTGGCGCCATGGTCCAGCCTCGTTCTTTCGCCAGGCGATCGGCTTGTTCGCGGGTGTAGATAGGGCCGATGGGCTTACTGGGCTTGTGAAATGCCGGGTCATTCGGGTCGACCTCAATCATGGTAAGCACGGTCGCGATGTGCTGTTCATAGGGTAACACGTTCCCAAGTTCTTGCTCGATCAGGTAGCCGATCATGCCCTCAGTCTGGGCTCCCAGGGCATCTAGGGGGTAGGGTTCCACCTCGGTGTAGGCGACGCTCTGCAGGGCCAGCAGCCCCACTTGCGGCCCGTTACCGTGTGTTATCACGATCGTATGCTTAGCCACCACTTCCGCCAGGGCTTTAGCCGCTTTTTTCACGTTCGCACGCTGTTGCTGCTCCGTCATGGGTTGACCTCGCTGGAGCAACGCGTTGCCTCCAAGGGCGATCACGACCAACATGGTTTTAGCCTCCTAGCGTTGCGACCATCACGGCCTTGATGCTATGCAGGCGATTCTCGGCCTGGTCGAAGACAATCGAAGCTTTGGACTCAAACACGTCATCGGTCACCTCCAGCGCTTCCAGGCCATGGTTCTCGTAGATCTCTTTGCCGACTTGCGTTTCTGTATTATGGAAGGCAGGCAGGCAGTGCATAAATTTCACTTTCGGATTCTGGGCGGCAGCCATCAGTTGACTATTCACCTGGTAGGGCATCATTTGCTTGATGCGCTGGTTCCACAACTCGGCAGGCTGTCCCATCGAGACCCATACATCGGTGTAAAGGAAGTCACAGCCACGCACCGCGGCCTGGGCATCTTCGGTCACGGTGATGGTCGCCCCGGTCTCATCGGCGATGGCTTGCGCTGTCTCAATCATATCCTGGTGGGGCCAGCACTCTGTGGGGCCTGCCAGACGCACATCCATGCCCATCTTGGCAGCACCGATCATCAGTGAGTTGCCCATGTTGTTGCCGGAATCCCCCAGGAAGCAATAGGCCACCTCGGAAAGCGGTTTGTGGCTGTGCTCCTGCATGGTAAGAAAATCGGCCAGGATCTGGGTGGGGTGGAATTCATCGGTGAGGCCATTCCAGATGGGGACTCCGGCATATTGTGCCAGGATGTCGACATCTTCCTGGGAAAAGCCACGATACTCGATAGAATCATACATACGGCCAAGTACGCGCGCGGTGTCCTTCATACTCTCTTTGTGGCCAATATGCGAGCCACTGGGGCCGATATAGCTCACGTGCGCGCCCTGGTCGAACGCAGCCACCTCGAAGGCGCTGCGTGTGCGCGTGGAAGCCTTCTCAAAGATGAGCGCGATATTCTTGCCTTTGAGATGTTGGGTCTCGGTCCCTGCATATTTCGCAGCTTTCAGGTCTGCTGCCAGTTGCAGCATGAACGTAATTTCTTGTGGAGTAAAGTCTAAGAGCTTGAGAAAATGTCGATTCCTCAAATTAAAAGCCATGATGATCCTCCTCATAATCAGGTCTTGTACAGAACGATGCTGCTGCACACAGGCGAAATGCACTGTGCGCAGCCTGAAATTGACGGTACGTTATTCCACTGGATCACGTGCAAGTGGGCAGGTCATACAGTGACCGCCGCCTCGCCCCTTTCCTAGCTCAGATCCCTCAATTGTAACCACTTCAATGCCGGCTTTACGCAGTTTGGTATTCGTATCGTCGTTGCGATCATAGGCCACGACTACCCCTGGCTCCAGCGCAACCACGTTATTGCCGTCCTCCCACTGCTCTCGCTCTGCCTCTAAGGAGTCTCCACCTGTGGTCACCACGCGTAAGTGCTTGAGACCAAGGGCACCTGCGACCACCTCGACAAACGGCTTCTCTTCTTTCGTCACATGCAGCTCTCCACTCTTGTTTCCGGGCTGAACTGTGTAGGCTTCAATCTTGCTCACCACTGGTTCGTAGATGGTAACCAGGTCTCGATCGCAGAAGGTGAAGATGGTATCCAGGTGCATATGCGCGCGGTCCCTCGACAGCCTGGCGACGATCACACGCTCAGCGCTCCCTTTGGCAAAGAGATTGCTTGCTACCTGGCCAATGGCCTGGCGGGTTGTACGCTCGCCCATACCAACGAGCACCGTTTTGTTGCCAATGGGCATCACATCTCCGCCTTCCATGCGGGCGTTGCCATGATCCTGGTCGACATCGCCAAACCAGACCTCGAACGGCTCGTTCTTGAAATCGGGATGGAATTTATAGATCGTCGCGATGTTCAAGGTTTCCTGCCGTCGAGCAGGCCAGTACATGGGGTTCAAAGACACGCCATTGTAAATCCAGCAACTGGTATCACGGGTAAACAAGTGATTGGGTAGTGGCACCAGCACAAAATCTGTTGGCTCCGCGATCAGCTTCGCGAACGACTTGAACTCTGGTGGCAGTTCGCGCACCAACAGGCCGCCGATGAGATAGGTCGCCAGGTCAGTTGCATCCATCTCGTTCAGCCAACCGCGCAGTTCCTGGCTAAACAACAGACCCTGTTCGTTGGCGGTGACCTTGCGGTCGAGCAGCCACTTCCGCGCCTGTGGGTCCTTCATGGTCTCGGTGAGCAGGTCGCTTACCAGGACAACATCAATCCCTCGTGAGCGCATGTGATCGACAAACATATCGTGCTCCCAGCGTGCCTTCTTCACCCACAACACGCCATCGAAGAGCAGCTCCTCGCAATTGGAGGGAGTCAGGCGTTTGAGGCTGAGATCCGGTCGATGCACGAGCACTTTCCGGAGTTTTCCGACTTCAGAATAGACACCTAACGCAGCCATAGTAATTTCCTTTCTTGAACCTCTGAGTTCATATTCGTTTTCTTTCATTGTGTAGAGGCATACATCCTGCTCGCGCTCAGATAGAGACCCCGGCAGCAACAGGCTCCGTGCCAGGCTGGGTATCTAATGACACCTCAGCTCGTCGCCGGAAGAACTTTTCGATCTCGCTGGTCCACAGCACCACCGAGCCGAACACGATGCAGATCACCCACTGCCAGACATTCAAGCTAGTCGTCGCGAAGAGGCGGTTCGCGAAGTCCAGCGCAGTGACGAGGAACACCAGCAACAGCGACCATCCGATCATCTTGATCAACCGGTGACTCTCGAGTATCTGCCTGCTGAACACCGAGCGCAGCTCGTCGTTGCTCTCCAACGCATAGAAGATACAGGCGAAGCAGAACGTGGCGAATGCCATCGTCTGGGCTACCGTATCGCTCCAGGACCAGAGGTTGATGGCAAGGACGATCACTATCAGGGTACTCGCTGCCCTGATCAATCCCTGCACGACAAGACGCGATGCCAGCCCCAGCGGCAGGACCGGTTCGTTCCCTTTACGTGGAGGTCGCTGCATCAGGCCAGGTGTCGGATTGCCCAGACCAAGACCGATAGCCAGGAAGATGACGATCGAGAATTTGACTAACAGCACCTGCAATGGCTGCAATGGGACGCCATTCAGGATGTTGAAGAGCGCCGCACCCAGGAACATCAGGATCCAGGCGAACAAGGTACACATCTGGAAGCGGATGTACTTCATGAGGTTGTCGTAGAGCGCACGCCCGTTCTCGACTGCCCGGATGATGGTGGCAAAGTTGTCATCGGTCAGAATCATCACGGCCGCCTCTTTGGACACGTCGGTACCGGTGATGCCCATGGCTACCCCGATGTCGGCCTTCTTGAGGGCAGGGGCGTCATTGACTCCGTCGCCGGTCATGGCCACGATTTTACCCGCCTTCTTTAAGACATCGACCAGTCGCACCTTGTGCTCGGGGGTCACACGTGCAATCACACCAATATCGTCAATCTGGCGCAGTGCTTCCTCGTCGCTGAGTGCTGCGAAGTCCGCACCGGTCATTGCTCGACCTAGGATGCCTAGCTTCCCCGCAATGGCAGCAGCCGTCACGGCATGGTCTCCCGTGATCATGCGTATCTGGATGCCAGCCGATCGTGCTTTGGCGATCGAGGCCTTCACTTCAGGCCGTGGCGGATCCACGATGCCGACTAACGCCAGCATGGTCAGGTCGTGTACCTGCGAGAGTAGATCACCCGAGGGGTCAAAGCTGGCCGGGTCGAAGTCGCGCCGCGCGACTGCCATCACCCGCAGACCCTGCTTGCCCAATCGCTCGTTGTTGGTCGTATACTCGCTGCGCACCTCGTCAATTGGAACCACCTGCTGGTGAGCATCCAGGCTATATTTTGAGCGAGCCAGTAACTGGTCAGGGGCACCTTTAACAAAGCAGCGGATCACCTCGCGCCCATCGTCGTCCTGCATTCTATGAAAGGTCGCCATCAGCTTGTAGGCGGCGTCAAACGGCAGTTCGGCTACACGGGGATACGCCTCTCGGGTGGTGACCGCATCGATGCCCCCCTTGTCAGCCAGCACCACCAGCGCTCCCTCGGTAGGATCACCGACCAGTTCGCCATCTCTGGCCACTGCGTCAGAGGTCAGCGCCATCGGTAAAAAGTAGGGTTCGAGATCGATGTTGGGCTTGCCACCCACGCGGCTGATCTTGCCGTCAATGGAGTAGCCGCCGCCAGAGATCGTGTAGCGTTGACCGGGAATCACCAGTTCGACAGCGGTCATCTGGTTGAGCGTGAGCGTTCCTGTCTTGTCTGAATTGATGGCCGAGGTTGCGCCGAGTGTCTCGACCGAGCGCAGTCGCTTGACAATCGCTCCGACTGTCGCCAGGGCCGTCGTACCCTGAGCCAGCAAGTAGGTGACCACAGCTGGCAGGGCGGTGGGGATGGACGCGATAGCGAATGCGACGCCTGCCAATAAGAGCGAGTTCACAGTCTGGCCATTCTTAAAATACCCAATGGCGATGTAAAAGATCAGCGCTACCAGGGCGATGGCCACAATCTGGCGTGTCAGCGTGTTGAGTTGTTTGGTGAGTGGCGTCTCCTCGATGGCGGTGGTCTGTAACATACCTGAGATGTGTCCGACTTCGGTTGCCATCCCTGTGGCTATGACCAGGATGTCCCCGGCTCCACGGGTCACTTCGGTATTCATATACGCCATGTCCACCCGGTCACCTAGCGGTGTATCAGCTTTGTCTACCGGCTCGGTTTGTTTGGGAACCGGAGCGCTCTCGCCAGTGAGTGCGGACTCGTCGATCTCAAGCGTCGCCGCCCGAATGATCTTGCCATCAGCTGGCACGCGGTCTCCAGCCTCCAGAACAACAATGTCGCCCGGGACAAGTTGCTCAGCCGCAAGCTCGATGATCTGGCCACCCCGGCGTACCTTGGATTTAACGATCAGCATCTTCTGCAAAGCGGCAACGCTGGCCTCCGCCTTCCCTTCCTGGCGCAGTGCCAGAAATGCGTTAAAAAGCGTCAGTATGATCAGGATAAGGGCCGTGCTCCATTGCTGGATAATGACGCTGACAAGGGCAGCCACCAGCAGGACGATCTGCATCGGGTCCTTATACTGGTTCAAGAAGGCAACATAGCCCGGTTCCTTCTTGGCTTCTGCAAACTTGTTGGGGCCGAACTGCTTGAGGCGACGCTCGGCTTCCGCCTGGCTCAGCCCGGTCGCGGCATCAACGCCTTGCTTTCGCAAAGCGTCCTCGATGCCAAGTGTGTGCCAGGTAGGGTCCTGGCCAGGCGTATTGGAGACGGATGGTGTTAATGTGGTCATACTCTATTCTCCTTCATAAGATGAAGAGAGGCTACCGCATCTCCTCTTCTTTTCAGCTTCAAACTCGGCCCCGATCAGGAACCCAGACCCACGCACCTCCCGGTATTCCAGTCCGATAGACCGGTTGCTTCGTCGAAAAACCTGGACATCTCATCCTTCTGATGAACACTGTAATCGAAGACGCCCGCAATAACTATTCCCCATTGGGGATAGAAAAGGGATAGTTTTGGACAGTTTCGTGGTAGGACTCCTAGTACGAGTTTCCATTGCGAAATGAGCCTGTCAAGCCCCTTGACAAGCCGATCAACATTTTGGAAGGATGGCCGAGTGAAACGTGTGCTTCTCAGGCTGGGGTACCCTGCTGAGCTTGGACGTCTCCCTTGTGGGTGG
>WNGQ01005991.1_pt1 | contig 24488 bp, 16 predicted proteins | sample 5407661 | NCBI WGS metagenome assembly WNGQ01 (sample SAMN13153382, study PRJNA577476) | soil metagenome | isolation source: 60 cm soil or saprolite under Garry oak tree replicate 2 | place: USA:California | collected 2016-06-15 | reverse complement strand
GGGGTGGCTGGGGCGAATGGACAGTACGAGATGGATTATTGGGGCGTCTGCAACAAGCCGGCAGGTGAATGGTTAGCGCAAAATTATACAAAATATACCGGCAAACAGTCTCCCACCGTCAAAGCAGCATACATTGAGCAGCTGATGCCCTATCTACCGGATGTGTTTCACGAGAGCACTCCCGGGATAAAGCCAGATTTTTATGTCTCAATCACGCGATGGGGTCTCGAGAAGCAGTTCCCTTCGTACAAGATTATTCATACGGAGGGTGTCGAGGGATATGTCGCCTGCGTGGTGAAGATCAATCCTGCCTCAGTTTCCTCTGCCCATTCCCGTCCAAAGCCCTTTGATGCACCGGTGATGAACCAGGTCTTGGTCATGATGTTCCCTTCCTCCTGAATAATTGAATAGTTCTTTCGACACGGCATTCAGGTACGTGGAACCTGAATGCCGGGTACACTCCATGGGTGCTCAGACAGCGTAGCATCTCTATGTCATACAACATATCTGTTGAGTGACGCAAGCACATGTATGTCATGCTACTGGAGCGTCTTTGCGAAGCATAGCAGCTTGCGTAGTACTGGACCAGGTTGGAAACCAATCGGTGAAGATTGTTAGCTGGATACCGGGTAGCTCTTCTCATCCAAGATTTGGTATCATGGGCAGGGATACGTTTGTATCTGAGTTAATCACCAAAACCCTGATAAGGATTGCAGAAGACCGCAACTTGAAATAGATACACGAGGAAGACCTTCATGATTGAACTGTTGAGTGCCATAGCAGCCATTTTGTTGGTTGATTTAGTATTGAGTGGAGATAACGCCCTTGTCATCGGCGCAGCAGCAGCAGGACTGCCACGACGACAACGATGGATAGCAATCTTCTTTGGCGGAGCTGGAGCTGCTGTTCTTCGTATTGTCTTTGCCTTCATCGCATCCTTTTTGCTCGTGTTACCCTGGTTGCAGGCAATTGGAGGGCTGATTTTGCTCATCATCGCTATTCGACTGCTTGCGGACCGAGACGCCAGGCGGCCTGCTGCATTTGAAGAGCAGACCACGCCTCGTTCCCCTGGGACACCAGACGCCACTCCAAGCACCTCACGAAGCTTCCTTCCAGCTTTGTTGACGATCCTGGTAGCTGACGTAACCATGAGTCTGGATAATGTGCTCGCGGTTGGGGCACTGTCCCACGGCAATCTCCTTGCTCTCTCAATCGGGATTCTCGTGAGCATTATCATTCTCCTGGTTGGGAGTGCCCTGGTTGCTGAACTGATGAAATGGCTTCCCTGGCTCCTCGATGTGGCCGCCCTTGTCCTGGCATGGACGGGAGCGAATATGATGTTGTACGATTTCAGGTTGGGTGATATTCTGGACAACTACGCCTGGACAGCCATCGCCGTTCCCACAGTTTCGTTGGGAATTGTCCTGGTTGCCGACGTTCTCTTGCGACTGCGTACCCAGAAACTGACACGACTGTCATAAGGGTTTTTTGCCCACACTGAAACATCTGCCTTCCGATGTTCATGTACCTGTAGGTAACAGAATATTTACAGGCGAGAGATGGCTCTTAACCGAGAACAGTGTATGCACGATACTCATATTGTAAGGGGGGAGAAAGGCTGATTTTCTCACAGTTCCGTCAAAGCGCCCATATCTTAGCGCTGCCGAAAATAGCCTCGCCCTGGTAGACCACTACACCGACCTGACCTTGCATAAACGTTCCATCCTGCACTTGTTGAATGAGCTGTCGATTGACATACAGGCTAATAGTGCTTCCTTGCGCTACTACCCCTATCAGTTCCGTTTCATGAAAAGATATACCGGAACCTCTGGCTATGACAGAGGAATGCCCTACCTTGTCATAGTAAGCTTTCAGAAGATATCCTCCATTGCGATCGACTGTGAAGTAATATAAATGGGTTGTTGCGCGATCTGCGCGGAAGACAATGCCTCCAGCGCTTCCGGAAACAAGGGTCATCTGTACCTCGTAAGCACAGTTGCTGAAATTGGTGGACAATGCGAGACAAGAATGGAAATAGCCGACCAGTGGAATATCGGATTGGTATGTACCACTTGCGAACGTACATGTTCCCCGATCCCTGGTCCCCTCTTCCCAGGAGTAGCCTCTGGTATTACCGCTTAGTGGATCATTCAGTGCAAGCGTTCCGGAATAGGGAGGGTAAGGGTTGCTGACTGCTGGAGGCTGCGTCGTAGTCATAGTGGGTGTTTGTGGGCTTACGGTAGCGGTGGCAGTTGTGGCGTTGTTCACCGATGTCGCCTGAGTTGTGGCGGGAGTGTTCTTTGTCGGTGCGGATGGGGGAGATGTTCGCGCGAGGTAAAACGTTATTCCAGCACTTCCTGCAATCAGGACGAGCACAAGCAGGGCCATAATAAGCCCTTTGCCACTGACAAACCCCTGACGATGGTTGCTGATCTGCTGTTCTGGTGCCATAGAGGTTGGAGTACCGCGTATGGATTGGCTGGTACGAGAATGGGTTGAAAGAAATTTTGCAATACCGAAGTCTGCGAGGAGAAGATCAGGAATGCTCAGAGCCCTCCATCGGTGAATAAGAAAATTCGAGAGTTTTACGTCTTGATGAATGATCTGCTTCTCATGAGCATACTGAAGAGCATCCGCAGCCTGTTCAAGTATCAGTGCGATAAGGTGGAGTGAAGGAAGATGAGAACTTCCTCTCCTGAGGAGCCAGGCCTCAAGCGAACCTTCTTGACAATAGGGCATTACCATATAGCTGAGCGTTCCTCCCTCCACCGCCACATCACCATAGTCAAAAAGCGAAAGAATGTAGGGATGCTGAAGCGCGGCTATAGCTCTGGCCTCACGCAGGAAGAGGCGGTTAACATCATCCGTTGTCAACGCACCTGGGTAAGGCATCCCATAACTTTTGATTACCTTGATAGCAACTTGTCTCATTATGGGGGTATCTTCTGCAAGGTAAACTTCACCCATGCCGCCAGCCCCCAGCAGATGCAGAAGACGATATCGCCCAAGTTGTAATCCATCTAGAGGCATACTACTCTCCTCACCGCAAATCAACAACGACAATAAAAATTCTTTTGAAATCTTTCGAGATGGAGTGATATGGACAAAGTTATCAAATAGTTGAGTATTTGTCAAGCCGCTTGGGACTCCCCTGGCCTGCTGCTACTACCCCCGGGCTGCTACTGTCTGATTTTGTATTTGCCAAAGCTTCCAGTAGAGTCCCTCGCACTGCAGCAGTTCGTGCTGTGTGCCGCGCTCTCTGATGCGACCAGACTGCATCACCAGAATCTCATCTGCTCTCTCCAGCCCGACCAGCCGATGGGTGAACATCAATGTTGTTCGCCCCTCCATCAGGTGGTGGATGGCGCGCAGCACTTCATGCTCGGTACAAGTATCGAGGTTGGCGGTAGGTTCGTCGAGAATCATGATGGGAGCGTCTTTGAGAAGGGCGCGCGCGATAGCAAGCCGCTGGCGTTCTCCACCGCTCAATTTAAGACCCTGCTCTCCGATCCATGTGTCATACCCCTGGGGCAGCGCCTCGATCACATCGTGGATGGATGCCTGCCTCGCGGCTTCCTCGATCTCTGCCTGGCTTGCTTCTGGACGAGCGATGAGCAGGTTCTCACGAATCGTGGCGTTGAACAGGTGCGTGTGCTGCTCCACGACACTGATCAGCCGGTGAACGTCTTCTTGATGGTAGCCGCGCAGTTCGTACCCTCTAAGCTGAATGCTGCCCTGCTCATAGTCCCAAAGGCGTAAGAGCAGGCTCGCGATAGTTGATTTCCCGGCGCCACTGGGGCCAACAATGGCGACGCAGCGCCCTTGCGGTATGTCAAAGCTAATATCATTCAACACATCGGGACCCTGATACGCATAACGGAACGAGAGGTGACGTAACTCCAGATCGTAATTGGTAGGGACGGGAGAAAGACTCGCCAGCTTGCGTATCATGGGCTGAGTATCAATGACCTCGAAAAGGCGCTTTGCTGCCAGTACCAGGACGGCCAGGAAAACGCCGTTCAGTAGCGAATTATAGCCAATGGCTATATGAAATGAAAGTGTTCATATGCGTCCTTTGAGGAGAAACACGGACATCGCGAGACCACCGCACAGATTTTCGACCAGACCGTTAATGTCATGTGCCACACGCTGGCGAGCGTGATGATTTATCCTCTCAGCAGACCCCTTCTCAGCTGCCCGCGCCATTCCACCACACGGTTGCTTCCCACTACCACGACATAGCTCGCAAAGGCCAGCAGGCTGATGCAGACACTACTGGGATACCCCGTGTAGAAACCGGTGGCAATGCCGAGCCAGGTCAGGGCGACGGCGAGCCCGGCAGCGAGCGCAAGCGCTGTATAGGGACGATTGGTCACCTGATGCGCGATAGCGGCCGGCAAGAGCAGCAGCGCGAACACCAGCAGGGCGCCCACGGCCAGGGTCGCCTCGCTCACGGTTACCGCCAGCAGCGCCATGAAGATGAAGCCAAGCCCGCGCACGGGCACTCCCCGCGCTGCTGCCACGTCGGGGTCCAGCGAAGCGAAGAGCAAGGGACGCGCGATGACGGCGAGGGCGAGGATCGCCACTCCGCTGACGAGCGCGATGCTCTGCGTCTGTTCGGTAGAGATGCCCAGGATGTTGCCGAACAATACCGTTACGCCTGAGAAGCCCGTGCCTGTGCCGCTGACATGGGCAGTGAACAGGCTCAGGAAGAGCACCCCTAACCCCAGAACCCAGGCGAGCACGGTTCCGATGGCCACATCGCGCCCACGCAGCCGCTCGCCGAAGCCCCCCATTGCCAATGCTACCGCGATGGTGGTGACCAGCAGGCTCGCGAGGGGGTTGATACCCAACGCCGCGCCGCCCAGCGCGCCGGTAAAGGCTACGTCCGAGAGCGACTCACCCGCGAAGGCCTGGTGGCGCAGGACCACAAAGTAGCCGACCAGCCCCGCCACCACGCTCAAGATGGTGCCAGAGAGCAAGGCCTGCCGCATGAAGTCGTAGTGGAGCATCGCCAGGATATCCTGCCAGAGATTCAGGGTGAAAGGGGGAAGTACCCCCGCTACGACGACGCTCATCCTGCACCTCCCACCCGCGAACTGGGGAGCGACGTGAGACGGCGCCGCACGACCCGGTCACGGACGAAACGTCCGCCACGCACGAGGGCATAGGTCCCAAAGGCGAAGGTCGTGATGAAAAAGCCGACTGGGTAGGGTGTGAAGTACCCCACGGCCAGCCCCACCCAGGTGAAAATGAGGGCCAGCGCGACCGCGACCGCAGCAGCAACGGCGGGGCGGGTAGTGACTTCCTGTGCAATGGCGGCAGGGGTGACCAGCAGTGCAAAGATGAGCAGCACCCCCACGACTTGGACCGCCACGGCGACCGTAAGCGCCAACAACATGAGATAACCAAGAGCAAGGGCGCGCACCGGCACGCCCCGCGCTGCTGCTACATCGGGGTCGATGGAGGCAAAGAATAAAGGCCGGGCAATGAGGAGAAACGCTCCCACCAGCACGAGCGTCGACCAGAGAATAATGCGTACATCCGTATCGCTGATGCCCAGGACATTGCCAAACAGCACGTTGTAGACGTTGGCCGCATACTCCGCCGTGGCCAGAAAAATGAAGAGAAAACCGAGGGCTAGCGATGCGGCGAACACGGCACCCACCGCGATGTCGCTCTGGCGGCTGTGTCCCGAGGCCTCATTGAGCGCCTGGATGCCAACTGCGGCGAGTGCTCCCGCGAGAAAGAGGCCCACGATCGGGGGGATCCCGAAGAGAACTGCTCCCGTCGCTCCCGCGAAGCCTACATTGGCTAGGCTATGGCCGGCGAAGCTCTGGCTGCGCAGCACCATAAAATAGCCCATGATGCCGGCGGTGAGCGCCACCAGCGTTCCCGCCAGGTAGGCGTTTTGCATGAAGTGATAATGAAGTAGGATCTGGATATCCGCGACCAGGTCCCAGGATGGTGACACGGTGTCAGCGATGGATACCGGCATGGTAGCACACCTCCTCTTCCGGTTGCCCGACCACCACGATCTGCCCATCGCTCGCTCGGAGCACTTCGATGGGGGTCTCGTAGAGGCGTGAGAGCGTCGCTGTGGTGATCACCTCTTCCGGTATCCCGACCGCGACCTGCCCGTGTGCTATATACACCACACGATCGACAGCCGGCAGGATGGGATTGATATCATGGGCGACGAGCAGCACCGCAGCTCCCATTTCCCGGCTGATCTGCCGGATTACGCCCGCCACGCCTTGCTGGTTACGCAGGTCCAGGCTGTCCAGGGGTTCGTCAAGGGCCAGAATCCGTGGCCGCGTCACCAACGCTTGCGCGATGAGCAGCCGCTGCTGCTCCCCGCCGGAGAGTTCCCCAATGGGCCGGTCGGCATACGCTCCTGCGCCAACCAGATCGATGGCTTCCTGGACGCGGCGGCGAGCATCCCGCTCCTTGCCGCGTTGGAGGAAAGGTAGGGGCAGACCCCAGTTCCCTCCATCCAGCCCGAGCCGCACAATGCTGCGCCCGCGGACACGCACCTCGGCCTCAAAATGGCGCCGTTGTGGCACATAGCCGATGGCAGCGTTGCCCCGCCGCGCAGGATGGCCCAGCACGGAGATCGTCCCGCGAGAGAGCGGGATCAGCCCGAGGATCGCTTTGAGCAGAGTGGACTTGCCTGCACCATTTGGGCCGAGGATGGCGAGGAACTCCCCCGGCTGGACAGAAAGCTGCACCTCCTGCCAGATGGAACGCCCGCCCAGGGCGACAGCTGCGTCCTCCACCTGGATGACCGGAGAAAGACCGGCAGGGGCAGACGTAGGTGAACTAGTAGCTGACAGATCGGTCATCATAGCGTCAACTCCTTATGAGGTGGCAAGCAGAAGCTCGCCACCCAACGATTACTTGCCCGTGGCCTGCGCCAGGGCGGTTTGAATCCCTTGTAATTGGGCCGATTGCCAATCCTGGAAGGAGGCATTCGCCGGGGTCAGCGTCTCAGTGATCGTCGCCACCGGGATGTGGTTGGCCCTGGCCCGGTTGATGAGCGCCTGGATATTGTTCGGGGTATTCTGTGAGTTATAGATCAACACCTTGATCTGCTTCTGGTTGATCTGCTGCTCAACGTTCGCTTCGTCAGCCGCCGAGATGTCTTGCCCCTCGGAGACCGCTTTGAGGTAGGAATAGGGTGTGATGAGATTCAACCCCAACGCAGGCGCGAGATAAGAAAAGATGCTTTCGGTCGCCCCAACAGGGGTGCCGCTGTATTTGGCTTTGATGGCTGCAATAAGATCGTGGTACCGCTTCAGACCAGTGGTCAAAAAGGTATGTGCCGATTGGTCAAAGGCGGCGGCATCAGCAGGGTCGATCGCCTTCAAATCGTCGCGGATCTTGTTCGCCACGGCGGTCACATAGTCGGGGTTATACCACATGTGGGGATTGTCACCCTCGTGCTTGCCGTTGAAATCGCCCACGTTCAATTCTTTGCGTCCGCTTGCCGGATTGGCTTGCAAGAGCTTATCAGCCCAGGGATCATAGCCAGCACCGTTGACGATGACGTACTGGGCATCAACGACAGTCCGCGCATCAGCAGCAGTTGGCTCGTAGCTGTGGGGGTCGGCATTGGGGTCAACAATAATGCTGGTGACATGCACATGGCTGCCGCCAACCTGGGCAGCGATACTTCCCCAAAAATTTTCAGCAGCGACGACCTGGACGGGACCACTGCCTCCAGCAGTGGTCTGGAAGGTGGTGCCACAGGCGGCCAGGGCAAGCAAAAGCAGCAGAAACCCCCCTGCCAGGGCAGGCGGAAAAGCTCGAATGCGAGATTGAAACACAGGACCCTCCTTAAAAGGAAACGTAAAATAGCAAACAACCAATATCAGACCCTGGCAGTGCTCACCACCATATGATATACTGTATCAATAATATAACACCAAACGAGACGACGTGTCAATAACTATTGAGACGAAATCTCATATTGTTTGAGTACAAACCAGGGAAAGGATTTGCAGGAGAGCAAACAATGCCGATCAGGTGCAGGCGAATGGGAAAGCAAAGTATAGCAAACAAAAGGAATCGACGATGATAGCGGATAAAATTTACGCGGCTTTCGACGAGGTGAGCCAGCGCAATACGCGTCCACGCAAACTCATTGCGGACAGATTGATCGAGCTCGCCAGGAGCGGTGCAGATTTCACCGTTGAGGATCTCTGGCAGGAGCTACGAGAGGCCGAGCCACGTATAGGACGAGCCACGGTCTACCGTTCGGTCGAAAAGCTGGTGAATATGGGACTGCTCGCCCGGATCGAGTTTGCGGATGGGACACATCACTACCGTGTCTGCGGTGGAAGCGAGCATCATCACCATCTCACCTGCACTCAGTGCCACTGCGTCGTCGATATCAATATCTGTCTCCCCGCTGATCAATTTGCGACCATTGGGAACCAGGCGGACTTTGTCATCGAGGGGCATTCACTAACTCTTTTTGGCCGCTGTAAAAACTGTCGACGGTAAGGGGAGATAATGTTAAAGCGCTACACGGCATCGCCTAGGGTACAACCACTTCTTTCCCTTCGTCCAGCCAGGGTGCAACCGGCTCTTTCCTTTCACCCAACCAGCGCTCCAGATCCTGGGCGGGTAGCGCACGGGAGAGATAGTAGCCCTGAGCGATATCACATCCGAGCGACTCCAACAGATTCCAGGCCGCCTGATCTTCTACCCCCTCCGCCACTACCTGCATGCCCAGGCTATGAGCCATGTTCACTGTGGATCGCACGATGGCCTGGTCCGCCAGGTCTGTCGTCACGTGTAGTACAAAGGCGCGGTCGATCTTCAGTTCCTCGGCCGGCAGAAGTTTGAGATAGGATAGCGAGGCATAGCCCGTCCCGTAGTCGTCGATGGCGATGCCCATCCCCAATGCAAAAAGACGATTCAATACCTGCAACGTATGCTCTACGTCAACCATCACCGCACTCTCCGTGATCTCGACGCCTAGGAGGTGGGGAGGGACCCTGTACCGTGTAAGCAGGTCAGCGATGGTATCCGGGAGGCTTGCGTCGCGCAGGTTCCACATGGAGAGGTTGACGGCCACCCCCAGGGTGATACCAGCATCCAGCCAGTGCCTGCACTGTTGCACCGCTGTTTCTAAAGCCCAGTGGGTCAGTGGCCCGATGAGACCGGTCTGCTCGGCCAGCGGTATAAACTGGTCGGGAGGGATAAAGCCATGGATGGGATGCTGCCAGCGCATCAGGGCTTCAACGCCCTTGACGAGGCCCGTTCTCAAGTCAGCCTTCGGCTGGTAGTACAGTCGCAGCTCATGGGTGGCAATGGCCTTGCGCAAATCTCCGAGGAGGGCGAGGCGGTGGGGACTGTACTGGTCATGACGGGCATCGTAGAGGGCGTACCCTTCATGCCCCCGTTTGGCTGTGTACATGGCCACGTCTGCACGCCGCAGCAGGGTCAAAGGATCGCTTCCATGCGCGGGATACAACGCGGCCCCTATGCTGGCCTCGACCTGAAGCGGGTACTCCTCGACCAGAAACGGTTCCTCCAGGGCTGTACCCAGCGCAGAGGCGGCCTGACGTGCGCTCACCTCATCGGCGGTTGTGAGGAACACAGCGAACTCGTCACCGCCGAGCCGGGCAACGGTCGCGGCGGCACCGACCGCTTGACGCAGGCGCACTCCGACCTGTTGGAGGAGCTGGTCGCCGAGTTGGTGGCCGAAGGTGTCGTTGACTTCCTTGAAGCGATCGAGATCCAGCATGAGCAGGGCCATCCCGCCTCCGACCTGTTCGGTAAGCAGGAGCGCCTCCCCTATTCGTTGGAGCAGCAAGCTGCGATTGGGCAGGCCCGTGAGGGAATCCATGGTGGCCATTGCCGCCAGCTCGGCATTACTGGTCGCCAGTTCATCACGTGCCTGCCGCAGCCCTTCACGAGCTCCATCAAGCGCCCCTGCTGCCTGTGCTACCTGTTCCTGCATAGTGTTAAAACTGGCCGCCATCGTGCCAATCTCATCACGTGTATGCACAATCACGGGTGAGATATCTATGCGGGCATGCGCCTCGTCCAGGTTCCCAGCCTCGAGTGCTTGCATGGCTCGTGAAAAGTCGGACAGCGTGCCTCTAACGAGTCTATCAGCAGCACGAGCAACCTCTTCGCTAGCATGGGCGATCATGCCGGGCAGCACCAGACCAACACTAATCGTCAGCAAAGCCACGGCTACAAATATATCCTCCAGGGCAGTAATCAGTGGCGCCTGCTGCTCACTGATCCTGCTCACGGCTATCAGGTAGCCAGTTCCATCAAGGATCAGAACGAGGAGCATCGCACCCGTCAGCTTCACATGGAGTGAGCGCAATGAAATTGACAGCCCTGCCTGCAGCCGGTCACCCCAGCGGCGGATGGCATAGAGGAACGATCCAGAGTAGGCAAAAGCCAGACCTGCAATCACCGTCGGCAAGCCGAACTGTTCAAACCCAAGCAGAGTGGATACTCCCCAGACGCCAGAGGCAAGCAAGCCGAGCACAATGGTGCCACGCGGAGCCCGGTAGAGGCGGGTCATTTTTGGGGCATTACGACGGAGCAGCCAGACGGCTACACTAGGCAAGCAGATACTGATCAGATAGGTCAGGTTAGCGGCTGCAAGCAACCAGGTGGGATCACCGATGAGCAGTAACACAATAGCCATTCCTGCAGTGAGCATGGTCGCTACCCAGGGTGTATCAGTACGTGAGCGAAGAGCAAGCAAACGCGGGAGCAGGCCATCCTCTGCAAGCTGGGAGAGGGTGCGAGCGGCACCGGCTAATGGCTGGAGGGTCCCATGGAACATATTGAACATTATAAACCAGATAGCGGCCGAGTGAGCCAGGTTACCAAACAAGGGAGCAAAAGTTGGGCCGAGTGCCTGTGAAAGGTCTCCCTCGAGCGGTGTTGAGCCAAGCGCGCCAAGCCAGACGACCGGCAAGACGATAAAAAAGAGGGTTGCCATCAAGCCACTGGCGAACATGGCCCGTGGCACATTACGGGCAGGGTCTACTGTTTCCCCCACGTGACAGGCGGCGGCCTCAAAGGCAGGTGCCGCGAAGCCAACCAGGTACAGCCCTGCCATAGCACTGGTGAGAGCGCCAAAGTAGCCAGAAAAAGGAGTGACGAGGTGAAAGCTCATAGCCTGCTGCCAGTTCACATGACCGGTGACAATCGGGACAAGTCCTGAGAGAAAGGCGAGCAGAGCCGAGGCAGTGGCAATGGGAATAGCCAGCCGCGTGACCCAGCGTACCCCACAGAGGTTGACCACCGTGAAGAGTACCACCAGGCTGATAGCCAGCAGGGGAATGGGTACATTGGGCAAATACCATTCAGCAATGGCAGTTGCAGATAAGATGGCAGTCAGGCCGCAGGTAGGTACCCAGCCCCACCAGTAGCAGACCCCCGTCAGGTTTGCCAGCACTGGACTATAGGGGCGAAATGCCTCGGCACAAGTAGCAGCAATGCCACCAACCCGGTTGGGAAACATCAGAATCAGTTCCGTCCAGCCAAAGGCTGCTGCCCAGCTCAAGAGCAAGCAGCTTCGCCCCTATTGCCCATTGCGTTAGCAACCATCTTCCGTAGATCGCCTTTCTCAAACCTCGACCGGTAACAGGATGCTCACTATCGCTGAGCATCCTTTTTATCTCCTATCGGCTCTTCTGTCTTATTCTTAAGAGCAGCGAAACACAACTCTCGCATGACAGGAACCAGTTCTGCCCATCTGGTGGCTTAAGCCAGTGTTGTCTGCCCTCCCATTGATGTGGTTACATTCGGCTGTGGCTCGTCCACCTGCCTGTGCTCTGCCAGCTGTTCCTGCACATCAGGTGCTTGCAGGAAGGCTTCCACCACCTGGGGGTCGAATTGACTGCCCACTCCTCCTCGGTTAGCGGGCCAGATTTCTGCAGGATGGTATCGGGGACGCCGATTCTGCCGATGTCGTGCGGCGGCAATGCGAGAGTTCTTCCTCGATTGCTTTAGACAAGTTACTGATCGATGTAACGATTGTCCTGCAAATGAAGTAAAGAAAGAGAAGTAGAAGCCATATGAATACAACCCTTATCCTCGAATCCGAGCAATCACAAAAGACAGAACGCAAAGTAGTTATGGATGTGCGAGATATCACCAAGAGTCTGCCCCTCGGTCGTGAGCGCATCGAGATCCTCAAGGGCATTAGTTTCCAGATTATGAGTGGAGAGTTTGTTTCCATCGTTGGGCCATCCGGTTCAGGCAAAAGCACATTACTTGGCATTATCGCCGGCCTGGACAATCCTACCACCGGACAGGTGTTTATTGATGGCGTCGATATCACACGCATGACAGAAGGCAAGCTGGCGGTGGTTCGCAATAGCAAGATTGGTATGGTCTTCCAGGCCTTCAACCTGATTCCCACCCTGACCGCGCAAGAAAATGTTGAGGTACCGCTGTATGTCGGCAAGCACAAAGGTTCACCTTCGGCCCGGGCACAAGAACTGCTGGCCTTAGTTGGTCTCTCGCACCGGCTCGATCATCGACCAAACCAGCTCTCGGGCGGCGAGCAGCAGCGCGTGGCCATTGCTCGCGCGCTGGCAACCGATCCCGCCTTTGTGATTGCCGACGAGCCAACGGGCAACCTGGATGCACGCAACGGTGAAAACGTGCTCAAGCTCATCGCTGAGCTACGTGAACAGACCGGAAAAACCTTTATCATCGCGAGCCATGATCCGGTCGTGGCTTCACATGCAGATCGCTCTATGCGTATCGTCGATGGCAGAATTGCCGAGATCGACCAGTCCAATGGCAGAATCACCCAGTAGCCTTAACGAAAGAATATGACTATGAAAACTTCAATGTACTTCAACTATACATCTCGTTCACTGCTCCGAGGCGGGCAGCGAACAATCCTGGCAGTGTTCTGTGTAGCGGTGGGCGTCATGGCTATTGTAGCCCTGCAACTCGTAGGCTATATGCTGCAAAACTCGCTCACCTCAAACACGCGCGATACCAATGGTGGCGATGTCGCAGTGGCTACGCAGAATGTGCAATTCAAAAAGAGCGACCTGTCCTTCTTCGCTTCGCTCAAGAACAATGGCACCATCACCAACTATACTGCCGTTACGACTACGAATGGTTCTTTAAGCGCCTCAGGTTCGACGTTCCAGGCTTTTAGCGTCGATGCGGTAGACCCGAACAACTACCCGATTGTCTCACAGCCAGCATTCGTTACGCCGGGCAACGGTAGTGTCTCGAGCCTGCTTTCGAATAACCAGGTGATCGTCACCCAGAGTTTTCTCGACACGTATCATAAAAAGTTGGGTGATAGCTTCGAAGTATATATCAAAAAGGCAGCAGGTTCAGGTGAAACGCTGCATGTAAAGATTGCTGGTGTCGTTGCCAGTACGGGTGTGTTTGCCCAATCCGGTAGCCTGGTGCTCGTCTCGTCCCATGATTACCAGGCGGCAGCTCCGAATACTCCTGTATCCTATAGCGTAGTCGATGTGACAACGGCCAACCAGGCTCATACCGATGCCGCGGTCAAGGCCATTAATCAGCAGTTTCCGCTGGCTTCTACACAGACGGTTGCAGACGCGCTGAAAGCGCAGCAGTCTTCAATCGACAATATCAACAAGTTCTTAGAGATCGCTGGCCTCCTCGCGCTGCTCATCGGTGGAGTTGGCATAGTCAACACCATGCAGGTCTTACTTTCGCGTCGTAAGACTGAGATTGCCATGCTCAAGACTGCTGGCTATCGTCGCGTGGACCTCTACCTGCTCTTTGGTTTAGAAGCGGGCCTGCTCGGCCTGGTTGGTGGAGTCCTGGGAGCGGCAGCAGCTACGGGCGTAAGCTACATAGTGCGTGCCCTGATGCAAAATATCGGCATAACCGTTCCGTTTCTTCTAAATCCCTGGACCCTTGTTGGCGGAGTCGCCATCGGTCTCGTAACTGCCCTGATCTTCGGCTTGATGCCGATAGTCCAGGCAGCTAACATTCGGCCCTTGAATGTGATACGCGAGCTACCCGAAAGCAGGGGCGTGAGCCGTGTTGCTTTGACAGTTGCCTTACTGGTCATTCTCTCGATCCTGTTCTGTGCTCTGGCGATTGTGATACTCAATAATGATGTCGTGCTAGGTATAGAGGCGGTCTATGGAACATTCACTTTCCTGCTCTTGCTGAGTGTGTTCTTCGGACTGGTTGTCTTCATCGTCAGCAAGCTGCCTGTACCTGAACACTTTAACTTCAAGCACCTTGCCCTGATCCTGGTGAGTGTTGCGACATCGGTTCTGGTTTACCTGGCGCTTCCCGTGTTTGGTGTACTTCTGTTCGCTGCTTCGCTGATGGGTATAGTCATAGTGCTACTGCCGCGCACCTGGAAGGTTAGTACGAAGATGGCTCTACGCAATATCGGCCGGCAGCGCGTGCGTACAACAACAACCATGCTGGCGCTGTTCATCGGTGTCTTCACCGTCGGATTGGTTCTGGCGCTAGGGGCAGACCTGCAAGCGCAGATTAGCAGTTCATTCGCTCAGAATCTGACATACAATGTTGTTACCATGACCTCTGGAACAGACACAACCACACTCCAGGCAAAGCTGGGGACAATTCCGGGCCTCTCAAAGACAAGCACGGATACCTATACTCAAATTTTGCCAACTTCCATCAATGGACAGCCATTGCAGCAAGCGCTTCCAACCGGCAATAGGCGCCAGGAGGTCATCAATTTCCTGAGTACAATGGAAGGGTACAACCTGGCACATACTACTCCCTCGTTGACGATTGCGCAGGGACGGAACTTGAATGCAAGGGATGCAGGAACGAATAACATCGTGATTAGCGACCTGCTGAGCAGTGCTGGTCCGTTCCAGATGCACCTGAAACCCGGCGATACGGTTACCTTTTCCAGTGCAGATGGCAAGACCCTTCAAACCGCAACAATTGTTGGCATCTACGCTCGCAATTCCAATGGTAACCATGTGGGAGATGTGCTGGCATCAACCAATATCGTTAACGCCCTCAGTTCGACAAAAACTGGTATCACTACCATCACGTATATGAAGATCGACACTGCGCAGGTAAACAATGCGCTCAATACCATTGGGAAGATCGTTCCGAACGCGACGGTGCAAAACCTGGCCGATATTGGCGCATACATCGGGCAGTTGCTCAATAACATCCTGGATATGCTCGTGGCTATTGCCTCGCTCTCGCTGATTGCAGGTGTCATTATCATCGCCAATGCTGTCGCCCTCGCCATGCTGGAGCGGAGACGGGAACTGGGGATCCTCAAATCGGTGGGCTATACCAGCAGTACCGTCTTGAGCGAGGTGATGATTGAGAATGGCGTAGTAGGTGCGGTCAGTGCGCTGCTTGCATTGCTGCTAGTAACCGGTGCTATCACCTTGCTTGGAAGCTTGATCTTCAATCTCGCCTTTAGCGTGTCGTCTCTGATAGTCGTAAGCCTGATAGCTGGTTCGGCACTGCTCGCGATGCTTACAGCCGCCCTCGTCGCCTGGGGTTCGGTTCGTGTCCGCCCGCTCGAGGTGCTACGCTACGAGTAAAACATATTGAAAAAAGGGGAGTGCAGAGGGGACGAAGTCCCTTCTGCCGGGGTTTGGGGTGTCCCCAAATAAACACTTAATCAACGGATTTGATATGATATACTGAGGACAGGGCTATCCTCTTGAGAATCGGAAAAAAAATATGCTCATCAAACGCTTCACACGACCTTTTCGACAGTTACAAGGAAAACTGACCCTGTCTTATACTTTGACTTCAGTTGTCACCACCGCAAGCTGCGCCTTACTTTGTACATGGTTCACCGGATAGCGAGGCATTGGCATCCTGGCTGCATATCATTAATCCTTCTGTGGCCAATCAAGGGCCGTTCAATAACCATCCTACCGTCTTTCTCACCGCGGTAGATCCACATGGCCAGGTTATCGCTTCCATTGGCACCCATGCTGTCCTTCCTGGAATACTGATACAGACACAGCTGTCTACACAAAATCGCGCCAATCTCCGCGCCGTGCTCACCGATAGAAAAGGAACAATGAGCACGATCACTCAAGAAGCAGACGGCACACTGCTAGCGATAACACCTATTGTGGGGCAAGAGGGTAACGTACAGGGTGCGCTTATCATGAAAATTGTCCGGCCGGACATATTCCAACTGGTTTCGGCCTTTTTACAGCTGATCGTAGTAACTGTCGTTATCGTCACTACTATTGCTGCCATTGCTGGAATGGTTTTTGGCTACCTGACCGCGCGTGGTCTCACACGGCGACTGAAAGGGTTAACAACTGCGGCAGACAGGTGGGGTCGCGGCGATTTTTCGGCACTTGCACATGATGCTTCAGAGGATGAGTTGGGGTACGTGGCGCGTCAATTCAACCGCATGGCCGAACAGTTGCAGAATTTGCTGCAGGCGCGGCAAAAGCTCGCCACGTTAGAAGAGCGCAATCGCCTGGCACGTGACTTGCATGACAGCGTCAAACAACAGATCTTCGCCGTCGCTATGCAAATAGGGGCCACAAAGGTCTTGCTCAAACGAGACGTCAATGCTGCTGAGGTGCGATTGAACGAGGCGCAAAAGCTTGTAAACCAGGCACAACAAGAACTGACATCACTCATTCGCGAACTGCGCCCCGCAGCGCTCGAGGGCAAGGGACTCGTTAAGGCTACCCTTGTACAAATCATATTGACGACGACCGGTGAAACTGTAACGCTCTCTGTGGCCGATAACGGTCAGGGCTTTGATACGGCTCGTTCAGAGCACCCGGGAGTTGGGCTGCTCTCAATGCAGGAACGCATGAGAGCGCTCGGGGGAGATGTAGAGGTGGAGAGTACACCAGGCAAAGGAACGCGTATTACTGCTCATTGCAAACGGTTGGGCGTTGGTACCGGCGATATTATAGCTGCACCAGATGATGAGGATGCGCAGGACCGGACACCCGGGGATTCCCATAGGCGTCAAGCTAAGATTGCCGATGGGGCGTAGAAACCCGTGCGTGCCACGGGTCCCTCAGTTGTGCATATATTCAGAAATCCAGGAGTGCATATGGCAGACAAAATTTCTCTTCTGATTACTGACGACCACGCCCTTGTGCGGCAAGGGATACGGGCCTTCTTAGAGTTGCAACCAGATCTCACTGTCATAGGCGAGGCGGACTCTGGCGAGGCAGCCGTGCGTATGGCGGCAGAACTCGCTCCCGATGTGGTGCTCATGGACCTCGTTATGCCTGGCATAGGCGGTGTGGAGGCAACGCGGCAGGTAAAGCAGGTCAGTCCGCACTCACAGATTATCGTTCTCACCTCCTATCACGAAGATGAATACATTTTTCCTGCCTTGCGTGCCGGGGCGCTCTCTTACGTCTTAAAGGATATCGGCCCAGATGAGTTAGCTGACACTGTACGCAAAGCAGCGCTGGGCGAATCGATGTTGCATCCACGCGTCGCCTCGCGCGTGGTACAGGAACTGCGTGGTGCAAGGCGAGATACGCCGAACCTCTTTACCGATCTGAGCGACCGCGAACTAGAGGTATTGCGTCTCATTGCAGATGGCCTCTCGAATGCCGAAATTGCCAGTAAACTGGTCATCAGCGAAAAGACGGTTAAAGGCCATGTCAGCAATATCCTGGGCAAACTCCACATGATGGATCGTACCCAGGCAGCTGTCCTTGCCTGGCAACAGGGTTTAGTTGCGCGGCGCGACCCATAAGAACCCTTCTTAATCGGTTGCGCATTTTTGAGTCATATCACTCACAAATCCTCTTTTACAGCATACCCATCTTTCCCATTACTTTCCCGAGCTTCATTTCACTCCCATTAGCGCTCCAAATGCCCGCTGAGCTATAGGCCGCGTACCCCCCTTAAATCCTCAATATCGGCCATTCGGGTTATTGACAAGTGATAAAGAGTAATATATTCTTGGGTCAAGTGGCATGAATATTTATTCAAGTTATTTCCCAGGGGAGCCACAGCCCTTGAGTAATTACAATTTAGCCTCACCTTTTAAATCTAACACAGTAGTAGGCTTCCTTGCGTAGAGTGCGGATTTATCCAGCACGTCCACAAGCGCCGCATAGTTGTAGGACCCTGTCTGGGGGACAGGTAATGCGGATTTATCCAGCACGTACGTGGGATCCTGCCTGGGAGGCAGGTAATAATGCATTAGTAGGCTTCCTTGCTGAAGAGCACTCCAACATCCCGAGAGAAGGACATTTACCTTCCTGATCGATGGAGAGCTAGAGGGAGATCAACTTACATATGGTGAGCTCGATCGCAAGGCCAGGCGTGGACAATATATGTAGGGGCGACCCTTGTGGTCACCCGGCTACAGGTCGCCAAGCTACAGGCCACTCAGCTAAATCTTCAGAAAAGGAGCCCAATGAATGAGCGACACTTTCAAAAGAAGTGCTGGTCTTTCTCGTGAGGAAAAGCGAGCTCTGCTCGCAGAGCTACTTCGTAAAAAGGCAGGAGAGTCAAGTGACTGGTCTCCCCTTTCTCATGGTCAGCGGGCCTTATGGTTCTTGTACCGGCTGGCGCCCGAGAGCCCGGCCTACAACCTCTTGTATGCGGCTTACGTCCGCTCCACTCTGGACATTCCGAGCTTGCAACGTGCGGTACAAGCTCTGCTCGAGCGCCATCCTCTCCTGTCCGCGATCTACACCATGCAAGATGGCGAGCCTATGCAACACTTTCATCCAGACCACAAGCTGCATGTGGAAGTCATCGATGCTTCATCCTGGAGTCGGGAGCAGCTGAATCAGCGACTCCTCGAAGAAGGTGATCACCCTTTTGACCTGGAACGAGGACCGGTACTGCGCATCAAGGTGTTCCAGCGAACCGCCCAGAATGACATCCTCTCGTTGACCGTCCACCACATCGCTGTCGACTTCTGGTCGCTGGACATGCTCATCAATGAACTCTGCCTGCTCTATGCTGCCGAACGAGGAGGCCTACCGGCTCCGCTTCCAGCCCCGGTATCGCACTACCCCGACTTTGTGCGCTGGCAAGCTGACATGTTAGCCAGCTCGGCCGGGGAGGGCCATTGGACCTATTGGCAACAGCAGTTGCAAGGCTCGTTGCCCATGTTGAACCTACCCCTCGATCGACCGCGACCGGCAGTCCAGAACTATCGCGGTGCCTCCCATACCTTTGAGCTGGGTGAGGAATTATTTCATCAACTCAAAGCGTTGGCCTCGGCTGCGAAGACGACGCTCTACACGCTCCTCCTGGCCGCCTTTGAGCTGTTGCTGTATCGCTACACCGACCAGGACGACCTGCTCATCGGCACCACGGCCCTGGGCCGCAGTCGCGCCGAACTGGAAAAAATCGTGGGCTACCTGGCCAACCCCGTCGTGTTGCGCACCAGCCTCTCTGGCAATCCCACCTTCCAGGAGCTGTTAGGCCGCGTCCGCCAGACGGTTATCGGCGCGCTGGACCATCAAGACTATCCCTTTCCCATGCTCGTCGAGCGGCTGCAACCCCGGCGGGACGCCAGCTACTCCCCCCTCTTCCAGACCTTCTTTGTCTTCGAGAAGCCACGCGATCCCTGGGAACAAGATCCGTCGCTTTCTGAACCGGGCCAAAGCGCGATCCAGGAGAGACTCAGGTTGGAGCCGTTGGTCTATGGGCAACAAGGCGCCCCGTTTGACCTCACCCTCAGAATGATCGAGGTCAATGGCTCGCTCTCGGCCGACTTGCGCTACAACGTGGATCTGTTTGAAGCCGCGACGATGGCGCGCATGCAGCAGCATTTCCTGACCCTCTTACAGGCCATCGTGGCTGATCCAGGTCAGCGGATCGCAGACATGCCCATACTCGGCCAGGCCGAGCAGCGCCAATTGCTGGCCTGGAATGACACCCAGCGTGAGTATCCAGACCGGGTGTGTGTCCACCAGCTGATCGAGCAGCAGGTACACCGGACGCCAGAGGCGCCGGCAGTTGTCTTTGAAGACCAACAACTGACCTACCGGGAAGTCAACTGCCGGGCCAATCAGCTGGCCCATGCCTTACAGGCACGAGGCGTCGGACCCGAGGTGCTTGTCGGAGTGTGCCTGGAGCGCTCGCTCGATCTGGTCGTGGCCCTGCTGGCGATCCTCAAGGCCGGCGGAGCCTATGTGCCCTTAGATCCGACCTACCCGGCCGAGCGGCTGGCCTACATGATCCAGGATGCCCAACTGCCGCTAGTGCTCACCCAAGAGCGCTTGCGCGACCGACTGCCACAAGAGGGCAGGCAACTGCTCTGCTTGGACAGCGACTGGCAGGCCTCTGCGAGTTGGCCAGAAGAGAATCCCGTCAGCGCTGTGCAGCCAGATAACCTGGCCTACATGATCTATACCTCCGGCTCCACCGGTCGACCCAAAGGCGTCATGAATGTGCATTACGGCCTCTGTAATCGCCTCTTTTGGATGCAGCAAACGTATCAGTTGACCCCGGCCGACCGCGTCCTGCAGAAGACGCCCTTCAGCTTTGACGTCTCCGTGTGGGAGTTCTTCTGGCCGCTGCTGGCGGGCGCCTGCCTGGTGGTAGCGCGGCCAGGCGGGCACCAGGACCCGGCCTACCTGGCCACCCTCATCGAAGCCGAGCAGATCACGACCTTGCACTTTGTGCCCTCGATGCTCCAGCAGTTCTTGCTCGAGCCCGGAGTGGAAGAGCAAGGCCGGAGCCTGAAACGGGTCATCTGTAGTGGTGAAGCCCTTCCTGTGGAGCTGCAAGCACGCTTTTTCGCACGTTTAGGTGCTGAACTGCACAATCTGTATGGTCCGACCGAAGCCTCCATCGACGTAACCTCCTGGCAATGCCGGCCAGAGAGCCATGAGTGGACAGTGCCCATCGGCCGGCCCATTGCCAACACGCAGATCTATCTCCTGGATCGGGCCGGCCATGCGGTGCCGGTGGGGGTGCCAGGCGAATTGTACATCGGCGGGGTCGGTGTGGCGCGAGGCTACTACCAGCGTCCCGAGCTGACGGCCGAAAAGTTTGTGTCCGATCCCTTCAGCAATGAGGCCGGAGCACGCCTTTTCCGGACGGCCGATCTGGGGCGCTACCGGCCCGATGGAGCCATCGAGTTTCTGGGTCGCATCGACCACCAGATCAAGCTGCGGGGCTTCCGCATTGAACTGGGCGAGATCGAGACGGTGCTCAGCCAGCATCCGGCCATCAAGGAGGTCGTCGTTCTGGCCCGGGAGGATGCACCTGATGACAAACGCCTGGTGGCCTATTTAGTTTCTGATCAGGAGCCTGTGCCCACTTACACTGAATTGCGCCGTTTCCTCAAAGAGAAGCTTCCGGACTACATGGTGCCGGCAGCCTTCGTGATGCTGGACGCACTGCCGTTAACAGCCAACGGGAAGGTGGATCGTCGCATGCTTCCTGAACCGGGGCGTATAACCCCGGAGTTGGAAACGCCCTATGTGGCACCGCGGACCGAAGTGGAGAGTGCTATCGTTGCCATTTGGAAAGAAGTGCTCCATGTAGAGAAGGTAGGCGTCCATGACAATTTCTTTGACCTGGGTGGTCATTCATTACGCATGATCCAGGTTCACAGCGCTCTCCAGGAGAGGCTTAAGCGAGATCTGCCGGTCATTGAACTGTTTGAATACCCAACGATAGATTCCCTGGCCAGATACTTAAGTCAGGGAAAAAGTGAGCAGTCATCTTCTCAGCAAACAGATGGTCGAGTTGAGAAGATAAAAGAGGGGAAGAATCGGTTAGTTCAACAGTTTAAGCAAAGGCAGCGAGCGGCGAAAAAAGGGGGGACTTGAAATGCATTACGCCACGTCTCGCTATGCCTCGCTTGTGGCTAATGAAAGGAGGGACTTCGAATGAATGATTCGCCAGAGTCTGATCACAGGAATGGTTTAGAAATAGCCATCATCGGCATGGTTGGCCGTTTTCCAGGCGCGAAAAACATTGATGAGTTCTGGCAAAATCTGCAGCAAGGTGTGGAATCGGTTTCGTTTTTCTCTGAAGAGGAACTGGAGTCTTCCGGTGTTGCCTCGACTCTGCTGAATGACCATCATTACGTTAAGGCGGGGGCCATACTGAACGATGTAGAGTTGTTTGATGCTGCCTTTTTTGGCTTCAATCCTAGAGAAGCTGAAGTGATGGATCCGCAGCAGCGGCTCTTCCTGGAATGTGCGTGGGAGGCACTCGAAAGTGCGGGCTACGATTCTGAGACGTACGAAGGGTTGGTCGGTGTTTATGCTGGGGCAGGTATGAACACCTACCTGTTCAATCTTTATGCAAACAGCGCCGTCAGAGAATCTGTTGCTGGTTTTCAAGCGATGATTAGCAACGAGAAGGATTTTCTGAGCTCACGGGTGTCTTATAAATTGAATCTCGAGGGACCGAGTATCGTTGTGCAAACTGCCTGCTCTACATCATTGGTTGCCGTTCACCTGGCGTGCCAAAGCTTGCTGAGCGGCGAATGTGATATGGCTCTAGCCGGAGGCGTTTCAATCCAGATTCCGCAAAAGGCGGGCCACCTTTACCAGGAAGGATGGATTTTTTCTCCCGATGGACACTGCCGGGCCTTTGACGCCAGGGCGCAGGGAACTGTTCGCGGCAGCGGTATTGGGGTTGTTGTTTTAAAGCGGCTCGCGGATGCCCTCGCTGCCGGAGACTCTATTCACGCGGTGATCAAAGGTTCAGCCATCAATAACGACGGCTCTCTCAAAGTTGGCTACACGGCCCCTCGTATCGAGGGTCAGGCCAGGGTGATTAAAGTGGCCCAGGATGTGGCCGAGATCGAGCCCGAGACTATCAGCTATGTGGAGGCTCATGGGACGGGGACAGAGCTGGGCGATCCGATTGAAATCGCCGCTCTTACACGCGCTTTTCGCGCCAGCACTGAGAAGCAGGGCTTCTGTGCTATTGGTTCCGTCAAAACAAATATTGGACATCTAGACGCCGCTTCCGGTGTGGCGGGCTTGATCAAGACAGTCCTGGCGCTCAAACATAAGTTGCTACCGCCAAGCCTGCACTTCGAAACCGCCAATCCCAAGATTGATTTCGCGAGCAGTCCATTTTATGTTAATACCAGGCTTGCCGAATGGAAGGCGAACGGAGTTCCCCGTAGGGCCGGGGTCAGTTCTTTCGGAATTGGAGGCACCAACGCGCATATCATCGTTGAAGAAGCCCCCGAGGTCGAACAATCTGGAAAATCAAGACCCTGGCAATTATTAGCATTATCCGCCAAAACAAGCTTCGCGCTCGAGGTTGCGACCGATAATATGGTCCAGTACCTAAAACAGCATCCTGACCTCGACCTGGCTGACGTGGCATACACATTGCATGTTGGTCGAAGAGCGTTCAGCCATCGACGGATCCTTGTGTGCCACGAACTTGACGATGCCGTGAGCAACCTGGAAACGCGGAACCCCCAACGTCTCCTTACAGGAATGCAAGAGCAGGGTGATCGGCCCGTTGTGTTTATGTTTCCTGGACAGGGTACGCAGTATGTGAATATGGGTCTTGAATTGTACCAAAGCGAGCTGATCTTCCGGGAGTGGGTCGATCGCTGCTCAGAGATCCTCCTTACATTAGCCACAAGCGACGCATCGCCGAGACGTGGAACCCTGTCTGGGAGACAGGTAATAATGGATTTCAAGTCCCTCCATGAGACCGTGAATGCCCAGCTAGCGCTTTTTGTAATCGAGTATGCCCTCGCCCAGTTATGGATGGCGTGGGGTGTACATCCCCAGGCAATGATCGGCCATAGTATAGGTGAATATGTAGCAGCGTGCCTGGCCGGAGTTTTATCCCTGGAAGACGCTCTGGCTCTCATCACCACCCGAGGACGCCTCATGCAAGCACTGCCCGGTGGTGCAATGCTCGCTGTTCCACTGCCGGAAGAAAAAATAAACCCTATGCTGGGGCCGGCACTCTCCCTGGCGGCGATCAACGGACCGTCGCTTTGCGTAGTCTCAGGCCCGATAGAAGCTATAGACGCTTTGCAAGAACAGCTAAGAGAGCAAGGCGTAGCCACCCGTCGCCTCCATACCTCCCACGCCTTTCATTCAGCGATGATGCAACCTATCGTGGCGTCATTTACCGAGCAGGTTAAGAAAGTAAACTTGAAGGCCCCCAAGATTCCCTACGTATCCAATCTGACCGGCACATGGATTAGCGCGGCAGAAGCGATGGATGCGGACTATTGGGCCAGGCACCTGCGCCAAACAGTGCGCTTTGGCGAGGGTCTCCACGAGTTGTTGAAAAAACCGGAGCAAATCTTCCTGGAGGTTGGCCCGGGACATACCTTGAGTACTTTAGTAAGGCAGAATCCCGAAGAAGGGGCTGGTCAGACGGTACTTTCATCAATACGCCATCCACAGGAACGCCAGTCGGATGTGGCGTTCCTGCTGAGTACGTTGGGCAGACTGTGGCTGGCTGGCAGCCAGGTGGATTGGTCTGAAGTATACGCCCAGGAGCGGCGGCATCGCCTACCTTTGCCAACGTATCCCTTTGAGCGCCAGCGTTACTGGGTCGAA
>WNGQ01001461.1_pt1 | contig 24489 bp, 27 predicted proteins | sample 5407661 | NCBI WGS metagenome assembly WNGQ01 (sample SAMN13153382, study PRJNA577476) | soil metagenome | isolation source: 60 cm soil or saprolite under Garry oak tree replicate 2 | place: USA:California | collected 2016-06-15 | reverse complement strand
CTCGGATCTACCTGGCAGCGACCTCGCGCAGGCCAGCGCCACGACCACGGCGGCGCATCCGATTCTGCCGCCGACCGGGCGCCTTACTGGCCGCTGCTCGAAGGTGCTGCTGTGCTCGTGGCCCGGCCTGGCCAGCACCCACTGGGCAATGGGGCCGCATTGACGCCGGCATGGGGCCGAGCATGCGGCCCGCCTTAGGAGCGATCGTGGCTGACCCAGGCGCGGCGTCCGGGTTTCGCGCTAGGCGACCCTGTGCACGGCGCCGGGAGCTGTGTGCGCGGGGGAGCGCTGCGCCGGATCCGCCGCGGGGTCCCAGGGCTGGTGGACGCGGTCCATCAGGGGCGATGAGATCAGGAAGTCAGCGGTTGCCCGGTTGCAGGCGATCGGGATGTTGCACACCACCGCGACCCGCAGCAGCGCCTTGACGTCAGGGTCGTGCGGGTGCGGCTCCAGCGGATCCCAGAGGAACACGAGAAGATCGATCCCGCCCTCGGCGATCCGGGCGCCGATCTGCTGATCACCGCCGAACGGGCCGCTGCGGAAGCAGGTAACCGGGAGACCGAGCCGTTCGTGCAAGAGGCGGCCGGTGGTCGCCGTCGCGAACAGCTCGTGCCCGGTCAGCAGCGTGAGGTTGTACTTCGCCCACTCCAGCATGTCCTGCTTCTTGTTGTCGTGCGCGATCAGCGCGATCCGCCGGCCGGCGGGCGCTGGCAGGTCGATGCCCATGCAGACCCTCTCCATCGTTGTGTCAGCGGCGGCGGGCCCGGGCGCAGCGGGCATACCCGGGAGCCCGGCAGGACATGCGCGCCACCAGGCACGACGGCCGGGCGGCTCCTCGCGCCATCGCAACCCCGCTCCGGCCATGTCCATGCGCCCGGCCGCCAGGTCACCGACAGCTAGCAGCCAGCCTGGCCAGCTGCGCGGCGCCTTCGGCCAGCAGATACCGACGTGTCAGCCCCTCACTGGGGCTGTTGCGGCCCGCGGGGGTGTAACTCCCGCTGATGCCGATGTCATTCCCGCCAGGTTGTTCCCGGCTGCCCTGGCCGCAGGCGGATTAGTGGTCACGAGCGTAGGTCGCTGGCGCGGCCGGCAGCGGCACCAGCCCGCTGCCGCCGGTGTTTGCGCCGGGGCCGCTTTCTCTTTAATGCTGGGCTCGGCCAGCCATGCCGCCCGGTCGAGGCGGTCTCGGTGCCGGCCCATGCGCGGGCGGCGGCCAGGAACCGGGAGGTCCGTTCCCCGGCGAGCCGCGAGTCTGGCAGAAGACGATCTGGACGTCTGGCCAGCAGGTCTGGAGTTCCGGCGAGACCTGGCCGTGCGGGTCGCCGGTGAGCCGGGCACGGGCCGGCGGCCACAAAGCCGCGTCCTCGGCGGCGAGGTGGAAGTCCAGCTGGTCGCGGACCGCGGCCCAGCGGGCCCGGGCCGCGGCGCGGCTGCCGTGGTGTGCACCAGTTCGTCCAGGTCGCGGCGCAGCACGTGATGGATCGCGGTCATCAGCGTCCAGTCGGACCGGCCGTTGAGCTGGATGGTGGTGGCTGCGGCCATAGTTGTCCTCCTTCGGCTGGCCCGGAAAGGGACCTGGGTGGGGCCACGACGGCTGGTAGAACATCGCCGATCAGGTGCGCCCGCCGTGATCTGCGGCCTGCGCCACCCCGTCGCAGGGCAGGAGCTGCAGGCCGCGGTCAGGCATTCCACAGGCCCCGCTGGCGGTAGCGCGGCTCCCAGAGGAGCTGGCTGATCACCCGGACCGGGACGGGCAGCGCCGCCAGGAACCGCGGCTGCCCGCCGGGTGCAGCGCCGTCGAGGATCCACGGGATGTAGATAGCCGCGCCCTTGACGCCCTGGCGGCGGCGCATCTCGCCGGCGAAGGCCCGCCAATCCCCGGTCGTGCATACCGACTGGATGAGGGGGAGCGCGGCATCCTCCTCGTGCTTCAGATGCCACTCCAGCGCGGACGCGAGCTCGGCGGCATGCGCCGCGAGGTTGCTGGCCGGGCCGGCCAGAGCGTCGTCGACGGCGGTGAGCAGTGGGTCGATCTGGGCATGCTCTGCCTCCATCTCCTCTAGCAGGGCGAGGCCCGCGGGCCGGCCCGCTGCCGCGCGGCGAACGCGAGGCCACAGGTGGGTGTCCTCGACGCTGTGGTGCAGCAGGAGCTGGGCCTTGAAGTTCTCCCAGCCCGCGCGGACTCCAGGGGCGTCAGCCGTCCCGGCGGCCGACGCCGCCGTGAAGCGGCCCAGGTCGCGCCGGAAGGCATCGTGGGTCACGTACATCATGGTGAAGTCGATCGCTTCTGCTGTGCGATCGGCCGTGTCCTTGGTCGTCATGTCTTTCCTCCTGGTCAGCTGGCGATTCCGATGGCTTGCCCGATGGTTTCGGGCTGGCCGAGGACGCGGAGCATGAGGTGGGCGACGTCGGCACGGGGGACGGACAGGCCGCCCTTGAGGTTCTGCCCGTAGGCAGTCCGGTAGGTGCCGGTCAGTGGCTTGCCGGTGAGTTGTGGCGGCCGGAGGACGGTCCAGTCCAGGCCGCTGCGGCCAAGGATGTCTTCCATCTGCGCGAGATCGGCGAAGACCCTGCCGAGCCTCGCGTTCGCGATGTGGCTGAGCAAGTGCCGCATGAAGAACCCGTCACCCGGGTCGTGTTTGGGCGGGCTGGGGCGGCTGGGCGTGGGCACGGTGCCGACCGGCGCGGCGCTGACCGCGACGACGCGCCGCACGCCGGCGGCCTGCATCACCGCGACGACCGCGGGCGTGTCCGCCGAAGCGATGCCGGCGTCAGAGTTCGAGTGCGGGCCAAGGCCGGAGAGCACGGCATCGGCTCCGGCGACCGCGGATTGCAGCGCTGCCGGATCGGGCGCGGCCAGGTCGGCGGTGAGGGCGCGCACCTGGCGGAACAGCTTGCCCGGGTTGCGTACCACTGCGGTGACGTCGTGACCCGCGGCGACGGCCTGCTGGAGAAGTTCCCGGCCGACACCGCCGGTGGCCGCGATGATCGTGAGTTTCATGTTTTCCTCCAGGTGAATAACGAGTTGCTTGGTCTGGGTCTGGTTGCCGGCGGTTCAGAACCTGGCCTCGCCGAGGTCGGCGCGCTGTATCCGGATCGCCACGATCGTGATGATCCAGGCGAGCACCATGACCCCGGCAGCGACCAGGAAGGCCCGGGAGAAGCCGGTGGCCAGGGCGTGGTGGTAGATCGCGGTGAGCGCGGCCTGGCTGGGCCGCGCCGGGTGGCCGGCCCGGCCGGCGGCGGTGGTGCCGTGGGCGGTCGTGGCTCCGGTGCTATTGGCGACGACGGTCCAGGCGACGGTGCCGAGCACGGCGAGCCCGATCGAGCCGCCGACCTGCTGGCCGGTGTTGCGCAAGCTGGCCGCGACCCCGGACTCCTCGTCCCGGACCCGGGACATGGCGACGAGCGTGAGCGGCACGAACAGCAGGCCCAGGCCGACGGCGATGACCAGCATCGGTCCCAGCACCGCGCCGGCGTAGCTGCCGTGCTCGCTGATCCGCGACAGCCAGTACAGGCCGCCGGCCACGGCCGGGGAGCCGGCCAGCAGCAGCGGCCGGGCACCGACCCGCGCGACGAGCTGGGCGGCGGCGCCGGAGGACACCATGATGGCGGCGGTCAGCGGCAGGTAGGCAACGCCGGTCTTCAGCGCGGAGTACCCCCAGACGGACTGCATGAACACGGTCAGGAAGAAGAACATGCCAAAGATGACGGTGCCGACGCACAGCATGATCAGGTTCGCGCCGGTCCGGTCGCGGTCGCGGAGCAGGCGCAGCGGCAGCAGCGGATTCTTGCTGCGGGCCTCGATGACCGCGAACGCGGCGAGCAGCAGCGCTGACGCCGCCAGCGAGGCCACGACCTTGGCATCGGCCCAGTGCGAGACCCCGTCCGGGGTGGTGGCCGCGTTCGACAGCCCATAGACCAGCGCGGCCAGCCCGCCGCTGGCAGTGACCGCGCCGGGCAGATCGAACCGGCCCTCCTGCCGCGGCGACTGGCCGAGCACCCGCGGCGCGGCCAGGGCCGCCAGGCCGATCGGCACGTTGACGAACAGCACCCACCGCCAGGACGCGTAAGTAGTCAGCACGCCCCCGGCGATCAGGCTCACCGCACCGCCGGCCACGCTCATCGCGGAATACACTCCCATCGCCCGGTTGCGGGGCGGGCCTTCCGGGAAGGTTGTCGCGATCAGCGCGAGCGCGGTCGCCGCGATGATCGCGGCGCCGGCTCCCTGGACGGCGCGGGCGGCGAGCAGCCACGCCTGGGAGGTGGCGAACCCGCCGGCCAGCGACGCCGCGGAAAACAGCAGCAGCCCGGCGATGAACACCTTCCGGCGCCCGAGCAGGTCTCCGGCCCGGCCGGCCAGCAGCAGCAGCCCGCCGAACGCCAGCGCGTAGGCGGTGACCACCCACTCCAGGCCAGAGCCGGAAAACCCCAGCGCCCGCTGGATGTGCGGCAGCGCGACGTTGACGATGGTCGCATCGAGCACCACCATCAGCTGCGCGGTAGCGATGACGACAAGGGCCAGGCCGAGCCGGGGGCCAGCAGCGCCAGCCGCGTCGGCGCCTGGCGCGGCCGTCCGCCTGGTAATCGATCGTGTCTGGGACATGAGGGTTTCTCCTTAGGTTTCGGGCAGGGTTCATTTCTGTGCCGCGCGGGATGCGCCGCTGGCGTGCCACGAGGCATGGTGGTGCCGGTACCAAGCCGATACGAGAACGGCCCCGGTGTCGTCACGGAAGCCGGTGAAATGAGGAAGGTGTCTTCAGTTAGCCCTGGCACGGCCGGGCTGCCGCGACGGCTTCTCTTCGGTGGCGCGCGCTGTCCCGGGGCCGCTCCTTGCCGGTGCCATCGGCATCGCCCCGTACCGGCTCGCGCTGCCGCCGCGCCAGAAACCGGCCGGCCTGGTAGTCGTGCTGGAGGTATGCGTTGCGGTCGCCGGTCAGCTTGTTTGACCTCCGCCAGGGGCATCACGTAGTGAGCACGATCACGAATATCATCAGCCTCCTTGATCGTTCGATGGGTCGATACGGCTGGCTGGGCTCAGATCGGCGGCCAGCGGATCGTGCGGTGCCGGCGGTCTCCGGTGAGGACACGGCGCCCCGGCAGCAGCACGAAGTAAGCGGATGGCCGGCCGGCGTCAGGGGCATGCCGGTGCCGGCGGACGGGCACGTCCTTGCCATCCCCACTGGCCAGGCGGCATCCTGCCGATGTCCTCACGCTGGCCCATCGGCTTCCAGGATCTGCTTGAGCTTGGCCAGGTTCTGCGCCACGGCCGCCTTGACTTTCGGGACCGGCAGCAAAGCGATCGGCCTGAGGACGGCATGGGAGGGTTCAAGCGCCACGTTGTTGGTGAGCCTTGTCGCGCCGGCTATCGCTTCCAGCAGGTAGCTGGTGGTTGCGTGGAAGGGGCCGATCTGTCCCTCGACGGCCAGCCGGGCGGCCGGCTCGAAGACGGTAACCTGGAAGCCCTCCTGGCTCCTTCTGGGGACGGATCGCAGCTGCCGGTAGGTGGTCCCCGCTCCGACCGGTCCGGGCGAGGATTTGCTGGTCTTCTCGATCGCGTAGTTCCACGCCGGGACGTTCTCGAAGTTGGCGAGGTAGGCGAAGACGTGCTCGGCGGGCCGCTGGATCGTGACGGTGTTCTCGAATGTCTCCATTGTCCTTCTCCTTTCTCAGCTCACCAGCAGGCGCCGCGCTGCTGTCGGGTCGTGGGCGGGCAGGATGACCAGGCCGCGCATCTGCTCCTTCAGGGCCAAGACCTTGCCGGTGGTCTCGGCCAGGCGGCGCCGGTTCCCCACGCCCGGGATCTGGCCGCGCTGCAGGATCTCGGCACCGTAGGTGAGGTCCCCGGCCAGCAGCAGCGGCGGCCTGGTGCCGCGCCGGATCAGCAGCGATAGGGAGCCTGCGGTGTGACCGGGAGTGGCCAGCAGCACCAGCGAGCCGTCGCCCATCACGTCCAGCGACTCGGTGAACGGCGCCAGGGCGGGATCGGAGGCTGGCTCCAGGCTGATCTGGTGCCAGTTCAGGCCGGGGAGCTGGATGTGGCTGCGCAGGAAGCCGCGCGGCTCGGGGGCGGCCTTGGACAGCTCGGCCCATTCGGCGGCGGAGACCAGCAGGTCAGCGCCGGTCAGCTCCGGGAGGCCGCCGATGTGATCCTGGTGCAGGTGGGACAAGATCGCCGTGTCGACGTCGGCCGGCGCGTACTCGAGCGTGGCGAGCAGCGCGGTGAGCGTCTCGTCTGGGCCTATGTCGAACCGGGCGAGCCGGTCGTAGAGGAACCCGGTGATGCCGCCGGGGAAATACGTGTCGTCGGTGACGCTGGCGCGGTCTTGCCCGGTGTCGAACAGGATGAGGCCCTTGGCGTGCTCGATGACGTAGGCGTTGACCGGCCGCGGCGGTGTCCACCGGCGGGAGGTCAGCAGCCACCAGTACAGCGGCTTGCTCGTGCCGTACGGGTGTTCCGGGCGGATCTGCACCGTCCCGGTGCTGATGACCGACACCGCCTTCACCGCATCCGCTGATCCGGTTTCGGCGCGAGAAACTGCGATCGAAGCGCTCATCGGCTGAGGCTCCTTTCCCTGGGTTAGCCCGGTCAGCCGGGCCTGACGCAAACCAGGGTGCCGCCGCGCGGCAGGCATGTCAGTGACATCCGTCGTCGGCCCGGTGACGAAAGTCACAGGCCGGCCGGGTCCCCGGATTCGCCGTGCAGCCGGGCGGCGTCGAGGATCAGGATGCTGTCCGAGGAGGTGGCCACCATTCCCGCCACCCGCAAATCGCGCAGCACCCGGGCCACCACTTCGCGGACCGACCCGGCCGCGTCCGCAAGGTCCTGCTGCGACACGGCGGCCACTAGGGGGCCGCGCGGCTGCTGCTGCGCGGAGGCCAGATCAAGCAGGTGCGCCGCCACCCGCTGCCTGACCGACCCGAACGCGTTGACCGCCGTCTGCTGCAAGGTGGCATACAGCCTGCGGTTCAGCTCCTCCGCGACAGCCCACGCCACCCGGGCATCACGGCGCGCCGCGGCAGTCAGCGCCCGGGAGCTGATCCGGAACAGGCTCGACGGCGCCACCGCCTGCACGCCGACATTGGCCGGCCCGCCCACCAGGACCGCGATCCCCAGCACATCACCGGGCCGGGCGTACCGGACCGTGACCTGCCGGCCCTCCAGCGAGGTCATGTACACACGGATCAGGCCCTGCACGACCAGCGCCGCCCTCGGACCCGAGCCGGCCCGGTACACCGTCGTGCCCGCCGGGTAGTCGGCGCGTTCCCCCTCGGACCGCACCCTGAGGACCACCTCCCGGGGCAGCTTTCCCAGGAAGCTGCGCGCGAGGGCGTCATCTACTTCTCGGTCGGCCACCGTCTACGGCCCCCGGCTCGGACGAAGGTGCGGAGAAACGATCTCGTCAAGCCGGCAGTGTAACCCTGATCATGCGCGGGAATGGCGCCTGATCCCGGCAGCGCCCGGCGGGCGCCGGCACAATGCTCCATCCGTAACCCAGCTGATCGATGCCCGGGACTGGCTGACGGTCTGCCAGCTCCCGCCGTACGCGCACGAACTCAACCCGGTCGAACCAGTATGGTCCCACCAGCTGAGCGAGGGCAGCGTCCAGGCGGCCTGCTCATGCGGCTGGCGCAGCCCGGTGTTCGGCGCGGACAAGACGACCGGCACGATGGACCCACTGCAGCACGCGACCGAGGCTGGCGATCTGCACGAGTGGGAGATGTCCTGCCATAGGCGGCGCCACATGCCGGCCATGACGCGGCACGGCGCTCTCCCGCCAACGTCGGCGGCCGTCGGCGTGGTCGCGCTCCGTGGTCGCCGGTCGGCGTCATGCCGGTGCAAATAGGGTTCGTTCTGGGCGGCCAGTGCTCTCCCAGCGCTCATCTACTGAGGCGCGCAGATCCAGGCGATCTGTTCACCGGACCCAGCGGCCGCCCACGGAATGACCTGGCGCTGGGTGTGATGTCCCTGGCGCGTGTCTGATCCGACGGAGATCACTGGGCGGGAATGCTAGCGATTCGTTCAGCTTTCATGCGGTTGGCCTCGGTGTCCGGGCGAGCCGTTCGGCCCGCTACTTAATGGTGAGGAGCATCTTGCGTTCCATCACCCACGAGCCTGGCTCGATGACCGGGTAGGCGAGCTTGTCTTTGGCCGGCAAGGCGGAGGTGTCGAAGCGGTTGCGGCTGATCAGCCTGGTGTGGCCTTTGCTGGGCCGCAGTTCGAACGACCACACCCACGCGTGGTTGCTGGAGCGGAAGACCATCGCCCGCTCGGGTTCGAGCCGCTCGACCCGCATCGCATAGCCCGGCATCGGGATCTCATCACCCACCTTGAGGTGCTGAAACTCGGGGATGATGCGGTCGCTGTTGTGGATGTCGATGCCGAGTCGGCGCTCGATCCAGTCGTAAGTGTAGGCGCCGCCGCGGCCGGGCCCCCATTTGGACCAGCCATGGCCAGATCGCCGACGGCGGCGCGTCGAACTCCACCGCGCGGGTCGCCACGATGTCCGGTTCGGGCATCAGGTCGTCGCCGGCGACCTCGCCGCGTGTCTCCTGCGGCGTGGCTCCCCAGTGCAGGTGCCAGTCGCGCAGGAACCAGAAGTACACCAGCGCGGCCCGCGCCCACCAGAGCCGCGCCGGCGCCTAGCCGCTTACCCAGCATTTCCCACCTCCGCGTCCTGCTGGCCGGGACTGTGGTGACCCCAGCAGCTCCGGGCCGCCCTGCCGCGGGCCGCGCCGCCATGAGAACACCCTCGGCATGCGCCGTTCCCGGAAGCTTCCCGATCAGCATGCCGCTCGCCCGGGCCGGCGGCCAGTGGCCATCGTCCCTGCCCGACCAGGGCCAATTGGCCCCTGGTTCCGCGCGGGCAGGGCGGGCACGGTAACGGACGAAGGGGTGCGGGTGTCAGCCGGTTGATCTGGGTGGATAGTTAGTGGCTATACGGAACCAGCTGACATGAGCAGCCGGCTGAGCTTTCCCCAGCCACCTCTGATGATCATGGATGGTGGTGTTGACACTGGGTGTCAGCAGCAGGAAAATCCGCCCACTTGGCGGACGTTCGGTAATAGTGCGTGTCGAAAGGGCAGGGCTGCGGTCGATGTTGCGGCGGAGTTCCGCGACGTCCAGCGCCCCGGCGCTGCGTGTCATGCGCTGAAAGCCAGTCTGCGGTGACCGGCAACCCCACGAACGCAGGCGCACTGTCGGCTCAGTGGAGGTCGCGAGCCCAGTGGACCGCGCGTGCTCCCAGGGCGGTGATGTAGTCGTACTTTCCGTCGATGTAGGCCAGTCGGTCTTGCGGGTGCTGTGCGGCAAGCTGTCGTTTGATCGCGGCGTAGCGCGCCGCTTCTTCGTCGTTGCTGCGCAGAAAGTCGCGAACGGCGAGATGACGAAACTCATCTGCACTTCCGCTCTGAAAGACGTGGACGTGATGGCTGCGCGGGCGTTCGTGCGGTTTGGCGAAGAAGTGGTGGCCCGCCGTCCGGCGCGCTCCCGACGAGTACCACTGCCCCGATGGGGACCCGCACATCCTCATCGCCCTGGTTGAACTGAGCGAGATCCGGCCCGAGCTGGAGACTTGATCCGAGGCCGTCCTCGATCTCGGTGAGGAATCGCTCGTCCGTCGTGCCCTTCGCCAACGGCGACCGCGGCTGGGCCTACGACCTGATCGGCACGCCGGCCCAGTCGGTGAGCTCGACCTACGCCGGCGAGGAGAACGGCTTCCGGTCGATCCCGTTCCGCTACGTCTGGCCGGCCGGGCTCGGCCTGATGGCCCGGCTGGCCGGGCTCCGCCTGCGCGACCGCTGGGAGGACTGGCCGAGGAAACCTTTCGATCACGAGTCCGCTCCCGCGTCTTCGTATGGGAGAAACTGGAGGTGTGAAATTCGGCCTCAGTTACAATACCGCCATCGCGGGCACCGACCCGGCGAACCTGAAGGCGATCGCCCGCCACGCCGACGACCTGGGTTTCGAGTCGTTCTACGTGCCCGAGCACGTCACGCTCTACCCGGGCGCGCGGGTCGGCGAGGTCGAGTTCGCGCCTGATCTGCCGATCGCCGACCCTCTGGAGTGCCTGGCCTTCGTCGCCGCGTCGACGACGACGATCCTGCTCGGCACGGGCGTGCTGCTGCTGCCCTTGCACCACCCGGTGGGGCTGGCCAAGCGCCTGGCGACGATCGACGTGCTCTCCAGCGGTCGCATGCGCCTGCTCACGATCGGGGTCGGCAGCCTCCCGGGCGAGGCCGCCGCCGTCGGAGTCGATTACGCCACCCGGGGCCGCCGCGCCGACGAGGCGATCGACGTCCTGCGCGCTTTGTGGGCGGGCGACGCCACCGGCACGAGTTTCGACGGCGAGTTCTACTCCTTCGAGAACGTGACCAGTTATCCAAAGCCGCTGCAGATGCTGCCGGTCCACGTCGGCGGCTCGAGCGCGGCCGCCGCCCGCCGCGCCGGCCGGCGCGGCGACGGGTTCTTCCCCGGCGGCCGGCTGGCCCCGGCCGAACGGCTCGCTCAGATCGAAGTGATGCACACGACCGCTCTTGCCGAGGGCCGCGACCCGGAGGTTCTGGAGTACACCCGCTGGGGTTCGATCGACCTGGACCGCAGCGGTGCGGAGGCCTACGCCGCCCAGGGCGTCGACCGCCTCGTCGTCGGCACGACCCCGGCCGATCTGAACGAGCAACTCCGCCAGCTCGAGGCCTTCGCCACCCTTCACGGCCTGCGACGCTGAGCGACCTGTGCCGGAACGAGCCGACACGCCGCCCACCCGCGCGCCCGTCAGGGCGTGCCACCATGGGTGGCGGGTCGGCTTGTCAGCGAGTCGGGATCTCGCTTGCCCGCATCTCCTCGTAGAACGCCAGGACAGCGCACAGCTCGTCGACGGCCGCGTCGCCGAATTCCGCTGCGGCTGCGAGCAGGTCGTGCACGCCGGGTGCGGCGCGCTGCTCTCGACGCTCGACGTAGCGACCGACGAGAGTGGCGATGGCCAGGTCTTGGTCAGTCAGCTCGCGTCGCTCAACCCGATCGGTGTGCTCGCGATCGGTCATAGCTGCATCTCCCCTGCGAGCCCTGCAAGGCAGCACGGGCCCGCGGCCGGGATGGCGTCCCACCGGGCGGCCTGGTCGAGATAGTCCTCGACGATCGCCTCGAGCTCGGCCATGACGGTGAGGTCGCGTTCGATCAGGTAGCGCCGGCCGCGCTCGCCCGACGGAAGATCGATCAGGCGCACGGCCGTAGCTCGCCGACCCGTGGGGGACGTCATGAAGTTCATCGTCGAAGTCGGTTTCCCGCTGGAGCCGTTCAACACCTATGTCCGCAAGGGCACTGCCGGGGAGAAGATCGGCAAGGTGCTCGGAGCTATCAAGCCTGAGGTCATCTACTTCACCGACAACGGCGTGGGACGCGGCGCGATGATGATCATCGAGGTGGACAGCGCCAGCTAGGTTCCGCACGTGACCGAGCCGTTGATGCTCAACTTCGACGCCTCTGTGCATTACCGGGTCGCGATGGCGCCAGAGGAACTCCAGTCTGCTGGACTGGAGAGGTACGCCACGACCTGAAAGCTGTGACCGACCGCGAGGGGATCGCCAGTTTACGTCGCGGTCGGCAACTTGGCTTACCGGCAGGTCACGCTACGTGATCTTCAGGGAGAACGAATAGCCGCCGTTCTGTACTGGAACAATCCCTACGGGACGGTCCGTTAGATGAGCGCAGAACGGCATTTCTGCGGCGTTGGCGATCTTCTGGCGAATACAAGGCGAAGTTCAGCAGCCTTGACGTATGGCGCCTGGTCACGACACGTATGACAGCGGTCTGGCACACCGTCTACCTTGGCGATGTCTGACGGCGCCCTGTCCTACATCGGCGGCACGTAGCAGACAATGCGCGGGGCCGATGTCCTCGTGGCTGGTCCGGCTGTCCTCAGGGGTGCTGCGGTCAGGGGCAGGTGGGAGTGACGGCCAGGTTCGTGACGGTGGTCAGCGGAATGGTGACAGGGGCATGTGCGCCCGCGATGGTCAGGCGCAGGATGCCGCCGTCGGCGGAGTTCAGGGTGCCGCAGACGGTGCCGCCGGGGCGGGTGATCTTCAGGTAGGCGGGTGGCTTGGTGGGGGCGGCCGGTGCCCACCAGGTGAGCAGGACACCGGTCAGGAGTAGCCCGAGGGCGGCGGCGACCAAGGTCCGGGCGGCCTGCAGGCGGCGGCCGGCGGCGGCGGCCTGTCCCACCTGGTAGGCCTGAACGCTGGCGTACTGGGCGCGGATTTCGTCCAGGGTGTGCAGGCGGGTACGGGCACCGACTTCCGCTGCGAGGGCGTGCCACAGCCCCAGGATCGCCAAGGCCAGGCCGGCGCCGATGGCCACCGTGACCGCGATCCGCCACGGCAGGGCCAGGTTGGTCGTGTCGGCCCGGCCTTTCAGGATGATCCCGGTGGTGACCAGCGTGATCAGCGCGGTTAGCCCGGTACGCCAGGCCGCTGCCATCGAACGGACCGCCGGCAGCGACTCCTTTGCTAGCGCATCAAACGCTTCGCGATCCGCCGCGCTGACCGGCCTGGGCCGGCCGGTCGACGCCGCCGCCGGGCGGGTGGTGGCCGTGCCCGGCCCGGCAGAGGCAGGTGCCGACGGATTGCCTGCAGTGGTCATCAGGACCTGGCGGGTGGATCGGGCGGGGTGGTGGGCAGGCGGAAGCTGACCCCGCAGCCGGTGGCCTGCTCGGGTGCGCCGAAATGGGTGTGCCCGCAGCCGCAGCCGACCTCGACAGCGGCCGACGGGTCAGGCGGACTTAGCTGATCGCAGACCGTAGCCGACTGGCTCGCCGCAGCCGTGCGCGTAGCCGCCGATATGGCCTGAATCAGTCCCAGGTACCGTCAGCCAGACGTAGCGCATAACGGATATTCGCGCCCGTCTTCCCCACTAGCCCATCCCGCCCTAGCCCATCCGCCCGCATGCACGATCACTTTCGCTATAAGCTCGGTCGCCACATCGCGTGCCGTTCTCCCAGCATGCTTGCGACCTCTTGCAGCCGCCTTTTCCGCTCGGGATCGGCCTCATGCTCGACTGCGGTGTTGAAGCCCTCAACGAGCCGGGCAATCAGGTTCTCCGGGTCGCCCACTGGCCTACCGCGCCGAGCGCGCTCGGTCACCCCCGGTGATGTGGGTGGTAAGTCAGTTCCTCGGGCGGCACCGATGATCAACGGTGGCCGCACTAGTCTCTCCATCGACCCCAATCTGTGACTGAGCCGCTCCAGCTGGCGAGTTCGCCGACTCGGCTACCTGACCCCAGGATCTCTAACGGAAATCGTCCGCATGCTCCTCCGCCCACGAGCGGAACGTCCGTGCCGGCCGCCTGAGCAGCCGTTCCACGGCGTCGGTCACCCGCTCAGGCGAGTCCACAAACGACTCCCACGCCTTCAGCCTGGCCTCCACGAACTCCGCATTCCCCCACGCCGCCGTCAGCTGCATGCGTGCCGTCTTCACTGGCAGATCCTCCCACCGCACCTTGCGCGCGACTGCCTCGCCGATGATCCGGACCAGCTCGGCGCGGTAGGCCGACTCGGGTCCGGTGAGCACGTACCTGCCCCCGTCGTGTCCGGTGGAGGTGAGCACGTGTACGGCCACGTCCGCGATGTCGCGCTCGTGGATCAGCGATCTGGAGGCCTGCCCGTACGGCCAGCGCACGACCCCTGCCTGACCTGGTCGGCCCATGCGAGGGTGTTCGTGGCGAAGTCGATGGCCCGCAGGAACGTCCAGCTCAACCCGGACTTCCTGATCAGCCGCTCGATCTCCTGGTGGAAGGACGTGGCCTGCTCGCCGTCCGCGAGGTCGGCCACGTCGGTCGACAGGTACGCGACGCGTTGGGCGTGACCGGCGATCGCCTCCACCACGCGTGGTTCCACCGGAATCGCGGGCCACATCAGGTACACGCTGTCCACATCGCGCAGCGCGGGCCCCAGCGTCTGCGGGACCGCCAGGTCGCCACACGCCACCTCCACCCCCTCGGGCGGCGAGGCCTTGCCCGGGTCGCGCACCAGCGCCCGTACCTCGCGCCCCGCCCCGGCCAGCGAGGACACGACGTGTTTGCCGACATTGCCGGTCGCCAGAATCTTGGTCATAGTAATGCCCTGGCTCGGACCACATCTGGGTCTCGCGGGTCGGGCGGAAGGACCTCAAGCCGGGGCCGCTCGCGCCGGATTCTTGGCCTCGCTGTCCGGATGCGCTTCACTGTCATCTCCTCGGCCGATCGCCATGGCTGGGCCCTGGTTGGCGACGGAGCCCGGTCCTGTTTGACGGCTGGTTCTGCGAGGGACGGTATGTGCCGGCGTTGCGGTGGGCGGCCGGGCCTTGCCGGCCGGGACCACCATCGCGGCCAGCAATGCTGCTGCCAGCGCTACAGCGACGTTGAAGGTGAACGCCCGGGTGAAACCGGCTGTGCTTGCCGCGGCGGCGACCAGGCTGGGGGCAGCGATACTGGACGCCGCCGCGACCCCGATGGCGCCGCCGAGTTCGTGGAAGGTGTTGACGATGCCGGAGCCGACACCGGTCTCGTGCGCGCCGATGCGGGCGAGCGCGGTGGTGGTCGCGGTGACAAGGATGGCGCCGATGCCCGCCGCGGCCACGCTCATCCCGATGACCACGGTGACCGTGCCCAGCCAGTGCGCGGCTATGGCGGCGCCGGCCGCGGCGAGCGCCAGCGAGGACGAGGCGAGCACCCGGCCATCGAGGTGGCTGACTGCTTTGCTTGCCGTTTGGGCGCCCACGATGGTGGCGGCCGCGACCGGCAGGAACAACAGACCGGTGCGCAGGGCGCTGTAGTCCTGGTGCTGCTGCAGGTAGAAGGAGCCGAGGAAGAACGCGCCCACCAGCAGGCCGGTGCCCACGAGCATCATGAACGCCCCGGCCGCTACCGGGCGGCGGGTAAGCATCCGCAGGTCCATCAGCGGCGCCGCTACGGTGTGCTCGATCGCCGCGAAGATGGCATACAGAACGACTGCGGCACCAAGAGGTACCATCGTGCGGGCGGTGAGCCAGCCGTGGCTGCCCGCGCTGATCAGCCCGTAGATGACAGCGCCGGTCGCGGCGGTGACGGCCAGCGCGCCGGGCACATCGACCATTGCGCGGCTGGCTCGTGGCCGGCCACCGGCAACCAGGCCGGGCAGCGCGGCAAGGACGAGCAGGCCGACCGGCACGTTGATGAAGAAGATCCACCGCCAGCCAGCGGCGGAGGTGAGCACCCCGCCGGCAAGCACGCCGATGGCTGACCCTGCGCCGCCGATCGCCGCCCAGATCCCCAGGGCCTTGTTGCGCTCAGCGCCGGTGAAGGTGGTGGTGACCAGCGACAGCGCCGAGGGTGACAGCAGCGCCGCGCCGATCCCCTGCGCGGCCCGGCCGCCGATCAGCAACGCGCCGTTTGCGGCCAGCCCACTGAGCAGCGACGCGCTGGTGAAGACAGCCAGGCCCATCAGCATGACCCGGCGGGCGCCGAACAGGTCGGCCAGCCGGCCGCCGAGCCGCATCAGCCCGCCGAACACCAGCGTGTAGGCGGTCAGCACCCACGTTAGCGTCGGGCGGTCCAGGTGCAGGCCGGCACCGATGGCCGGGAGCGCCACATTGACCACGGTCACATCCAGGATGAGCATCAGCTGGGCCAGGGACAGCAGGCTCAGCGCCAGCCAGCGCCTGGATCCCAGTGGTGCGGAGCCGGCGTGCCCGGTCGCGGTCGCGGGTGCAGATGTGGTCATGACAGCTCCCATCACTAACGTGAACTCTTGTGTTTGAGCTACTGATCTGATTTCAGGTCCGTAGTGACTGTTGGCGGGGTCACCGCGGTTGTGCCGACGCGGCGGAAACGGCGGCGGCCGGCTGCGGGGCGCCGGTGAGGACCGCGCGCCGGACCCGGATCGCAGCGATGGTGATGGCCAGCTGGATCTTGACCGGGTTCTCATCGCCGTGCCCTGTTTCTGGCGTCACCGGGGTCGAGCCGGCGCACAGAGATCAGGCACAGCCCGAGGTCGCGGACCTTGGCCAGCAGCCTGTGCAGCGCGGGCTGATCAGGGAGCCGGCCAAAGATGATCGTCTGCGTGCCCTCGCTCTTGACCTGGAAGCCGCCGAACCAGTCCGCCCACCGGTCATCGAGGACACCATCGACCAGGATCTCGTAGCGGGCAGGCCGCCCCGGGCCGCTCACGCGGGGCCGCCTCGCCAGGCGGCCAGCGCTCGGCCACGTCGGTGCCCAGCGGCACGGATCGCGCCTGCCGCACGCATCTGCCGCTTCCTTGCGGTGAATGGGTCGCGTGCGATCATGCATCGTCGACCTCGGCGAATTCCACGTGAGGCCTCTGGCGAGCGAGAATGCCGCCCCGGCCTGCGGTCCGCCACGTGCGCGCTGGCGAGCGAGTCTCAGCGCCACACACCGATCCACGCCTGGTCGCCAGCCTTGGTCAGCTGCACTTCGATGACCCCCCGGGAAAGGCATCCTTGACCGCCGCGACCAGGGCGGCGTGCCTGGTGAGCGGTTCCCGGTCTCGGCCGGGCCGATCGTGAAGCGGTCAAGCCTGAGAACAGCCACTGCCATCCCTCCGGTCGGTCCGTGCCTGGCTCACCCGGAACGCTACGAACGCGCCCAGCTCCTGCCAGGTCTTCGCTGCCGCGCCCTGGCGGCGGGGTCGTTCACCCGCCCAGCCGAGTTCGCTCGGCGTCCCAGGTGGCGGGGGATGCGGGGTTCGCCGCCATATAGGGATGGCCGGCGAATGGGGCACCGGCCACCTGGTCCACGGACGGTTGTCCCGCCGGACGGAGCCGGCCAGCAGGGCCGTCTTGCTGAACCCCGCCGGGGCGCACACCAGGACGAGTTCCCGCGCCAGCCCCTCGCGCGGCTTCAGTTCTCAACGGCTCGACGATCGTCGCGCCCCCCGACACGACCAGGTCCGGGTACTCGAGCAGCTTGAACTGCTCGAGAGGGTTGCCCCGGACTCCGATGAGATCCGCGGGAGCACCCTCCACGAGCCGCCCGAGCGGCGCCAGCCCCAGATGCTCTCCCGCTCGCGCGGTAGCGGCCGACAACACCTCTTGCGGCATGAGCGCACCCTGGGCGGCGTGGAGCATGAGCTGCAGCTCCTGGGCGTCGATCCCCCAGGGGACATCGGGGTGGGCCAGATCGGTGCCGTACAGCAGCCGGATCCCTGCCTCGATGAGCTGGCTGGCGTTGCCGGCGACACCCGTGCAGTGCGACTGCGTGTCCAGCGTGCTCACCACCCGCACGCCCGCGGCCGCCGCGCGCGCGATCAGCTCGGGCGGGATCGGATCGCAGGGGACGTGGGCCCACTCGTCCACGCCGGCGTCCAGCGCAAGCCGGGCGCCCTCGGGCCCGCTGAGATGCGCGGCGACGATGCGGCCGTGCGCGTGGGCCTCCTCGACAATCGCCCGGACCACCTCAAGCGAGGGGATCGGCCACGGCGGCGGGGAGCCGGGCTGGTGCCCGCTCCATGGCGCGCCCGGTGAGCCACCCGGCTCCAGGGCGATCTTGATCAGCGCGGCACCGCCGGCGGCGAGCCGGCCGACGGCCGCGCGGGCGGTCTGGGCATGGGGCACCTCCAGTCCAGCGCTGGGGCCGAAGATCGGGATCGGATAGCCGCCGGGTGCGGTGAGGATCGGCCCGGCCGCGAGCAGCCGCAGCCGCCCGTCGCCGCCGGAGGGTGCCACCAGCGGGCCGCCGGTGTCCCGGATCGTGGTGATGCCGTGCCGCAGGATCGTTTCCGGGGGGACCTGCCCAAGCAGCGGATGGCCATGCAGGTCGATGAAGCCGGGAAGCAGCGTGCCGGCAAAGCGGATGACCTCGCCTCGGCCGGGGAGCCGGTCGGCCGGTGCCACGGCCCCGATCCGATCACCCCGGACCGCGACCGCGTGGTCCTCGAGCACTCGCGTGCCGTCGAACACCTGATCCGCGGCGATGACGTACTGGTCGCCGAATCGCCGCCGTGCGGGCTCGTTCTCGCGGGTAGCCATCATGGCTCGTCCTTTCGTTGTGCACTGGTTCTGCGAGGACGGTACGAGCCGGGGGTGCGGGGGGCGTCACCCGAAGGTGGAGATGCCAGGTGGAATCTTCTGCGCCGGCTCTGGCACGAAGGTGGCGCTGGATCGACGCTCACCGGCCAGGCAGCTGCCATGCCACACGGGAGCCCATTCAGAGCACGCCGGGACGATGGCAGGTGCCATGGCTTGCAGCTCGCTCGGCTGATCGTGATCATGTGGCGTGGCCGGTGGTTGGCGGAACGCGGCAGCCAGGCAGCGCCGCCGGGGTGGGCAGCCCGCGGTGAGGGCGGCCACCAGGCGGATCGCAAGCGCCGCGCCGACCAGCCTTCCTTTCCGTGGTGTGGATCGTGGCGCTATCGACGCCCTGGCCTGCACGGGGTCTCCGCTGCCCTTTTCATGGGCGCCGGCTTGGCCTGACTCGCAATAGAATGCCTCGAACCCGTACGGCCGTGATGACGGTGGGCAGTTGGCCGAGGTGATCCTGATGCCGATCTTCGACCCTCGCCGAAGCTGACAAACGGTGGTGACCTCCGCCCATCGCCAGGACGGCGAGCCTTCCGGGCAAGACACGCGCCTCCCTGAGCGGCGGTTGCGACCCGCGGCGGGTTGGGCAGCCTCACACTGGGTGAGGGCCAGATTCGTTGCTGATTACCGTGACCGGGTTACTCGACCCGGCCGGGCGTTCATGCGGCCCAGTCCAGGACCGGGGCGAGGGACCGGGCGTTCGATGAGGGAGGTAGCAGCCACAGCGCGGTGTTGCGGAGGCCCACGGCCACCGGAGATGCCCCATTGGGCGGCCACGCCGATCCGGTGCGCGCGCCGGGCGATCATCTGGGTGCGCGGCCGGCGCTGCCGGTCGTAGACGCCCAGCCGCCGCCGCCGCCGATGACCTTGGCGAGCACGACGGCGTCTTCGAGCGCCTAGCAGGCGCCCTGCCCCAGGTCGGGGGTCATGGCGTGGGCGGCGTCCCCGGCCAGCACCACGTTGCCGCAGGTGAACATCCTGAGCGGTGGCAGCTCGTACAGGTCGTGATGGAGCACGGCACCCGGGTCCGCCGCATCCAGCAGCGCCGGGATCGGGTCGTGCCAGCCGCCGAACCGGCGGCGCAGTCCGGCCAGCCCGCCGTCGCTGGCGCCTTCGGGGGCGTTGGCCGCGGCGTAGCAGTAGACCCGCCCATCGGAGAGCGGGGCGTAGCCGAACCGTTCTCCGGCTCCCCACGACTCGCAGCTCTCACCGACAGGCACCGACGGGGTGACCACCCGCCAGGCGGTGTACCCGGCGTACCGTGGCGCGGGGGCGCCAGGCCACACCGACCGGCGCACCACGCTACGCACCCCGTCCGCACCGACGACCAGGTCAGCTCAGGACTCACCGCGCGAGTGCACCACCGATCCATCGGGCCGCACCCCGCTCACGGTGACCCCGGGCCGTAGCGACTCGCCTGGCACGGCCGCGCACAGCACCTTTCTTCCTGCATCTGTAGGGGTTACTCGACATTTGTAGAGCCAGGATCTGTATGGAGGTGGCGTAGATCACGCCGGGCCGAAAGCGCCGACGCGACGTTCGCGGCGCTTGGCCGGGGAGATGCGCGGGCTGGGCTCGTCCAGGTGTGGCTGACCCGGCAGTCAGCGCCAGCTGGCCCGCCACGAGCTGGCTCTGGAGGCGACCCACCGCCCCGAGTTCCGCCAAGTCCCAAGAGCTTCGGGCGCCGCGATCCGGACCATGATCGTCGACCGGTTGGCGGCCCGCGGGCGTCCGTGACTCCAACTGCCGGGCAGCCGAGTTCGAGGCCTTCCTCGACGGCCTGCTGTCCGGCCAGATCACCGGCGCCGGAACCCGTGACCCGACAACCGCGGAGCTGCACACCACCATCCGCGCGCTGCTCACCGCCGTCACCGGCAAGTGCTCCTGACCAGGCTGCGGGCCCGGCACCAGCGTGGCCGGGCATGCCGTCTGGGCCGCGGGATCGCAGCAACTGGCGCTCATCCTCGCTGGTGCCGACCCACACCCCGTGGACATGGTGTGTTGCCAGCCCAAACCGCAAGCACTTCTGCCGCGCTGGGCAGCGGGCGCAAACGGCTTTTGCCTGTGCTATCTGCTACGGCGCCGGACCGGAAGCGGTGATGGGGAAGAACAGGCCGGGGTCGCTGTCCAGGCAGGCGCCTTGTGACGCCCAGCTGGCAAAGCCGCCCGGGCAGCCACAGACACAGACATTATTGGCCTCCCCTTCGCTGATCGCCTGCTGGTGCTCCCGGCGGCAGGAGGCATAGCCGGCGGCCAGATCCGGGGCCGACGTTGTCACAGCGGCGGGGTGGTACGGGTGTAGCGGGGCAGCCACCTGGCGCGGTACAGGAGCCGGGCTGGGACTGGCAGCTGTGCCAGGACCTGGGCGCGGACCTCGGGGCTGGCGGTCGACAGCGCCCAGGGGAACATGACGGCGGCAAGTTTGAGGCCGCTCATCTTGGCGATCGCCTTGCGGATCGCGGTGAGCTCGGCGCCGGTCATGACCTGGCTGATCAGCGGGAGGGCGTCGGCCTCCTCGTGGGCCAGGTGGCTGGCCAGTGTGGTGCGCAGCTGGGACAGCAGGCCGCGGAGCCGCTGCTCGTCGCTATTCATGGCGAGCGCGTCGTCGATCGCCGCCAGCAGCGGGTCGATCAGCTTGTGCTCGTCTTCCATCGCGTCCATCAGGGCCAGGCCGACGGGGTTACCGGTGAGCCTGGCGCGCACCGGCGGCCACATGGCCGTGTCTTCGGCGGTGTGGTGGAAGCGCAGCTGGTCGCGGAACACGGCCCAGCGGGCCCAGACGGCGGTGCGGCCAGCGCGGGTGGCCAGCAGACCGTCGAGGTCGCGCCGGAACGCGTCGTGCTGGGCGTGCATCAGCGTCCAGTCAGAGCTGCGGCTGCGCCCGGTGGTGGCTGGTTCGGTCATCTGGGTTGTCCCTCCTGCGGCGGCTGGCCGTGGTTCGGTGGGGCTGCTAGCTGGCGATGCCGATGACCTGGCCGATCGTGCCAGGCTGGCCGATCACGGTGAGCATGAGGTGGGCGACGCCGGCGCGCGGGACGGACAAGCCGCCGCGGAGGTTTTGCCCGGACGCGGTCCGGTAGCTGCCGGTGAGCGGCTTGTCAGTCAGTCTCGGCGGCCGGATGACGGTCCAGTCCAGGCCGCTGTCGCGAAGGATGTCTTCCATCACCGCGAGATCGGCATAGCCCTTGCCGAACACGGTCCTGGCGAGCCGGCTGAACAGGTGCCGCATAAAGAACCCGTCGCCCGGGTCGTGCTTGGGCGGGTCTGGGCGGCCGGGCGAGGCCACGGTGCCGACCGGCGCGGCGCTGACGGCGACGATGCGCCGGACTCCTGTTGCCTTCATCGCCGCCACGATGGCCCGGATGCCCTGCGAGACGACCCCGATGTCGGATTTCGACCGCAGCCCAAGGCCGGAGAGCACCGCGCCGGCTCCGGGGACCGCAGCGTCCAGCACATCCGGGTCCGGGGCCGCGAGGTCGGCGGTGACGGTGCGCACCTGCCGGGTCAGCCTGTCCGGGTTCCGCACGACTGCTGTGACGTCGTGGCCGTCGGCGACGGCCTGCTCGAGCAGCTGCCGGCCGATACCACCGGTCGCAGCGAAGATCGTGAGCTTCATCTGTTGCTCCTATCGGTGTGGTTTGTCACGGGGGACCCGAGCCAGCGGAAAAGGCACTCGCCTCACCGGGCGTGAATCGCGCTGACCGGACGCCACCGATCGCGCCGTCGGGACCGGGTATGTGGCGCCCGATGGGCTGTCGGTGCCGCATTCATGCGGAGTTGCTGCCACGGACGCAGCTCAGGTGGCGCTGGCCGGAACCCGCTCCGGCTCCGCCACGGCGTGGTCCTGGAACCGCACGTCCGGCAGGATCCGGGCGAGCGGCCGGGGCAGCCACCAGTTGGCCTTGCCGAGCAGTTCCATGACGGCCGGGACCAGGACGAGCCGCACCAGGGTGGCGTCGATGAGCACCGCGGCCGCCAGGCCGAGGCCGATCTGCTTGACGGCGACGTGGCGCCGAGCACGACGGACAGGAACACCACGACCATGATGGCGGCGGCGGCGGAGATGACCCGGGCGGTGCGGGCGAGCCCGCGGGCGACGGCGGCGGCGTTGTCACCGGTGCGGTCGTATTCTTCGCGGATCCGTGACAGCAGGAACACCTTGTAGTCCATGGACAGCCCGAACAGGATGACGAACAGGAACATCGGCACCCAGGTGGTCACCGGCATCTTCTCCGGGAATCCGAAGACCTTGCCGAGCCATCCCCACTGCGTCACGGCGGTGAGCATGCCGTAGGAGGCGGAGATGGACAGCAGGTTCATGGCGGCCGCCTTGAGGGCGACGGTGACCGACCGGAACACAACCATGAGCAGCAGCACGGACAGCCCGACGACGATCCCGATCAGCCATGGCAGCCGCTGGTTGACCAGGTCGGTGAAGTCCACCGCGCCGGCGTTGGGCCCGCCGACGTAGGCGCGGATCCCGGTGCCCGCGGTGGCACGCGGCAGCACCGTGTCGCGCAGCTGGTGCACCATGTCGTTGGTGGCGGTGTCCTGCTGGCTGGTGGTGGGGTAGGCGATCATCATGGCGGCCGCGCGGTCCGCGCTGACGACCGGCGGCGTCACCCGCGCGACGCCGGGGGTCGCGCGCACCGCCGCCTCGATCCCGCGCATGTCCGCGGCGCCGGAGCCGAAGGGCGGGAGCTTGGCCGCGATGATCAGCGGCGCGTTGAACCCGGGCCGAAGCCCTCGGCCATCGTCTGATAGCTCTGGTAGCCCATCGTGCCGCGCGGCTGCGTGCTCTCATCCGGCAGGTTGAGCTTCATGCCGAGCGCTGGCGCGGCGAGGGTGAGGATGACGGCGGCGGACGCGGCGGCGGCAAACACCGGCCGCCGTTGCACGCCGCCGGCCCACCGCTCCGCGAGAGGGACCCGGCGGGCGGGGGCCGATGGCTCGGCGCCGGCACGTGTGGATGCGAACGGGTCCGCCCGGCCTCACCACCCCTGATTCTGCGGGCCAGCCGGGGCCGCTTGGCGAGCCGGGTGCCGGTGAACCCGAGCACGGCGGGCAGGAGGGTGAGCGAGCCGGCCAGCACGCACGCGACCGTGGCCGCGGCCGCGACCGCGACCGCGACACCGTTCATCAGCGGCTGCCGCAGCACCAGCAGGCCGAGCACAGCGATGATCACTGTGGTGCCGGCGAACAGCACCGCCCGGCCGGCGGTGGAGAACGCGGTCACCACGGCGCCTTCCGGCGCCGCCCCGGCCCGCAGCGCCTCGCGGAAGCGGGTGACGATGAACAGGGCGTAGTCCACGCCCACCCCGAGCCCGATCAGCGACGCGACCACCGGCGCGAACGACGGCGCCGGAACCAGGTGGCCGATCAGCGCGATCAGGGACAGCTCGCTGCCGATGCCGAACAACGCGGTGACGATCGGCAGCCCCATCGCGAGCACCGAGCCGAAGCTGATCAGCAGCACGACCGCGGCGGCGATCACCCCGATGCCCTCCGACGGGCCGCCTTCGGGGGTTTCCGCCATGTCGACCACGTCGCCGCCGAGGTAGAACGACACCCGCTGCCGGAGGCGACGCGGGCGTCGTTCATCAGCGCCCTGGCCTCGCTGGCCGAGATCTTGCTCCCTTTCACGCCGAATTGGACGGTCGCGAACGCGATGTGCCGGTCGGCCGAGATCCGGCCGGGCGCCTGATACGGGGAGCCGACCGCGGTGAGTGCGGCGCGCGCCCGAAGGGTGTCAGCGCGCTGGTCACGCGCTCGCGCACGGCAGGACTGGTGACCGGCTGGGCGGAGCGGATCGCCAGCGTGAGGGTGTCACCCGACTGGCGCGGGAAGTGCTGGTTGATCAGCCTGGTGCCGGCGTCAGTGGGGGCGAGGCTGTTGTCGGCGGGCGCGCCGAACTGCGTCCACATGACGATCAAGCAGGCGGCGACCGCGGCCCAGCCGGCCAGCGTCAGCCACCGGTGCCGGTAGCAGGCGCGGGCGATCCGGCCGAGCAGCCCCGGCGGGGTGGGCCCGGCGGCTTGGCGCCAGATGTTGCCCGCTGGCGTGTCGTCGTAGCCGGGGCCGGTGTGCAGGCCGGACGGTGGATCTGTCAGTGCCATCGCAGTCTCCTGGTTCCGGGTACCCGCAGGGGGTGCGGGGAAGAGGTCTGACCGGGTCTCCGGGTCTCCGGGTGCGGATTGGGGTCTCATTGCTGCGCCTCGTTTGCCGCTTCGCCGGGGCCCAGCCGGCGCACCGAGATCAGGCACAGCCCGAGGTCGCGGACCCTGGCCAGCACCCCGTGCAGTGCGGGCTGATCAGCCAGCAGGCCAGAGATGACCGTCTGCGTGCCGTCGCTGGTGACCTGCAGGCCGCCGAACCAGTCCGCCCACCGGGCCTCGAGCACGCCGTCGACGCGGATCTCGTAGCGGGCGGGCCGTCCCGGGTCGC
>WNGQ01001455.1_pt1 | contig 24530 bp, 23 predicted proteins | sample 5407661 | NCBI WGS metagenome assembly WNGQ01 (sample SAMN13153382, study PRJNA577476) | soil metagenome | isolation source: 60 cm soil or saprolite under Garry oak tree replicate 2 | place: USA:California | collected 2016-06-15 | reverse complement strand
AAATCGAAGCCGCGTGCCGCGAGATCGGGCGCGACCCGGCGACGGTTGGCATCACGGCGCTCATCGGCCTCTGGTTCCCCGATCTGCAAGCAAAGCAACCGAGTTTCTTCGACCATCCCCTGACAGGGACGGTGCAGGAGATCGCAGCGGCCATGCGCGGCTATGCGGAACTCGGCGTGCAGCACATCATGTTTCAATGCGAGCCTTACACCCCCGAAGCGCGAAAGCTCCTGACCGAGGCGCTCCACCTCTATCGCGGCATGGAGCAGCAATAAGGGGTGACCAGATCGAAACGGGAATGTTGTACGTTAAGCTCTGGAACGGCCTGGCACCAGGATTTTAAGCTGCCGCCTGCTATTACCCGACACGGCAGCCTCTGTCAACGAAGGCCTCAAAAAGTGGGTGAGGCGCCCGTTTTTGGGCGTTTTTCGACGTTTCCAGGCGGAAAAGCCCGCATTTTTATCGCCCTCTTGGTTGTTAGCGCACAAAATTCCCGTTTCGATCTGGTCACCCCTTGATCAATAACAGGCTGGACGGTTTATCGGTCAAAATCGTGTTGTAGTCCATCAGCCAGAAAGGCCCATTTACAAGACTGAGCTAAGCGGGGCTTTCGTCACAGAGTGAAGTGGCTTACCTGTGCTGCTAGCCTGTAAATGGCCTTTTCGATGCCCTTCAACCAATTCCTGGCTCTACCGCAGGCTTGCTGATGAAGAGCCCGCATACTTGAGGCATATCTGGCGTATCACTTGTACAAGATACTCGAATGTGACACGCTATCGGTATCTCTCCCTTGAGGAGTAGGCAAGCGTACGAGCGTCCTCTGGCGTCTACGTGACGTGAAACCAGTAGGGCGAAAGGAAACCTATGAAACCGCTTCGTCTTGCTCTGCTTGGCTTTGGCACCGTTGGCCAATGGCTGGCAGAGGCGCTGCACGCACGACGAGCATGGTTGCAGCAAGAGTATGGTGTGGTCGTGACCCTCGTCAGTGTCGGGACGCGCCACCATGGCTTGATTTACCGTAGCGATGGGCTGGATATCCCCACCTTACTCGATCTTGTCGCGACACGACAACCTCTCACTGCTTATCCACCGGTCACCCACTGGACGAATGCCTTGGAGGGATTGCAGGTAACTGGCGGCGATGTCCTGGCCGAGGCAACCGGAGCCACCCTCCGCAGTGGAGAACCTGGCCTGAGCTATATTCGCGCGGCGCTTTCTCAAGGCATGCATGTGGTGACCTCCAGTAAAGGCCCCATGGCTTTGGCCGGACTGGAACTCCTCTCCCTCGCACGAACGCAGAGCGTTCAACTGCGGATGGAGTCAACGGTGATGTCGGGAACGCCCCCGTGCTCAGTACCATCCGCGAAGGGATGGCAGGAACCAGGATCCGTGCTCTGCGGGCATCCTCAACGGCACGGCGAACTCCATCCTCAGTGCCATGGCACTGGGTCACACTTACGCAGAAGCACTCGCGCAGGGCTATGCCGAAGCCGACCCAACCGATGATGTGGAAGGGGATGATACGGTCGCCAAAACCCTCATCCTGGCGGCTACCTGTAATGGCTACTTAGAGTATCCGTTCGATAAAATGACAATTTCGTCTTTCCACCCATCTCTATCCTTGCCAAGTGGAACTCGATGAAGGAAGAAGCAAGGGAGTTCTTCTCGTCGTTTTAGCGAAACAGCCTCAATGCTACGAGAAAAACACCCGCTTCCTTGCTGAGCACGCTCAGGGAAGCCGTGCGGGAGATGTGTTAGAGGTCTTCCAGCAGTACCTTCACTAACGGCGGTGATAGCTGGATGCGCCTCGTCGGCCTATTGTACTGCCCAACATGTTTTTAGCCAATCAGGCTACCCTTTGGTAGTCGTGGTGGAGCCCAGCCAATATTGGGACAGCCATCACCTTGCCCACTGTATGCTCAGAGGAACCAGACGATCCACGCTGTTCAGGGATCTGTTGCCCAATACCTTGATGCGGTCGTGCCCGGTTGAAGTACGCCACATATGCGATTTCGCACGCGTTGAAGCTGCTTCTCGTGGAAGATGAACAGGTGGAGAAGCGCATTCTTGCCGCACACTCCTGGGGAAGCATTCGCAGATCGCATTGGCTCGGGGTGTAGTGTTTTCCGTCATCATGGCTCTCCCCAACTTGTGATGATGCAGGAAGGAGAGAGCTGAGTGGTGCCCATCGAGCCATGGCCGCAGAGAGAGCCAGTCTGCCAGGCGCATGCTTCCTGGCTTCGGGGCAGGATGGAGCGAGAGACTCCCTCCCTCCCTCCCTCCATCACGACGGCTCTGGGCGCATCCTCGCTGTCCTTGTGATGCCGTGATCAGGCGGCATGCAACACCCGCAGGCGCAGCAGATCAATGTTGGCTCGTCCATACATCTGGCGTTTGAGCAGCTTGAGCCTGGTGATCTGTCCTTCTACCTGCCCGGTACTCCAGGGTTCGATGAGGGCGGCTTGAACCGCCGGGAACTCTCTCTCCAGACCCTGAGCAAAGCGCTGCAGTTCCTCATAGGGCGAGCCTTTGGCTCTCGCCAGCCAGGGGAGCAGTGCCTCGCTTTGGCGCTCACGGATCAGGCGTACAAAGTCCTGGCCGAGCGCGGCGAGAGACGAAAGGCATGGGGACAGACCAAACAATGCTTGCCGATAGGCCGCATCCTTGGCAGTCAGTTCCTCTGGCTTGCGCAACAACAGCCATTTCACCTGCCACGGCGTTCGGGTAGCAGGAGCACCCCGACGAGTCGAGGTAGCCACAAGGGAAAAAGAAGATGTGGGAGTCATCCCTGCCGGAAGGGGCCAGTTGCGCACGAAGGTCCACACACTTTTATAGCTACCAGTAAAGCCTTGCCCTTGTAATTCTTGCCACAGGGTTGTGATCATGACCTCTCCTTGTTGCCAGCGCTCTTCTAGATAGGCCCGGTAGGGTTCGACAGGAGAGGGATGGGGATGGCAGTAGTGCGCCACAAACGTTGGCATCCGCAGATATTTGCGCACCGTATGCTGATGCAGGTGCAGACGGCTGATGATTTCTGCCTGAGTGTTCCCCTCTGCGGCGAGTTCTTGCACGTGTTGATGCATCGCCATCTGCCAGGCCCGCCGCGGACTGGGTGCAGGGGGCTTGCGCCGCGGAGGCTTGCGCCGCGGACCATCGGGGTGGGCAGACTCAGGTGGAGCCAAGGACGTCTGCTGGGGGTTCTTTTTCACCTGCAGGCCTGCCTGACGGAGCACATCGATCTGGTACGCCAACGTTTTCTGGATCACTTCCCCCAGATTCTTGAGCAAGTGCCAGCGGTCAAGCACCTGTTTGGCTCCAGGTGCTCCTTTCGTCGCTCCTTTGAGGTAACTGGCCCCGCGATCACGGCTAATCACCTCGACGCCCGGATGCTCACCGAGCCAGTCGGCAAAAACCGCCTCGTCGCTGCCCAACAGCACATCGACCGGTCGATGCCGCTCCAGATCAACCAGCAGTGTCCCTGCTTGATGGGCGCGAAAAGACCAATCATCGACGCCAAGCACCCGAGGCGTAGGAGCGGCTGTGACTCCTTGGCGACGCAGGAGAGAGAGCAAGGTGGAGGCACAGACCGGTGTGGCATGAGCCGCACATTGCTTGGCCCCAGCCTCTCCACCCAACGCCCATCCGATCGTGACGAAGGCATCTCGCAGCCGGTTCGTGCGACGGGCAGAAGGCTCCGCCAGTTCTGGAAGCCGTTCCGTAAAAATTTTCCGCCTGCAATTGGGATTCTGACAGAAAAAGCGATGGACCTGCACACGCAACGTCAAGCGCAACGATCCCCAGGGCAGATCTTGGAGTGTTCGCATGTAGGTGCTATGCACACGTCTGGTGCTTTGCCCACACACTGGGCACTGCCCTTCGGTTTGCAAGGAGACCAGCACCAGCGTCAGCCCCTCCGAGGAAAGCCGGAGCTGCTGCATCCGAAGCTTTCCTGAAGCGGGGATCAGTTGCTCAATCAAGATTTCAAGCCGATCCGTGGCGTCCCAAGAGAAGAATGTTTGCATCTTTTCATGGTACCATCCCCTGTCTTGTTCAGCTTTTCATCAAAAGTTGGGGAGAGCCATGATGACGGAAAACACTACACAGATCAGGTACTTTGGTGCTTGCCCATACGGCGTGGATTCTCGTAGTTGTTGCGCGACCCAGGGATCAGAAGGAGACCTCGTGACGCCAACATGGATCACCCGTCGTGTCTTGAGGAGGGTGAGGAAGAAAGCGAAGAGCGGTCGAAAAAAGAGATCAGTCACCGGAAAGCGCGTCACAGGCCCAGATTTGTGCTGCGTGGTTGTGCAGGAACGTTGCCCACTTCTGTCCACCTGGTCGTGGTGCGTGAACATGTCGCATGTACTTCTGGATGGTCCGCTTGCACACGTACATGCCAAGTTTCAGAAGTTCTCCACGAATCCGCTCAGCACCGAAGACGGCGATTCATCGCTGCCATCTCCTTGATCAAGGCGATGGTTTCTGCAGCGATCTTCGGCGTGTGAGAAGCGGCCTTTGACCTGCGCTTCCAGACCAGGCGAAAGAGCTCCCGATGCCACCGCAGCAGTGTGTCTGGTTGAACAATAAATAGGGCCTGCTCCCATGTGCGAACCAACCTGGCCAGGAGCACGAGGAGTGTTCGATCCGCCTTGCTACAAGCCGGTCGTTTCACCTGCCGATGAAGAATGATGAGCGGTTTTCGTAAAAGAGCGTTTTCTGCGATGAGCTGGGACTTGCTTCTGCCAAGATCGGCGAGCGTTTCGAGGAGCAATGAGGTACTGAGCGGTTTCGTCCAGTGAAGAAAGCGAGAGGGAAGCACGTCCATGCAGAAACCCCTCAACTGCAGGAGATACGTAAGAACACGACCCACGAAATAAGCTCCTCCTTTACATGAGATTGTCGGTGTTCGAGCATGAGAATATGTTAACGACTACCGATTTTATCTTCTCCTACCTTCGTTTGCAAGTAAAGTTGACGTTTAGACTACCTAAGTTTCGTCCAAAATAGCGATAGGCTCGCCAGCGGCTGAAGAGCTTGCGAAAAGCAGAGCGATGCTCCTTAGCTAATGAAGCAACGAAAGAGATTTCATTAGAAGGAGCATCGCCATGAACGAGTCTATCACAGAGACAACGGACCATTTTACTGGGGGTGCTCCGATTAGATATGGTGGATAAATCGACCAGCCCTCGCCAAACCCACTTCGGGCGGGTTTTTAGTGATGAGGCAGTCCAGACAGGCCTGCTCTTCGCAGCGTAAGGCTCCCTCCGAGCTCTTCTGCGGGTACCTTCCCCCATCTCTCCACAACATGACCCTGCATCCACATCGGGCTTTATGCCTCTCAAGCGGAAACCTTTGGCAAGGGGCAAGTGAGCACCTCGCGCGTTGTCCATCGTCGGTGAGTTCTGCCCGCAGCCATGGCTGGAGTCCGGTGCCGATAGCGTTGCGCCGCCAGGTTGCCCCCTCGCTCTCGTGGGTGCACGAGCGCCACTCTCAGTGATTGATGAGGCCGCACAAAATGATAGTATGTTCGCCACCACTCAAGATAAGCCAGCAGCTGTGGGGTCTGCTGAGCCGTAGCCCAGGTGCGACGCGCGAGTGCTGATACCCCATGACGGACAGTCAGATTCACCCGTTCGATAAACGCGGTGTTCAGCCGACCAGAGAAACCTAACCTCTGTAAGGCAACGATGAGATCCGCTTGTGTCCCCAGGCGCATGAGGTGGGTGACCCGCACCAGCTTGCGCCGTTGGTAGCATTTTTTCACCTGGCCGTAGATCAGACCCGCTGCCACCTGCCACTGACGCACGTATCTCCCGCGACGACGCACCTGGAGCCAGTCTCCAAAATGGGCCGTCAGCGCGTAAAAGTACAGATTTAAGCCATCACTGGTGAAAAGCGGGAGACAGCCAGGGGCCAGGATCTGTCGCAGGGAGTGGATGAGCAGGTGTGCTATGTATTGTGTACGGGGACCCAGAGAGAGCACGGGAAGAATTTTCGTGCAAGGGTCGATAGCCAGCCAGAGCCGGGTGCGCAGCTCGTCCAACTGCAGGTGCGGAAGGTGGAGGTTACGGAAGCAGTGCTCGTGCAAGGTCTGTGCATGTTCCCCTGCGCGCGTGAGCCAGGTGGTGATCGTGGCTTGTCGGTAGCCGAAGACCCGCTCGGCAGCCGAAAGATCCAGCCCTTCGGCCAGCGCGGAGAGCACCAGTGCGACCTGCCGAGAGGGGGTTTTCAGACGGTACAGGGGAGTGTGGCGCCGGGCAGTGAACGTGGTGCGGCAAGCCTGACAACGAAACGTCTGGATCTGTTCGGCCTGGCCATGTTTGCCGTCGCCAACCAGCGCATGAGTGTGCGCGTCTGTCATACCGAAGTAGGGGCATTGGTGGTTGGGACAGGCGTAGCCTTCGGTGTTAACCCGCTTGGGGGCTCCTCGTCGACTTTTCACCTCGCACCAGGGCCGCACAGACCCAGGGGCAGGTCCCACAACAGTCGAGTGGGCGCACGAGAGGCGACAGGCGGGGCAGTCCAGCGGGGTTCGTGGCTTAAGGAGGCGTTGGGTTGCGGAGCGGATGGCCCCTCCTGGTGAATGGGAAGGCTGAAGTTGGAACCAGCAAAGACGCCCAAGCAGCGCCACACAGAGGAGAAGGAAGACCACGAGCAAGAACACGTACACATCAATGGCCATAACGATCCTCGCTGTTTGAAATGGGGAGAAGGGAGAGCTCCATATATAAGGAAGGATAAGGAGAGTCTCCCATGCTGTCAAGCGAGTGGGAGAGTTGTCCGAATTATCCACCACCGTGAATCGCTGTACCACCATTGGGTGCTACCATTGGACATGGTGGAGAATTCGACAAGCCCTTGTGAACACAGTTCGGGCTGGTTTTCTTCCCATTCGAAGGGATCAGCTAGGGTACCTGATCCTGTAGGCCCACGCGCTTGTCCCTGCTTTCACCTCCACCAAGCCGCCCATTGCCAAATCACCGGGCGTCTTCTCACTTCCTTCACGCTCACATGGTGAAGCATGGCACCGGCGGTAAAGGATAGCAAAGGACTTCGCGCGTTGACCACCGTCGGTTGGTTCTCCCCGCTGCCATCGCAGGGGTGCGCTGTCGGTAGCGTTGCGCCAGAAGTCTGCCACCTCGCTCTCGGGGCTGTATGAGCGCCACTCGGAGCGATGCGTGGGGACGCACAACATGATAATACGCTCGCCACCATTCCAAATGGGTGAGGAGTTGCGGAGCTTGCTGAACTGTGGCCCAGGTACGGCGGGCCAGTGCTGAGACGCCATGACGGACGGTCAGATTCACCCGCTCGATAAAAGCCGTGTTGAGCCGCCCAGAGAGGCCCAGTCCTTGCAATGCAACCTGGAGAGCTACGCTTGCTCCAAGGCGCATCACGTGCGTGACCCGCAGCAGCTTGCGTCGCCGGTAGCTTTTTTTCACCTGACCGTAGATCAGACCCGCGGCCACCTGCCACTGATATGCTTTCCGTCCACGATGATCCACCTCGCACCACTGTCCAAAATGGGCTGTCAAAGCGTAGAAGTACACATTTAACCCATCGCTGGTGAAGAGTGGGAGGCAGTCAGGAGCCAGGACCTGTCGTAGGGAGTGGATGAGCAGATGCGCCATGTTTTGCGTGCGAGGACCCAGATGGAGTGCGGGTATAATCTTCGTGAGAGGGTCGATTGTCAGCCAGAGCCACAGCACCTGTTTGTGGCTCCGAAGTCTGGTGCGCAGTTCGTCCAACTGGAGGTGCGGGAGGTGGAGATGGAAGAAGAAGCGCTCGTGCAAGGTCTGTGCGTGCAGGCCTGCGCAAGTGAGCCAGGTAGTGATGGTGGCTTGTAGAAGGACGAAGACCCGCTCAGCAGCCGAGGGATCCAAACCTTCGGCGAGCGCAGTCAGCACCATTGCGATCTGTTGAGATGGGGTTTTCAGACAGTACAAGGGGGTGTTGCGCCTGGAAGTGAACGTGGTGCGGCAAGCCTGGCAGCGAAAGGTCTGGATCCGCTCAGCATGGCCATGCTTGCCATCGCCAACGAGAGCATGAATGTCGGCATCGGTGATCCCGGCATACGGGCATGTGCGGTTAGGACAGGCGAACCCCTCGGTGTTCAGCCGCTTCGGGGCACCTCGGCGGCTTTTCACCTCACGCCAGGGGCGCACAGGCGGAGACGCTGGCCCTACCACCGACGAGGGAGTAGAGGCGAGTCGACAGGCGGGGCAATCGTCTGGGGAGCGGGGCTTAAGGAGACGTTGGAGCGTGGTGCGCATCTTCGCTGCTCTCGACTGGGCAGGACCAGGATGAGGCCAACAAAGAGAACAAAGCCGGAGCAGGCAGAGCAGGAGGAAGGACACGAGCAGGAGTAACAACACATGGTGGGGCATAAGGATCCTCGCTACTTGAAAATGGAAGGATTGAAGGAAGGATAAACAGGGTCAAGAGGGATTGTCAAGCCAGTAGGAAAGAAGACTGAATTACCCATCATTGAGTGGGGCTGTACCCATCACAAAAAGAATGGCATCTTGCGCAAAGAGGCTTCTTTGTGGTATTATACTCTGTGACTATAAAGAATATATAGTCACAGAGAAAGAGAAAGACGAAGCATGCCCAAAGCCTTTACTGAACAGGAAAAGGAACTGATCCGCAAACGGCTCCTTGAGCAAGGGCACAAGCAGTTTTCCGCGTATGGCTTGCGCAAAACCAACATTGAGGAGCTGGCCGAAGCGGCTGGCATCTCAAAGGGGGCCTTTTACCTGTTCTATGCGTCCAAAGAAGCCCTCTTCATGGATGTCGTCGAACAGGTCGAACACCGTTTTCGCCAGGAGCTCTTCGCGATGGTCGACTTGCCAGGGCCCTCCCCACGAGCCCGCCTGTTCGCGCTTTTGCACCATGCCTTTCACCGCGTGAAAACGCTTCCCCTCTTGCAGTTTCTCACGGGCAATGATTATGATCTGCTCATACGCCGCGTGCCCCCAGCAACGTTTCAGGAGCATGTGGCACATGATCGAGCGTTCATCAACGAGTTGATCACTCGGTGCCGCAACGCGGGTATCCCTCTGCGGGTACGACCTGAGGAGATGATCAGCTTGCTGTACCCGCTTGTGCTGACCATCCTGCATGAGGATGAGTATGCTGGTGCATTTCCCCTGGGCGGCAGTGTCGATGTGTTTCTGGAACTGATCGCGGCTCTCTGGTTGGGTGAGATCGAGCTCCAGCTTCAACCACCAGGCACTTTTTCGCCCTCGTCGAAAGTCGGAGGCACATGATGAACTTGCCGATTGAGACCGTGGATCTTGGGAAACGCTATGGAAAGGTCATTGCGGTCAAACACCTCTCCTTGCGCGTGGCGGAAGGAGAAATCTACGCGTTCCTGGGCTTGAACGGTGCCGGGAAAACGACGACCATTCGCCTGTTGTTGGGGATGATCAAACCCACCTGGGGAACGGCTCAGGTGCTTGGGACCCGGGTGCGCCTGGGGAGCCGGGAACCCTGGGCAGCGGTTGGATACCTGGTGGAGACGCCGCACAGTTATCAAGAGTTAACGGTCTTTGAGAACCTGGAGGTCGCCCGCCGTTTGCATCCCGGCACCCCGCCCGAAGCCGTGGGTCGCATGATCGAGCGCATGGGGCTGGCAGCCTATGCCGACCGGCGGACCGGCACCCTTTCCCTGGGGAATGCGCAGCGGCTGGGATTAGCCAAAGCGCTGCTGCATGCTCCCAGGCTGCTGTTTTTAGACGAACCGGCTAACGGCCTGGACCCGGCCGGGATCGTCGAGATCCGTGAACTCCTGCTCGAACTGACCCGCGAACAGGGCGTGACGGTCTTTCTGGCGAGCCACATCCTGGCCGAAGTGTCGCGGCTGGCCCAACGCATCGGGATCATCCACCAGGGGCGTCTGCTCCAGGAACTGGACGTCGATGAGTTGGAGCAGAATCGGCGCAGGCGGCTGCTCTTACGAGCGAGAGACATGGAGGCGGCCCGCCTGGCGCTCGCTACCGCCGGATATTCTGCTGCAATGCTTCGGGACGGGACGCTCGAACTCACTGATCTCCGTTCACTTGAACATCCTGACGACATCGCCAGCCTGCTGGTTCAAGCCGGAGTGCCGCCTACGCAGGTGCTGGTCGAGGAAGAAGACCTGGAGCAGTATTTTCTCCGGCTGGTAGGAATGAATGGAGGACAGAGCCATGCGTGACCTGACCAATGCCGTGTGGATTGAGCTGCGCAAAGCCACTCGTTCGCGGATGCCCCTGTTCACTGCCCTGGGGTTCCTGGTGCTGGCGTGTGGCCTCGCCTTTTTGATGTTCATCTATAAATACCCCACCTTCGCTCGGAGTAGTGGCCTGGTTAGCGCGAAGGCCAATCTGGCAGGAGGGGCTGCCTCCTGGCCGTACTATCTGGGTATCCTCGGCCAGGGGATCGCGATTGGCGGAATCCTGTTGTTTAGTCTCGTGGAGAGCTGGGTGTTTGGCCGCGAGTTTGTCGACGGGACGCTCTCGGATCTGCTTGCCGTCCCGGTTGCACGTACAACGCTTCTCCTGGCGAAATTTCTCGTTGTGGTCCTCTGGTCTCTCCTCCTGACCGTGGTGCTCTTCCTCGTGAGCTTGCTGCTCGGGGCAGCGATTGGATTGTCACAGGGGACGACGGAGGTGTTCTGGCATGGAACCGCGACCCTGGCAGTCGCCGCCTGCCTGGTCATCGTCGATGTCTTTCCGTTCGCTTTCTTTGCCAGTCTGGGACGAGGCTACTTGCTGCCAATGGGGGTAACGCTCCTGGTGCTCGTGCTTGGCAATGTGGTTGCCATCGCCGGATGGGGAAACTATTTCCCCTGGGCGGTGCCAGCGTTGTATGCCGAGGTGACCGGAAGGGGGAATCTCGAAGCAGCCAGCTACCTGCTTGTGCTCCTCACGGGGCTCGTAGGCATGGCCGGGACCTATCTCTGGTGGAGATTTGCGGATCAGAATCGCTAACCATGCTGGGCCGGAAAGAGCAAGCCAGGCTGAAGCGATTTTTGAGAAAGGAGAGACCAGGTCTTCTGATTTCTCCTTCGGATTTGGTATTATTTCTCACGCAGCGCTGCTCCTGAGCTTCTCGTATTCCTTTCTCCACAATGTCCGTGAGAAGATCGTGAATTCTCATGACTCAGCGGTGAGGTTCATCTGCTAATATATCTTATCGGTGTGACTACCCTCGCGGCAATGCCACCGTGACTTGATCTCAAAGGGCGTGGCGTCTTGGCAAGCGAAGGAGCGCTTCTGCTCTTATTCTACGTTCTCTTGCGATTGCAATTGTTTGTACACGTTCTAGCGGGAGTTGCCTGGATGGGAAAGAAAGGACATCAGAAATTTACCGACGTTTGGGCAAACCAGACGTCTCTCGGAAAGCAATTCGGGTTGTCGTCCATCGCCATGGGCAAGAAGCTGAAGGAACTGGGCTTGCGGGGCGAGGATGGCAATCCAACCGCGCAGGCTCTCTGCCAGGGCTACTGCACGCCGACGCCGCTCAAGGACGGCACTCCGTTCTTCATGTGGCACAGGCAGCAGGTCGAGGAGCTGCTGCGGGCACATGGGTATCAAAGACTCGACCCGCAGGAAGTCAGGGCGCGTGAGCTGGCGGAGAGCTGGGTGCAGGTCCACGAGCAATGGCAGGAGGCTGTCTACGGTGTCGAAGAGGAACTTCTCATGGAGGAGGCGCGGGACATCAAGAAGGAAGCCAGGCGCAGAGGTTTGACCGAGCGGGTCAATGCGTTGTTGCGCGAGCGGAAATTCGAGGGTGAGCCCATCAGCTAATTGCAGTCACGCACCTGCGGGACGGTGGAAGCGCCGTTGTGATTGTGCCGGGCCGCTTGTGCCATGTCATCGTCGCTAGAAAGGAGTTTGAGCGCCCATGCGGATTGGCCTGTTTGCCTCAAACGCGGCCCTGTCCGAGTACTTTGTCACCGCCCTTGGGATGGCCGACCACACGATCACGCTGTATCCCGCGAGGCAGGATCTTTTCTCGGAGCCAGTTGTCGCTGCCTCTCTGCGAAGGCGAGCGCCAGACGATATGCTCCTACTCGAGCTGATCCTGGACAATAGCGGGAGGCAGATCAGTACTCTGCTTGCTTTGATTCAGGCGCAAAGCCCATCCGTGTCGTCTGCCATCCTCCGAGTGAAGCGCTCTTCAGGATTCGACCGAAATATCGCTCCTGGCTCTGCTTTGGCTCACACCACCCTTACCCCCCGTGAATGCTGATTTCTTTCTGACGAGCATAGCGCCAGACTGCACCGGGGTCGGTTACCCCTTGAGCCCGTGCTTCCTGAATCCAGGCACTCATTTCATACTTGTTCTGATAGAGCCGGTTACCACAAAAGATCTTGCGCCGGGCGAAAGCACTTGGTGTCGTCTGCACGAGCCGCTCCCGGTTCTTTGGATCATCTGCTCGTTCGGTATACCACCATGGCGTTTCCAAAACGTAGTGTGGATCATGAACCCATTGGGGGCAAGGGACATCATAGCGTTCACACAGAAACTCGACAGTGGCGGCACAAAATGCACTCCAGCGGTGGGTATGCTCCGTGTCCTGCGGTGGCTTTGCGAGTGGTTCACTCACTAATGCGGCACGTCTGTCTTTGGCATACCCATACCAGGCATTGCGAAAGTTGCCCAAGGCAATCCATGGCTCCTCCCCCCCACAGATCTGCAAGTAAGCCTGGGTCATGGTTTGCAGCGTTCCAAAGGTAGTTGACATTACGCATCCCTCTTTCTTCTTCGGATGATGCCTGCTGTTACTCTGGAAAAAGCTCCTCAAGAGCATGCTCAATATCTTCAGCATTGGTGGCTTGTGCCGCAGGCGAAACGTAGCGGTCCAGCAATCGCCGAGCGTGTTGCCGTGTTTTGACCTTCACGTACGGAAGCAATACTTTGCTATCTTCGATATCTTTCTTTCTCCCTGCCAGGATCTTGAGGGCAAGAATATACGTTTTGGGTGGAACGTAGATATAGAGTGGGCCAAACTGCTTCCATAACGTCCCTTTCGGAATCGTCACCATATCATACATCAGCAGGTGCGTCATGTAGTTGAACCAATCAGGTTCCAGGTGCTGCTTTTCGGCGACCGCTTGCACACCCTCCCGAAGCGCGTCAATGGCTCGGTGAAAGGCATCTTCCTCGTCAAGCCATAAGATGTCAACGTCATCGGTGCTCCGCTGCATCTTGGTGAGTAAGAGCATGTACGCCCCACCAATCATGAGCACACGAATCGGTTTTTGGACGCCCCGGTCCGTTAACTCCTGCCCGAGTTGAGTAAGGTGCACCTCAATATCCCTGGCCTGCATAAGACACTCCTCAGGAGGAAGTATACCACAGGCTGATGACTCTATTGGCTACGTGTGCCGTAGCATGACCGATGAGATCGCCAACGCATTCTGCTAGTCCCACACTGTTAGTTTCGATGCGGCCTTCGCTACAGGCCGACTAAAAGAAACACCCTTCGGCAATCCAGAGTAACATCAGTGAGCCTAAGGTTCAAGATGTATGCAACACTTCCTCGATGCGTGCTGCAATCTCCTTCTGCTTGTGACTACGCATCCCGTAGAGACGCCCAGAAAAGGAGGTCAGGATAGCAATGAGATCGTCGGTCAACTCCTGCTCAGGCGTCTTCCCATCGTTGGGGTGCAGCACGGTGAAACGAACGTTGTACCCTGCGAAAAACGCGGTCAGATATTCCAGCCCGAAGCGGGTTAAGCGGTCGGCGTAGGTGACGACGACTTCAGCCACTTGATCGTTCTGGATCATGCTCAACATCCTACGCAACTGTTTACGATCGGCCTTGAGTCCGCTCCCGATATCAGACAACTCCACAATCTCCAGTCCTGGCCGTTCCTGCTTTGCCCAGGTCCTCAAAGCCTCCATTTGAGATTGCAGGTCATCCTGCTGGTCATGACCCGAGACACGTCCGTAGAGTATCACCACGGACTTAGGAAGTTCTCCCATTAAGCGCGCAATTTCTGCCGCAGGAATGCGGGCTTCGTTACCTACTCGGAACGCGTTTATCTTGCCCTGCTTGATCCAGCGCCGGATAGTAATTGGGTGCAGGCCTAATTTGTGAGCGGCTACTCCCACTCGCATTGGAGGTGGTTCCAGCATTTTCTTCATACGCTCGTCTCCTTTTTGTCACCCTACATGGGCACACACCACATGGCAAGCCCTATTGAGCTCAGGTATCCACAAAGCAAAATAATTGTGCGTACCCTTTGCCAATAGTTCTCAGACGACGGGTTTCGTTTCTCCCCGATGGGATCCGTATTGGATGAAGAACACGTATGGCTCTTGCCAGCTTACCGGTTTTCCGATAGGAAAATCAGAATTGTGGCGCCTGGTTGAAAAGCCTGATGTAAATGCGAACGAGTGTCAATCAGTTGCGTTTGGCAGCTTACCTGGCGAGGATTGTGAACAGTTCGACCTGTACACCTTAAGTATAAACAGACAAGGCACGAAAATCCAGTGCTTCCTGACGCCACAGGCCTGAAACACGTTAAAGATAGCACCAGAAGTACTCTCCCGTTTCGGGAGAGGCTCTTCATCGACCTCTTCATCACAGCAACTGTGCCCTGACTTGCAGCGCGATAGACACCAGGTCCTGGCGTACCCGTGCGTTGTCCATTTCAGCGACACTTCGTAACTGACAATACCTTTGATTGACGCCCCGGTACAATCCCACAGGCCGGGAAAAGAGCGTCGAGCGGATATACGGGAAGGCGGATCTGCAGCGCTCAATCACCTCGGCGAGAGACTCATCGTTCAGTGTCACAGTCACATGCGCGCATTCATCATGTACCGAGGGCGCCAGCAGCATTCTTCCCGCATAGCTGACCACGCCACTGGCCCCCTGGCAGGAACTGCTGATGGCGACTCCCGGAATCGCATTCCAGGCGAGTGCGACCACCTCCATCCCAGCATCGACTCCCCCAGTGCGGCAAGCTGCCTCAGATGAATGCTCGAGCTGCTTGAGGTGTTGATACCCCGTATCAGCCATGATCCTCTTGGCATGTCGACGCATCCACCGAAAGAACTGCTCTTCAAAGAGGGACTGGAGCTGTAATACCCCGTCAGCATTTGGGGGAAGCTCTCCAACGGTCTCTTGCCACCAGGAGCTTTCCAGGTTCTTGAGAAACAGGGCGTTGCGTTCTACCCATGGAGCAATCCCGTTCTCAACATCGGCTCGATAGGCTGGATCGATCGCATACTTGCGGCAGAAATGGTGGATGTAACGATCGTTGACTTCATCAAAAAAGAAGGACCGGAGAAAGTGGTCGTGCTCCGTGTGCTGGATCTGGCCCTGGACTCTGCTCAGTTCAAACAGCCCTCGGTCCAAGGTGCTGAGTTCTTGTGCCAGCGTTTTCTCAAGTCGCTTGAGGTCTCTCTTCTCGTGGCGCAACAAGCGGGTACTGTTCGCATGTGGTGCTCGCCGCGCCTCTTTGTAGGAGGCGCGAAGCGACTCGATCTGGTCGGCAAGGGCTTGTTGGCGCCCTCCGCGATCAGGACCACTATAGGCTTCGAGCAGTTGTTGGCCTGTGAAGTCGCTGAGCGCCAGATCCTCTACCTTCCGACGATGCCCTACCATCACATCCCGTTGGCAGAGGCCAACAGCGTTATCGTTGCTGAAGCTTACTTCAAAATGATACTCGTCGACCCAGAAATCCTCTTCAATGCCGTATATTCCCATCGCTGCCTCTCCTGCAGGCTGTTCTCAATACTACTCTCTCCCGCTCAGCAATAGCCAGGACGGTACTTGCCAGCTGTTCAGGGAACCAGCGCTTCTTGCTTCAAAAGCTGTTGCTGGCGAGGGAATTATGCGCTCTGCTCATACATCGTAGCAGGTAGCACACATCCTTGTCTCACGGAAATTCACGACATGCTCACGAGCATGCGAAAACCTGTGGAATGAAAGCTGAAGGTGGTAAAACTAGCGCGCTTGTTTACTCAGCGCTGACCATGCTTTTGCCAGTTCATCTCTCTTAGGTTTATACACCTCCTCATAAAATTTCCGCCGTGATTCTAACGTCGCTCTATCCGTCTGCTCGACGATCTGTAAAGCTTGTTCCCAGGCCTTCGAAAACGCTTGACCAAACCGTTGCCCGATCTGTCTGCTGAAGTCGTCTGGCTCCAGAATCTCATCTCCAATCACGAACCGCTTTTTTCCATCAATCTCTACATAATACGCGATTTCATCACCGAGGGCATCTTGCTGTATCGTTTTGGTAATACTCGTCGCTGGAGTCTCTCTCAAAATGCGTTGCTCGCCGGGATGTTTGCTGCTGGTACCGCCTTTAAACCCCCTTTTTGCAGCTGCATAAAAGATCGCCCGGTTGAGGCCGAAGCTTTCAGCCTCGTCAAGCGGATACCCCAGTGCTTTTGCCCGCGCTGCCTGTAAGAGCGCCATCACCTGAAATCTGCCGACCATAACACCTCCTGAGGATACCTATTATAGGTGCTTCATGCAGTGGACGAGAGTTGGGTAGAATCACTCGAGAAAACATGGCCGTTTTCCGACCTCTTCTCTCTTTGTAATTATTATTCCATATGATGAAGGAAAACGGGAAGATTCCCAAGTTAATCGTATATCAATTCAGGAACCCAGGGTCTCGTACGGCCGACACAACCAGGCGACTGAAGCCAAAGCTCTTGGCAAGTGCATCGCACTTGTCTGGGCACAAGCGGGAGAGGGAGGCGAACGGTCCAGGCCGGCGGGACTGGAAGCAAAGTCTGTCCGCAGTTACGACAAACTATGGGTTTAGTCACAGTAACAAGCATCAAAAATTTCAGGTGGGGGTGACCGATGGGGCTTGAACCCACAACCGCTGGAGCCACAATCCAGAGCTCTGCCTATTGAGCTACGGTCACCACAGAACGCGTACCGTCAGTATAGCGAACGCCTTAAGCGTTGTCAATAGCCCGTTTTCACTTTTACCCCTTGCTTGCTTACTCAAAACCTTTCCCCATCAAAAGTGGCGAAACCTCATGACCACATGGTAAAATCGATATAGAATAACTGTTTGTACCCGTGTAGTGTAGACCAGAGAGAAGTGTGCCAGTGCCGGAATCTTACACCCAACGTATAGCTCACTTCCTCCCAGCCTTCTTATCGTACCTTTTACATAACCCATTCATCTTTGATCTGAGAGCGATTGGCTAGCCGGCCAGCTAGAAAAAGGTGAACAACACATGAGTACACGCCTCTTCAAGCAAATCACTTCCATGCATTCCGTCCCCCTCTACGCTGTCGTGTTAGCCTCTCTCTCTTCCTTTGTCTTGCTTGTCACCCATATGCTTGGATGGGATTTGTGGAAAGTTGCCATACTCATATTGATTGCCTGGCTGCCCATCTGGATCGTCAAAACGACTTCACTCTATCGCCAGTACCACTGGCTGGCTCTCTTTTTCGTCCTGGTCATTGGCCAGAGCGTGCATTTTACAGAACATATCGCCCAGATGATCCAGATTCACATTCTAGGGCTCAGCGGTATGCAAGCTCACGGCATTATTGGCATGCTCGACCTCGAGTGGGTGCACTTCGTCTTTGATGCAGGCTGGGTACCCATGTGTGTATACACCTTATTTTTCATCTTCCGCAAAAGCAATCCATGGCTCTGGTTCCTGGCGGTAATTGTCACCTGGCACGCGCTCGAACATTTCGCTATTATGTCGGTCTACCTCAGAACCGGTCTGGTAGGAACGCCAGGTCTTTTAGCGCATGGAGGAGCAATCGCAGGCGGGCTACCTTTGTCCCGTCCCGACCTGCATTTCCTGTATAACCTGGCCGAAGAAACGCTCATCCTCATTGCCTACGTGCACCAGATCAAACAAACATCTCGCTCTACAGAACTCGATACCCTTCCCCTGGGACAAAAAATATCACCTACACTCTGACAAGCCACAGATCCTTCGCTACGCTCAAAGCCTGCCCTGAGTGGAACGAAGGGATGACACCCGGGCTTGTGTCATCCTGAGCGCAGCGAAGGATCTCTCGTGGGCTTATGAGGAATCACCGGAATAATTTTGCCTCCACCTCACCTTTAGCCCTATAATATGTTGTGACAACACAACCAGACAAAGGACACTCTTCACATGGCATTTCAAGATTTGCGTGAGTTTATCGCCTTCCTCGAAAAAAAAGGACAATTGCAACGCATCAAGACTCCCGTCAAATGCGAGCTGGAAATTACTGAGATTACCGACCGCGTGAGCAAAGCAGGTGGTCCAGCCCTGCTCTTCGAGAACGTAACCGGCTACAATATACCCGTTCTGATCAACACATTTGGTAGCGAAAAGCGCATGTCGTGGGCCCTGGGGGTAAACAACCTCGATGAATTGGGCGAGCGCCTCAAAAAATGGATTGACATGGTGCAGAATCGGCCGCCCGATGGACTGATGGACAAGATCAAACTCCTGCCGGAACTGGCGGAATTTGCCCGTATCGGCCCCAGGACGGTATCCCATGCTCCCTGCCAGGAAGTCGTTCTCACCGAGAACTTCAACGTCAATATGTTCCCTATCCTCAAGTGCTGGCCTGACGATGGCGGACGCTTTATTACCCTGACCATGTGCCACAGCAAAGACCCGCTCACAGGCAAGCGCAACATCGGCATGTATCGCGTCCAGATCTATGACGAAAAGACGGTGGGCATGCACTGGCAAATTCACAAGGGTGGAGCGGCGCATTTCCGAGATGCCGCGCGCCAGCACCGGCGCATGGAGGTGGCCGTGGTCATTGGCGCAGAACCCGCCAGTGTCTATGCCGCCAGCGCACCGCTGCCGCCGGGCATTGATGAGTTGCTCTTCGCGGGCTACCTGCGCCATAAACCTGTCGAAGTGGTGCAGTGCAAGACCGTCGATGTGAAAGTACCTGCCAGCGCAGAAATCGTCTTAGAGGGCTACGTCGATACAGATGAGCTGCGTCCCGAGGGACCCTTTGGCGACCACACCGGGCACTACACACCCGTCGAGCCTTATCCCGTGATGCACCTGACTGCCATCACGCACCGCCGCCATCCCATCTACGCGACGACTATCGTCGGCAAACCTCCCATGGAGGATGCCTATCTCGGTAAGGCCACGGAACGGTTCTTCTTGCAACTGGTTAAAGTCATTCTGCCCGAAGTCGTTGATATGAACATGCCCATCGAAGGCGGCTTCCACAATGTCGTCATTGTCTCTATCAAAAAACGCTATCCGGGCCAGGCGAAAAAGGTTATGAGCGCCATCTGGGGCATGATGCTGATGATGCTCTCCAAGTTCATCATCGTGGTAGACGAGGATGTGGATGTCCAGAACCTGCATGAAGTCCTTTTCCGTGTTGGCAACAACGTCGATCCCAAACGCGACACCTTACTGGTTGATGGGCCTGTCGATGCGCTCGACCACTCCTCGCCCTTTGAAAAGTTTGGCTGGAAGATGGGCTTTGATGCCACCGCCAAGATGCCCGAAGAGGGCCATCCTCGCCCATGGCCTCCCGATATCGTCATGGCCCCCGAGGTCGTGGACATGGTTACCAAACGCTGGAAGGAATACGGCATCAACCTGTAAAATTGAATGTAGGGGCGACCCTTGCGGTCGCCCGGGAACCATGGCCCGACATTCGCCTACTCCTGAAAGAACAACGACCATGAGTGACCCAGGCAAGGCAACCACAAGGACCGCCTCTATAACCGTGAACTTTAACCGTTGGCAAGCAGCGTATAGTACACGCCAGGGCCTACGCGTGCCTTGCCTGGCGAAGTCCGTCCATAGTAGGGGCGATGGCTTGTCCTCGCCCTGTTTTCCCTTGTCCTCGCCCTGCTTCGCCGATATGAAACGCTTATCATGTACGTGTTGCTTGTGTCTCCTGCTACTCCTCGCATTATTCCTTGCCGCGTGCGGAGGTACTAACTCCCCGCCAACCGGAACAGGCCCCGGCAACACGCCCGCTGCAAGTAAGGAACCAACGGCCATTTCAGCCGTCACAGTAGTAACTTTCATCCATGAATATCCATTACCGCAATCGAACGGCGGCCTTATGCGGCCGGCCGTCGACCACGAGGGCCGTATCTGGTTCGGCGAAATGGGGCGCAACTACCTGGCCTACTTTGACCCACGTACCCAGGCATTTCAGCAGATGACGCCCCCCCATGGACACGATGGCATTATGGGCGTGCTGGTCGCGCCAGACGATACCATCTGGTTTGCCGAACAATACGCCAACTACATCGGACATTACTTCCCTACGACAGGGCAATACCAGGTCTACAGCCTGCCAATGCTCACAAAACCCGATCCCAGTGATACAGCTAAGACTCTCACACTATCAGGCGCACCGAACGACCTGGCGCTCGATGCCCACGGCAACGTATGGTTCACCGAGCTGAACGCCGACTCAGTGGGAAAACTGAATCCACGTACAGGCTTCATTCAGCAGTACCCACTTTCAAACAAAAAGAGCATACAAACAATCGCCCCTTACGGTATAACCGTTGATCCCCAAGGGATAGTCTGGTTCACCGAATCTACAAATGACCATCTGGGCCGCCTCGATCCGCGTACCGGCCAGATACAGTTTTTCACCATGCCTGGCCCACCTGCCCAACTGATGGAGATTGCCAGCGACATGCATGGTACCATCTGGATAACCTCTTTCAACGGTGGTCTCCTCCTCAGCTTCAATCCACACACGGGTACGTTTACCCCCTACCATGCTCCCTTTACTGCAAACGGAGCTGGTGGGCTCTACGGCTTAACCATCACTCCCACCGGAGAGATATGGGTGACGATTACGGGGGAAAACATCATTGCGCGTCTCGATGTAGCAGCCCATCACTTCATTTACTACCCCATTCCTACGCCTGGCAGTTTACCTTTTGGTTTAGTAATGGGTGCCAATCATACGATCTGGTTTACTGAAGCGGGCACTAATAAGATTGGAATGTTGAAACCCTGATGAACACAACAAATCGCCATCTCATCTCTTAGCCTCAACATGCTTATGGCAACAGGTACTTCTCAAACCAGGCCCGAATATGGCGCAAACGCTCCAGGCGCAGCCTGGGATGACCACCACGCGAGAGACCGTGATTCTGACCTTCGAAGCGCACAAACAGCACCTCGCGCCCCATATATTTCAACGCGGCAAAGAGTTCCTCCGCCTGCTCTACACTACAGCGCAAGTCGTTCTCACTGTGCATGATCAGCAGCGGAGTATGCATCTGCTTCACATAGCTAATCGGCGACATGCGCAGGTAAAGCTCCGGATCCTCCCAGGGGGTCGTTTCCAGATCATCATCGGCAAAATCCCAGCCGATGTCGCTTGTGCCAAAGAAGGAGTATCGATTGACTACGCTGCGATCGGTTACCGCTGCTCTGAAGCGGTCGGTGTGCCCAACCAGCCAGTTGGTCATAAAGCCGCCATAGCTGCCGCCAGTGACCCCCAGGCGCTGCTCGTCGATGTAGCCCTTTTGTAGCAACGCGTCCACGCCGGCAAGGATATCCAGCGAATCTTTTACCCCCCAGGCTCCTCTCACAGCCAGGGCAAAGTCACGTCCATAGCCAATACTGCCGCGCGGGTTGGTATAAAGTACGACATAACCGGCCGCTGCCAGCATCTGCATTTCATGGAAGAAACCATAGCCGTACTGCGTATTAGGACCACCGTGAATTTCTACGACCAGCGGGTACTTCTTCTTCGCATCAAAGCCGGGCGGCTTGAGTATCCAGCCATCGATTGGCCAGTCTTCCGCACCGGTGTAAGGCATGTACTCAGGTACCGCCACCTCAAGTTCATTGAAAAGGGCAGCGTTGAAGGCAGTAACACGCTGGAGTTCTCCCGGAGATGCGGTCGAACACGTGAAAATTTCTGCGGGATGAGTTGCCTCTTCGATGAGTATGGCCATTCTGTCCCTGGACTGATCGATGCTGAAATCCAGCACGTGCACATTTCCTGGAGTGAGGGTTGGTGGCTGCTTACCTGCTCCATCACCTGGGATAGCGAACACTCGCGTAGCCCCTCTTTGGGCCGCCATCACATAGAGCGTCCTGCCATCGGGCGACCAGGCAGGCGCGGGCACAATGTGCTCATCGGTCGTGTCACTGTTCGTCCAATCCGAGCAACTGCCTTCAAATTCGCTCGTCAAGCAGCGAGCCGCCCCTTGTCTTGTCTCGACGGCAATAGTATAAAGATCGGCGTGATTGCCCGAACGAACCTTTAGCTTTGCTATAAAAGCAATGGTCTTGCCATCGGGCGACCAGGATGGTGAACTACAAGAGAGAGAGCCATCGGTCAATTGTTGTAATTCACCTGCTTTTCCATCCTTAATGGACAAGGTGTACACATCGGGATTGAAGAAACGCCAGCGGTCTTCACGCCGGTTGGAGGTGAACGCGATACGTGTACCATCAGGAGACCAGGCCACGTCACCATCGTCCCAATCGCCATCGGTAAGCTGTTCTGGCTCCAGCCCTTCTCCACCTCCCTCACCTTCGCCACTTGCGCCACCTGCCCTACCCTCAATATCCATCAAGAACAGGTGCTGCCGCCGCTCATGAATAAAACCGACGCCGTCGAGACGATACCAGAGTCGATCAATCACCCGTACCTTGGGTAGGGGTTCACCGTCCTCCGTCTCCTCCATCTCCTCGTCTGCTGGACCAACTGCTGCGCTAAAAATCAAGCGTTTGCTATCGGGTGACCAGACCGGGTCAGAAGCGCCATGCTGCATAAAGGTGAGTTGACGGGCTTCGCCGCCATCTGCCGGGATGAGCCACACCTGCGCTTTACCTTTACCGTGTTTCTTTTGTTCTTTACCATCGCTGCCAACAGCTTCACCTTCACGCTCCGAGACAAAGGCCAACCAGCGTCCATCAGGAGACCAGCTCGGACTATTGGTATTGGCGGGGCCCATAGTGAAGCGCTTCACCTCACCACCCTGGGTGGGAACCATCCAGATGGACGAACGATATGCGTGCTTCTTATCATCGATAGTAGTGACGACAAAGGCCACTCGCCGGCCATCGGGCGAGATACGTGGCCTGCCGAGGAATTTGATCTGGTAGAGGTCTTCTATAGTAATAGATCTTGTCATTCAGTATTTGCTCCAAATTTATTTACGGTTTCTAGTGGTTCGTCAATGTGGATGTGATGGGTGAAATGTAGTGGCGATCCCTTGCGGTCGCCAGGTTCCTACCCCTCAATTGCTGATGGACAGAGCACTAGGCGTTATACTACTTTCTCCGGCGACTTCTTCCTTCGTGCATAAAAGCGTCATCAAGAGTTTCATGTAAACGCTCGAAATCATCTACATCGAGTTGCAGTTCGACGGCAGGTAGATCATCTGGCCTGGAACGTCCTTCCTCGAAAAGCTGTAGCACCATAACGAGCTCGACCTCTACCTCCATTACACCATCCTCTTCCCGGATAGTTATCTTTTCATCGTCTTCGTCGTCTTCGTCGTCATCATGATCAGTGACAGCCTGGATAAATTCGATGTTGGTACGCGCACAGCGGAAACGTCCCGTCACCTTCAGTGCATCGGTTGAAAGCTCCTCTGCCAGTTCACGTACCACCTCCATCATCTGGACGAAAGCATCTTGCAATTGCTCCAGCGCATCTTCTTCATCAACAAGAGCAGCCTCGCTCTCAGCCGTCAAATCGCCACTTTGAGCCTGGTGCTCAACTCCGGCGGCGCCACCACCCTCCGGCAAACGCTGGCGTGCCAGATCGTTCAGCCGTTCGAGCGCCTGAGCTAAGGCAGGAGAAAAGGTGCCGCCTTCGCGCTCGCCTGGCCTTGTACCTTCGCTCGCCTTATCTCCTTCGTTCCCATTGCTATCCTCCTCCGACTCCAACTCGTCTTCATCATCTTCGTCCAGGCCAACTGCAGATTCCACTAGCAATATCTGCTGGTGGAGTAGTTCCGCCACTTCCTTGCTCATAAATGCCATTACCCGTGCCTGCCGGGATGCAGCAAGCAATTGAAACGGAGGCCAGTCCCGGTAACGATCTCGACTGCGCAAGTAGCGCATCTCCACCATTCCCAACGTATCCAGCCGCAGCGAAAGTTCCATGCGTCCCTCCTCCTGAGCAGTCCAGCTCCTGTATATAATTTCATTTTCCAATTGTGATGATATGCTCCATCATCATATCACAAGAGAGAGCCTGAGACACAACCATCAGCATTAGTACCTGGGATTGGATGCCGCTTGATAAATCTTTTTGATCAACTTTTTCGTATTCAAGGAAAGCAGTAACTATTCAGTAGGGGGAACCCTGTCTGGGGGACAGGTAACAGGGGGACGCAATCCTCCTGCTGGAGTTTGGGGAACCGTGCCTGGGGGGGAGGAAGGAGAGCCTGGGAGGCTCTCACACATCCCCAGCAAGCTTCTCTCTCTCTCCATTACCCGCCTCCGCAGGAGGCAAGTTATGAGGGGATATCAGTCATGAGACTTGACAGCGATCCTTGCCGCCTTAATCCGCTCTACCGCCTCGATGAGGTCACGTAGTTCGACCTGAGCTTTCCCATATC
>WNGQ01002671.1_pt1 | contig 24539 bp, 21 predicted proteins | sample 5407661 | NCBI WGS metagenome assembly WNGQ01 (sample SAMN13153382, study PRJNA577476) | soil metagenome | isolation source: 60 cm soil or saprolite under Garry oak tree replicate 2 | place: USA:California | collected 2016-06-15 | reverse complement strand
AGGAGCGGGACATCGCGGTGCGCGGCTACGCGCTGCGGCTGCCGCTTGACCTGATCCTGGTGGCGAGCGCCAACCCCGAGGACTACACCAGCCGCGGCCGGATCATTACGCCGCTGAAGGACCGGTTCGGCGCCGAGATCCGCACCCACTACCCGCAGTCCCTGCCGGACGAGCTGGCACTGATCCGCCAGGAGGCGGAGATCGCCGCGGACGGGGCCGACCCCGGCGCGGGGCTGCCCGCCCACCTGGTCGAGGTCATCGCGCGGTTCACCCGCCTGGTCCGGGCCTCGCCCGCGGTGGACGCGCGCTCGGGCGTCTCGGCCCGGTTCGCGATCGCCGCCGCGGAGTCCGCCGCGGCATCGGCCGTGCGCCGCGCCGCGCTGACCGGGGAGGCGCCGCCGGTGGCCCGGATCTGCGACCTGCCGCCGGTGGTGACCAGCCTGCGGGGCAAGGTCGAGTTCGAGGTCAGCGAGGAGGGCAGGGAAGAGGAGGTGCTCGGGCACCTGCTGCGGCGGGCGACCGCCGACACCTTCCGGGCCCGGCTCGGCAGCGCCGACCTGTCCGGCCTGCTCGCCCTGTTCGAGGGCGGCGGCACGGTGGAGACCGGTGAACTGGTGCCCGCGGCCGGCCTGCTCGGCCGGGTCGGCGAGGTGAACGGGCTGGCCAAGATCATGCAACGGCTCGGCATGGAAGGCAGCGAGTCACTCGGGCACGCGGCCGCGGCGGTGGAGTTCGCGCTCGAAGGGCTCTACCTGATGCGCCGCCTGTCCAAGGACGAGGTGGACGGCGGGGCGGTGTACCGGACCTAGCGGGCGGCTCCCGCGAGATCCGGCCCGCCCTGAGGAGGATGACGTGACTGGTTACCGGTACGGCCCGTACACCGGCGGACCTGACCCGCTCGCGCCTCCCTACGACGCGCGGCGCGCGCTCGACGAGATGGGCGAGTCGGTGCTCGGCGGCGCCGACCCGGGCAGCGCGCTGCGCGACCTGCTCCGCCGCGGCATGCAAGGCCACCGCGGCCTGGACGACATGCTGCGGCGGGTCCGGGAGCAGCGCGAGCAGATCCGCCGCCGCGGCCGCCTGGACGGCATCCTGGAGCAGGCCCGGGCCCTGCTGGACACCGCGATCGGGCAGGAGCGGGCCGAGCTGTTCCCCGACCCCGGCGACGACGCCCGGATGCGCGAGGCCGAACTTGACGCGCTGCCCGCGGACACCGCGCAGGCGATCAGCCGGCTGGCCGGCTACGAGTGGCGCTCGGACGCCGCGCGGGAGACCTTCGACAGGGGCGAGCACACTCAGGAGGACTTCGACGCCTTCATGGCGCGCTACGGGGACCTGTTCCCCGACCGCCCGGCCAACCTGGAGGAGCTGGTCGACCAGCTGGCCCGCCGGGCCATGGCGGCCCAGCGGCTGTTGTCCTCGCTGTCCGCCGAGCAGCGGGACGAGCTGGCCAGCCTGATGGACCAGACGCTGGCCGACGCCGGCCTGGCCGCGGAGATGGCCAGGCTGGCCGGCGCGCTGCGCGCCCGCCGCCCGGACCTCGACATGGCCGGCTGGCAGCAGGAGACGATGACCGGGGAGGAGCCGCTCGGGCTCGGCGACGCCACCACGGCGATCTCGGACCTGGCCGACCTGGCGGACCTGGCGGCGGCGCTGGGCCAGGACTACCCCGGCGCCAGCCTCGACGACATCGACGAGGACGCGATCCGCCGCTCCCTCGGCCGCCAGGCCGTGGACGACATGGACGCGCTGCGGCAGATCGAGCGGGAACTGGAGCGGCAGGGGTACCTGCAGCGGACCGCGGGCAAGCTGGAACTCACCCCCAAGGCGGTGCGCCGGCTCGGCGAGACCGCGCTGCGGCAGATCTTCGCCGACCTGCCCGAGGGCCGGCTCGGGGACCACGACCAGCGCGACGCGGGCCAGGCGGGCGAGCCCACCGGGGCGACCCGGCAGTGGCGGTTCGGCGACGAGCAGGCCATCGACACGCCCGCGACGGTACGCAACGCACTGCTGCGCGATGCCACCGCGGTCCGGGACCGGGCCGCCGCCCGCCGGGACGCCGCCGGCACCGGCCTGGGCGAGGGGCTGCCGCTGGTCCGGCTGTCCCCGGACGACTTCGAGGTCGAGGAGACCGAACGGCGCGGCGCCGCCGCCGTGTGCCTGCTGGTGGACCTGTCCTACTCGATGGCGCTGCGCGGCACCTGGGGCGTGGCCAAGCAGACCGCACTCGCGCTGCACGCACTGGTCCGCAGCCGCTTCCCGCAGGACGCCATCCAGGTGGTCGGTTTCTCCAACTACGCGCGGGAACTGCGGGAGACCGATCTGGCCGGGCTCGGCTGGGACATGGTGCAGGGCACCAACCTGCATCACGCGCTGGTGCTGGCCGGGCGCTTCCTGGACCAGCGGCCCGAGCACGATCCGGTCGTGCTCATCGTGACCGACGGCGAGCCGACCGCGCACCTGCGCCGGGACGGACAGTATTGGTTCGACTGGCCGCCCGCGCCGGAAACACTGGAATTGACCCTTGCCGAGGTTGACAAAATGACCAGGCGGCGGGCCCCGCTTAACATTTTTATGCTCGTTGATGACGAGCGCTTGACCGCATTTGTCGAGGAAGTCGCCCGGCGGAACGGCGGGCGCGTGCTTCGCGCCCAGCCGGATAGGCTCGGCGAGTACGTCGTAAGGGACTTTCTGCGCACCCGCCGTAAGGGCAGACGCTAGATTTGCCTGAGAGCATTGAGCAACTCACACCGTAGCGCCCCCCTCCCGTAGTAGCGTTCGGCAGTCATCTCTGATGAGCGGGCCTGTGCAGCGGCAGGTGGAGCGGGGCCCGCGCATCTGTCAAGGAGGAACACGTGAGTTCTGTGACCGCGTCTGGCCGGTCCTCCGGCAAGACGATCATCGCGATCGTCCTGGTGGTCATCGCCGTCCTGGCGATCGTCGCCGGCATCATCTACTTCATCGAGCCAGCGCATTCCCTGCCTAGCATCCTCGGCAAGATCACCCACCCGCCGGCCTCGGCGGCCCGGGCCAACGCGAGCCGTTCCCTGCGCGGCGCCGGCGCCATGGTGGTCGCCGTGATCGCCCTCGTCGCCGCGTTCTTCGTCAACCGCAGCAACAAGCCCGCCGACGACGGCAGCCGGGACCCCGTGGACGCCTCCAGCCGCAACTGACCCGCCAAGCCCGGACGGGCTTGCCGTGCACCAAAATGATCCCCTGGCACCGTGTGCCAGGGGATCATGACTGTCCGCACGCTACGCCTCTAGGATCGGCACATGCCCCTCACCGACCGGCTAGGCGCCAGTGTGCAGCCTGCTGGCACATCGTTCCCCGACCGGCTCATGATCTGGCTGCACGTGGCCTTCGTGATCTTCACCATCGGCCCGGTCACCATCGCGATCCTGTCCAGCCCCCGCTACATCAGAACGCGCAACGTCGCGGTGCTCCGCCACATGCTGCGGACGACAAGGATCTTCGGCACGGCGTCGCTGGGCGTGCTGGCCTTCGGGCTCGCCGCCGCGCAGGCGCTGCACAAGCTGAACTCCACCTGGATCACCGCGGCCATGACGCTGTTCGTGGTCTCCCTGGTCCTGCTCGTGCTCATCATGCGCGATCAGCGGCGGGCCGTGGTCGCGCTGGAAACGGCGAGCGAGCACGAGGCGCTGGCCACCGCGAACTCCGCACCGTCCGGCGACGGCCGGGATGACCGGAACGGTCATGACGACGCGCCGGACGCCCAGGCCATCGCGGTCGCGGCCAGGGGCCCCGCCGCGTCGGTGGAGCGGGGCCGCATCGCCTCGATGGCCGGCATCGTCACCCTCATCTGGCTGGTCATCCTGGTCCTCATGGTCTGGAATTCCTGACCAGCCGACGCCTCGGGGAGCCACTCCTCCCCAGTCAGCGGGGCCTAAGGCCCCGTGACGAAGGAACGGGGCCTTAGGCCACCGGGGGGTTCCAGGGGGGTCGCTCCCCCAGATCAGCTCAGCGCGTGCCGAAGATCTTCCAATAGGTCATCGGCGGACTCGATGCCGACCGACAGGCGGACGAGGTCGGCCGGCACCTCCAGCGGGGACCCGGCCGCCGAGGCGTGTGTCATCCGGCCCGGGTGCTCGATCAGCGACTCGACCCCGCCCAGCGACTCGCCGAGGATGAACAGCCTGGTCCGCCCGCAGACCGCGACCGCCGCCTCCTCGCCAGCGCGCACCCGGAACGACACCATCCCGCCGAACCCGCGCATCTGCTTGGCCGCGATCTCGTGACCCGGGTGACCGGGCAGCCCTGGGTAGAGCACCCCGGAAACCGCTGGATGCGCGAGGAGCATGTCCGCCACCCGCGAGGCGTTCAGACTGTGCCTGTCCATCCGGACCGCGAGCGTCCTGATGCCGCGCAACGTGAGCCAGGCGTCGAACGGCCCGGCGACCGCGCCGGTCGCGTTCTGCGTGAACGCCAGCCGCTCGCCAAGCTCGGGGTCGGCCACCACCAGCGCGCCGCCGATCACGTCGGAATGGCCGCCGAGGTACTTGGTGGTCGAGTGCACCACCGCGTCGGCGCCGAGCGCCAGCGGGTTCTGCAGGTACGGCGAAGCGAAGGTGTTGTCCACCACCAGCAGCGCACCGGCGTCCGCGCACAGCGCCGCCAGCACGGTGATGTCCACGATCGACAGCAGCGGGTTGGTGGGCGTCTCCACCCACACCACGCGGGCCGGCCGCTGCTCCAGGGCATGCTTGACGGCCTGCATGTCGGTGACCGGCACCGGCTGGTAACTCACCTGCCAGGGCGCGAGGACCTTGTCGAAGAGCCGGTAGGTGCCGCCGTAGGCGTCCTGCGGGATGAGCACGTGATCGCCGGGGCGGCAGATGGTGCGCAGCAGGCAGTCCTCGGCCGCCATGCCGGAGGCGAAGGCGAGCGCCCGGGTGCCGCCTTCCAGCGCGGCCAGGCATTCCTCAAGCGCGGTCCTGGTCGGGTTCGCGGTCCTGGAGTACTCGTAACCGGCCCGCAGGCCGCCCACCCCGTCCTGGGCGTAGGTGGAGACCTGGTAGATCGGCGGGACCACGGCCCCGGTCGCCGGGTCGGGATCCTGCCCCGCGTGGATCGCCAGCGTCTCGAAACCGCCGGGACGCAACCCGCCGGTACCGCTCATCCCGTGGCCGCTGCCGGCGCCGCCCCGGCCGGGCCCGCTCATGCCGCACCGCCGGCCAGGAACGCGAGGACGTCCTGCGGGGTGATCATGCCGGCCGGCCGGCCGTCCACCAGGACCACGGCCGCCCCGGCCTTCTCCAGCGCCCCGACGGCCCTGCTGACCTGCTCGCCGGAACCGACCATGGGCAGCGGCGCGGACATGTGCTCGCCGACCGGGTCCTGCGGCCGGGCCCGGCCGGAGACCAGCGCATCGAGCAGGTCCCGTTCCACCACCGAGCCGAGCACCTCGGCCACCATCACCGGCGGCTCCTCCTTCATCACCGGAAGCTGGGACACGTTGTACTCGCGGAGGATGGCGATCGCAGCGGCGACCGTCTCGTCCGGGTGGGCGTGCACGAAGACCGGCAGCCCTTCCTGCTTGCGGGCGAGCACGTCGGCGACCTTGGGCTCGGCCGTCTGCTCGGTGAGGAAACCGTAGTCGGCCATCCAGTCGTCGTTGAAGATCTTTGACAGGTAGCCACGGCCGCCGTCGGGCAGCAGCACCACGATCACGTCCCCGGGCCTGGCGCCGGCCGCGACGCGGAGCGCGGCGACCACGGCCAGCCCGCAGGAGCCGCCGGTGAGCAGCCCTTCCTCGCGGGCGAGCCGCCGGGTCATGAGGAACGAGTCGGCGTCGCTGACCGCGATCACCTCGTCGCAGATCTCCCGGTCGAACGTCTGCGGCCAGATGTCCTCGCCCACGCCCTCCACCAGGTACGGGCGCCCGGTGCCGCCGGAGTACACCGAGCCCTCGGGGTCGGCGCCGATCACTTTGACCCGGCCGCCGGAGATCTCCTTGAGGTACCGCCCGGCACCGCTGATCGTGCCGCCGGTGCCGATCCCGGCCACGAAGTGGGTCACCGTCCCGTCGGTCTGCGCCCAGACCTCCGGGCCGGTGGAGTGGTAGTGCGAATCCGGGTTGTTCTGGTTGGCGTACTGGTCCGGCTTCCACCCGCCGGACGTCTGGCTGGCGAGCCTGGTGGACACCGAGTAGTAGGACTCCGGGTGGTCGGGCGGCACCGCCCCGGGGCACACCACGACCTCGGCCCCGTACGCGCGGAGCACGCTGATCTTGTCCTGGCCGACCTTGTCCGGGCACACGAACACGCAGCGGTAGCCCTTCTCGGCCGCCACGATGGCCAGCCCCACTGATCGTGCCGCCCGGGCGGAGTTCGCCAGAAGCCTCGGCCGCCGCCACCATGCGCAGCGCGATCCGGTCCTTCACCGAGCCGCCGGGGTTGAAGTACTCCACCTTGGCAAGCACGTCCGGACCGCCCGCGCCCAGCTCCTGGGTGACCCGGTGCAGCCGGACCAGCGGCGTGTTCCCGACAAGCTCGATCAGCGAGTCGTGAACCTGCATCACCAGTTACCTCCCCTGCGACACCGGTCCCGGGACGCCGCTGTCCCCGCCAGTCCCGCTGCTCAGACGCTATCCCACGGCGGGAGTGCCCCGGCCCTGTTCCGGCGCTCACGAGGGATGCCACGCTACCCGAGCGATGATCATGAAGTAGCGGGGAACAATTTGCCAGTGCGGGGGGCTGACGTAAGCTACTGACCAGTAGCCCGAGCCAATCCGAGGGAGCAGCCATGCCCGAGGCAGTGATCGTCGCAACCGCCAGGTCCCCCATCGGCAGGGCGTTCAAGGGAACCCTCACCACCATCCGGCCGGACGACGCGGTCCGCCAGATGGCCGCCACGGTGCTGGCCAAGGTCCCCCAGCTCGACCCCGCCGACATCGCCGACTTCATGCTCGGCTGCGGGCTGCCCGGCGGCGAGCAGGGCTTCAACATGGCCCGGGTGGTGGCCATCATGCTGGGCTACGACCACCTGCCGGGCACCACGGTCACCAGGTACTGCTCATCCTCGCTGCAGACCACCCGGATGGCCTTCCACGCCATCAAGGCGGGCGAGGGAGACGTGTTCCTGTCGGGCGGCGTCGAGTGCGTGAGCAGGTACGCCAAGGGCAGCAGCGACAGCTGGCCGGACACGCAGAACCCGGTGTTCGAGGCGGCCAAGGAGCGGACCGAGGCGCGGTCCGGGGAGGGCGCGCCCAAGTGGCATGACCCGCGCGAGGACGGCGCCGTGCCTGACATTTACATCGCCATGGGGCAGACCGCGGAGAACGTGGCCCAGTTGCGCGGCATCACCCGTCAGGCCCAGGACGAGTTCGGCGTCCGGTCGCAGAACCTGGCGGAGAAGGCACTGGCGAACGGCTTCTGGCAGCGTGACATCACGCCGCTCACCCTGCCGGACGGCACGGTGGTCGCCGCCGACGACGGGCCACGGGCCGGGACCACGCTGGAGAGGGTGGCGGGCCTGCAGCCGGTGTTCCGCCCGGACGGCACCGTCACCGCGGGCAACTGCTGCCCGCTGAACGACGGCGCCGCGGCGGTGGTGGTCATGAGCGACCGCAAGGCGGCCGACCTCGGCGTCACCCCGCTGGCGCGGATCGTGGCCACCGGTGTGTCCGGGCTGTCACCGGAGATCATGGGGCTCGGCCCGGTCGAGGCGTCCAGGCAGGCGCTGGCCCGGGCGGGCATGACCATCGACGACATCGACCTGGTCGAGATCAATGAGGCGTTCGCCGCCCAGGTGATCCCGTCCTACCAGGAGCTGGGCATCGACATCGACAAGCTGAACGTCAACGGCGGGGCGATCGCGGTCGGGCACCCGTTCGGCATGACCGGGGCGCGGATCACCTCGACGCTGCTGAACAGCCTCCAGTTCCACGACAAGACGTTCGGCCTGGAGACGATGTGCGTGGGCGGCGGCCAGGGCATGGCCATGATCTTCGAGCGGCTGTCCTGATCCCGGCGCCCCTCTCGCCGGCATCTCCTACCCGGCCGGCTCCTGACCCCGTTCGGGCCGAAGGAACCGGGGTGCCCGGCGGTTTGCCGGGCACCCCGGTAACCGCGGGGTAAACAGCGGGTTCCCCCAGCAATTACTCCAGGCCACCGCGAGGCGGGCGGCCGGATCCCGGGAGTCTGCTCCACGTTTACTCGAAGTCGGCTCTGGGGGTTGCCAGGAGCGCGGCCGTGATGCAGGCTCGACAGGAGCAGGCGTCCGCCCTCTGGAGGTGCCAGTTGACTCTGAACCGCTCCCCGGAAACGCATAGGAACCTGATCGCGCGCATCCCGTCCGTCACCGGACGAGCCCTCCCGGAGTGGTTCGCAAGCCTAGAATCCGGCCCCGCCTTCCTGCGCTGCGAAGAGCGCGCGCACTGGCTGGCCGACGAGCACGGGCTGACTCACGGCTACGCCAGCGCCATCGTGCACGAGTACGAGCTGCGCAGGCGCACCCGCCTCAACAGCGCCTGACGTGGACACCGGGCGGGCCGCCGACTTTCTGCGCGCCCATCACCGGGCGGTCCTGGCCACCTCGCGGTCCGACGGCCGGCCGCAGTTGTCGCCCATCACGTGCACGGTGGACGATGAGGGCCGGGTGCTGATCAGTACCCGGGAGACGGCGCTCAAGACGAAGAACCTGCGGCAGCGCCCGCGGGCTTCGCTGTGCGTGTTCACCGACGGCTTCTTCGGCGAATGGGTCCAGGTCGAGGGGGACGCGGAGATCATCTCCCTGCCCGATGCCATGGACCTGCTCGTCGACTATTACCGGCGCATCTCCGGCGAGCACCCGGACTGGGACGACTACCGGGCGGCCATGGTCCGCGATCAGCGGGTCATCGTGCGGGTCACCATCACCCGCGCGGGCCCGGATGTGAGCGGCTGAGCGCGCTACCGCGCGTATCTTTAAGCCGCTCGCAAGGTACTTGTCACCGGCGATCCCGTTGCGCGCGGAACAAGAGTGCCAGGTGCTCTTATTGTCCGTTCAGTCAACCCGCGTGTATCTACCGCCGGGCAGATCAAGAAGAACATCCGGCCCGTTCTGCTGTGATCCCGGGCACCTGTTCGGCCATCATGATCCGCTCGCTTGTTCGGAATGGAGATCAACGGCCGGGATGCCGGAATGGTGACGTGGGCGCCCACCTGGGGGCGGCGGCGTGCGCCCGGCACGGCCCCCTCGGCGATGCTGCCTGCGCACCAACCACGCGGCGGTGCCGAAGGCCTGGGGGGTCGTTGCTGGCTGCGAGGGGCGTGCCCCCGGTCGGAGTCGAACCGACACTGGGGACCCTTTTAGGGGGCCGGCCTCTTCCCTTGGGCTACGGGGGCTGGGTCATGATACCCCGGCCAGTCCGAACCATTCTTGCTCAAGCGAATAGGGGGAGAAAAACTCGCCCGGGTGCACATATTCAATTCGCGCACTCCGACCCTTGAATGCGAAGCGTTACCAATTTGCCTTGTTTTCGGAAGAATTGCGCACACAGCGTAGCCACGGGCGCGCACCCTGCGTGTGGCCCTTGTGCGCGAGACAGCACACACGCCCGCGGGGCACGGGACCGGAGCCGGCACGGGACCGGAGCCGGCACGCTACTTTCCACCAGGCGGGGCACCGCCGGCTCCGGCCGCCTGGCACGCACGGCCGAACACCGCGTCGAGCATCGCTGGCGTGACGCGCCCGGTGAAGGTGTTCTGCTGGCTCGGGTGATAGCAACCAAGCAGCAGGACCTCGCCGCGTCCCGGGCCGCCGCCCAGGGCCGGCCCGGCGACCTCGGCGCGCCCGGCGGGCGCGGCTCGACCACCTGGCCCGGCGGGCGCGGCTCGACCACCTGGCCCGGCAGGCGCGGCGAGGGTCACCTCGCTGCCGTGGCCGAACTTCGGCCGCGGCCGGGGCGGCGCGAATCCCGCCGACCGCAGCATCGGCCATGCCGCCTGCCAGGCAAAACCGCCCAGGCACACGATGACCCTGACGGTGGGCGCGACCAGCGTGAACTCCGCGGCCAGCCAGGGCGCACAGGTGTCCCGTTCGGTTACCGAGGGCTTGTTGTCCGGAGGCGCGCACCGGACCGCCGCGACCATCCTGGCCCCGATCAGCCGCTGGCCGTCCCCGGCCGAAGTCGAAGTGGGCAGCGCGGCCAGCCCGCAGCGGTGCAGCGCGGCGAAGAGGACATCGCCGCTGCGGTCGCCGGTGAAGATCCGCCCGGCCCGGTTGCCTCCGTGCGCCGCAGGGGCGAGCCCGAGGATGAGCACCCGGGCATGCTCATCGCCCCAGCCGGGAATCGGCCGGCCCCAGTACCGCTGGGTGCGCGACGACGCGCGTTTGGCCGCCGCTACCTGCTCGCGCCATTCGACCAGCCGGGGGCAGGCGCGGCACACGGACTGCCGTGCCATCAACTCGCCCAGGCTCCCGGCCGCCTCGGCCTCAGCGGCCAGCGCGCGGACCTGTGCGGCGTCGGCGGCCACCGGAGTGGCGGGCGTAGCCGGATCCTCCGGCCAGCCGCTGCCCGGCGGCACCGGCAGGCCCAGCGCCGCCGGTGTCCCTGGCGGCCCCGGCGTCACCGGCCCGCACCTGCGGCCAGGGACCAGGCCAGGCCGTCGAGAATGTCGTGCTCGCTGACCAGCACCTCGCCGAACCCGAACCGCTCCATGATCCGCGTCAGCACGAGTGCGCCGCCGCCGATCACGTCCACCCGGCCCGGATGCATCACCGCCAGCCGCTGCCGTTCCGCCCGGGTCTGTGCCAGCAGGCTCGTGGTCACCTCGCGCACCGCCGCCGCGCTGAGCCGGGAATGGTGGATCCGGTCGGCCTGGTAGCTGTCCAGCCCGAGCACCAGCGCGGCCACCGTGGTCACCGAACCGGCCAGGCCGACCAGGGTGCGCGCGGCGGTCACCGGGATCTTGCCCGCGACCACGTCGAGCGCGGCATCGATGTCGGCGCGGGCCGCCGCGATCTCGCTATCGCCTGGCGGGTCGTGCCGCAGGTGCCGCTCGGTCATCCGGACGCAGCCGATATTGACGCTCACCGCCGCGGTCACCGCGCCCGGGCCACCGAGCACGAACTCGGTCGAGCCACCGCCGATGTCGGCGACCAGGTACGGGGCGGCCACCTGCCCGGTCAGCTCCTCGGTCGCCCCGGTGAACGACAGCCGTGCCTCGTCCTCGCCGCTGAGCACCTCGGGCTCGATCCCGAGGATGTCGCGCACCCCGGCCACGAACTCGCCGGCATTGGCCGCATCCCGAGTCGCGCTGGTGGCCACCATGCGCACGGCCGACGCCGACGCTTCGGCGATGATCCGCTGGTAGGACCGAAGCACCCGGAGGGTCCGGGCCAAGGGCTCGGCGCCGAGCCGCCCGGTGGCATCCACGCCCTGGCCGAGCCGCACGATCTCGAGCCGCCGGTCCACATCGGCCAGCCGGCCCGCGGCACGGTCCACATCGGCCACCAGCAGCCGCACCGAGTTCGTGCCGCAGTCGATCGCCGCCACCCGGACGACGCCCGCGCCGGTCACCCGGCCCCGCCGTTCACCGGGGCCCGCCGTTCACCGGGGCCCGCCGCTCACCCGGGGCTCCGCGTTCACCGGGGTTCCGCGTTCACCGGGGCTCTCCGCCATTCACCAAGGGTTCCCCGCCTCCCGCAGCGGCCGCGGGACGGACGCAGGGGCCTGCCTCCCACCACGGCCCGGCCTGCGCCGCGGCCTCCCGGCCCAGCGGGTTCGACCCTGGCACCGCCAGTTCGTGCGCGGCCAGCGCGTGCAGGCACTTCACCCGGGCGGGCATGCCGCCCGCGCTCTGCGTGCCGGCCGGCAGCGGCTCCACGCCCGCGGCCCGCGCCGCCTCGTCACGCCGGGCCAGGTAGTCGCGGTGCGCGGCCTGATACGCCGCGCGCAGTTCCGGGTCGGCGGCCAGCCGCTGCTGCATCCGCTGCATGACGCCCGCGGCTTCGAGCCTGGCCACCGCCGCGGCCGCCCGTGGGCAGGTCAGGTAGTACAGGGTGGGAAACGGTGAGCCGTCGGCCAGGCGGGGAGCGGTCTCTACCACGTCGGGCAGCCCGCACGGGCAGCGGTGCGCCACGCGCCGCAGCCCTCGTGGTGGCCGGCCAAGCTGCAGCGCGACCACCTCGGCGTCGGCGGTCACCGGGCGCTGCCCCGGTTCGCCTGCTGCACCGACTGCCACAGCCGCTCGTACCAGGGCGTGAGGCTGGCCGCGGCGGACGCCGTGCCGCGATGGGCCGTGTGTCCGCCGATGACGACGTAGCAGGTCTGGCCGCGCAGGCACATGTGCAGCTTGTTCCTGGCCAGCTGTTCGACGTAGGCGGGATCGGCCAGCCGTTGCTGCTGGTGCTGGAGCGCCTGCAACTGGCCGTCGAGCATCTGCCGTTCGGCCTGCAGTTGGTCGATCTGCCGGCGCTGGGCGATGTACTCGCGCACCGGGTAGGCGAGGCTGAGCGCGATCGCGCAGATCACCACGGCGAGTACCGCGGCCCGGCTGGTGAGCCTGACCCGGTCCCCGCCCGGCGGGCGGCCCAGCGTGGGGATCACGGGCCGGCGGGCGTCCTGGGGAAGGCCGCGTGGCCGGCGAAGGCGGCGGCGTCATCGAGGAGTTCCTCGATCCGCAGGAGCTGGTTGTACTTGGCGACGCGTTCCGACCGCGCCGGGGCCCCGGTCTTCAGCTGCCCGCAGTTGGTGGCGACCGCGAGGTCGGCGATGGTGGTGTCCTCGGTCTCGCCCGACCGGTGACTGATCATGCAGGCGAACCCGCTGCGGTGCGCGAGCGAGACCGCGTCCAGCGTCTCGGTGATCGTGCCGATCTGGTTGACCTTGACCAACAGGGCGTTCGCACTGCGCTCGGCGATCCCGCGGCGGAGCCGTTCCGGGTTGGTGACGAACAGGTCGTCGCCGACGACCTGCACCTTGCCGCCCAGGGCCGCGGTGAGCGCCTGCCAGCCCGCCCAGTCATCCTCGGCCAGCGGGTCCTCCAGGGACACGATCGGGTAGGCGCCCAGCCATTCGGCGTACAGCTCCAGCATCTCCGCCGACGAACGCGAGCCGCCCTCGAACCGGTAGCCGCCGTCGGAGTAGAACTCGGTGGCGGCCGCGTCGATCGCGAGGGCGATGTCGCGGCCGGGCCGGAAGCCCGCCTTGCCGATCGCCTCGACGAGCAGATCGAGGGCGGCGCGGTTGTGCGCCAGATCGGGCGCGAACCCGCCCTCGTCACCGACCCCGGTGGACAGCCCGTGCTGGTTGAGCACCGCCTTGAGGGCATGGTAGGTCTCTGCGCCCCAGCGGAGCGCTTCGCCGAAGGTGCCCGCGCCGACCGGCGCGATCATGAACTCCTGGATGTCGACGCTGTTGTCGGCGTGCGCACCGCCGTTCAGCACGTTCATCATCGGCACCGGCAGGACGTGCGCGTTCGGCCCGCCGAGGTAGCGGAACAGCGGCAGCCCCGCGGACTCGGCGGCGGCCTTGGCGACGGCCATGCTGACGGCCGTGATGGCGTTGGCGCCGAGCCGTGACTTGTCCGGCGTGCCGTCCAGGTCGATCATCGCCTGATCAATGAGCCGCTGGTCGTCCGCGTCATAGCCGAGCAGGTCAGGCTCGATCTCCTCGGTGACGGACATGACGGCCTTGGTGACCCCCTTGCCGCCGAAGGCATCGCCGCCGTCCCGCAGCTCGACCGCTTCGAACGCGCCCGTGGAAGCGCCGCTCGGCGCGGCGGCCCGGGCCTGCGTCCCGTCGTCGAGCAGTACCTCGGTCTCGATCGTCGGATTGCCCCGCGAGTCCAGGATCTGCCTGGCGTGGATGGCATCGATGGTGGCCAAGGCGGCACTCCCGGGTAACTCGGCGCGGTGTTGATGGCGAGGTGTCGGTATTGGAGCCTAGCCGAGCGGGCGCGGTCCATCGCAGCGGCCACGCCGCCGCGCGTTCGCGCCCAGGCCGCCCGGCCCCGTCACAGCACGGCCCGCAGCGCGGCACACCACAGCACGGCCCGCACCACGGCCCGCAGCGCGGCGCGCCACAGCACGGCCCGCACCACGGCCCGCAGCGCGGCATGCAACAGCGCGGCCCGCGACGCCGCGTGCGTCAGGCGGGGTCGCGGCTCTGTTCCTCCGCCCACCGCCGGACCCGCTCCCGGTAGCTCCGCGCGGCGGCGCGCAGTTCCAGTTCCGGGTCGACCCCGGCCGCACGTGCCCGGGCCACGAGAGCGAACAGTGCCGCGCCGATCTCGCTGACCCCGTCATCACCGGCCCCGTTATCACCGGCGCCGCTCTCACCGGCGCCGCTCTCACCGGCGCCGCTCTCACCGGCGCCGCTCTCACCGGCGCCGTCCGGGCCCTGGCCGTCGACACCGGCCCGGCCGTCGACGGCGGCGGTCCCGGCGGCCAGGTCGGTGAGCTCCGCCGGGACGCCTGCCCGCTCCGCCCGCCGCTGCAACTGGGCCGCGAGGGAAAGCGCGGGCTGCCCGAACGGCACCGAGCCCAGGGCCGCGGGCAGCGCGCCGCCCCGGCCGCCACGTTCCGCGGCCTTGATCGCATCCCAGTTGCGCTTGACGTCCTCGGCACCGGACACCTGCACGTCGCCGAACACGTGCGGGTGCCTGCGGATCAGTTTCTCCACGATCCCGTCGGCCACGTCGTCGATGGTGAACCCGGTGCCGTCGGTGCGCTCCGCCGCGACCCGGGCGTGGAACACGACCTGGAGCAGGACATCGCCGAGTTCGTCGCGGAGCGCCGCGGGCTCGCCGCCCTCGAGGGCCTCCAGCGCCTCGTAACACTCCTCAAGCAGGTACGGGGCGAGGGACTCATGCGTCTGCTTGGCGTCCCAGGGGCAGCCCACGCGCAGCGTGTCCATCACCTCGACCAGCCGCAACAAGGCAGCGCCCGGCACCTCGGTGCCAGCGCCCGGCTGCCCGGCGCCTGGCATCGGGCTCTCGGTCACCCGGTCCCCGTGCATCCCCGCCACTCCTTCGTCCGCCGATCGTCAGCAGGCGGGGGTGAGCTGGGGCTTGGTCGACGGCGCAGGCGAGGGCACGGTCGGCGCCGACAGTGGCGTCGCGGCGGGAATGACCCCGAGCGTGCCGTAGTCCATCTGGCCGAACTGCGGGTTGACCTGGATGTTCAGGCTCTTCGCGGCCACGCACTCCCGGTGGCTGAACTGCGCGCTGAGGGCCTGGATCCGGGCCTGGGTACGCGGCGGGGTGCCGCCGTTGAGCCGGATGAACTCCTCGTTCTGGATGGCCTCATACCTGCCGAGGTCCGGCAGCATGTCCGGGGCGAGGCCGTTGGCCACGGCGAGCTGGACGAACGCGGGCCCGGTGCGCCCGGTCTGCCGGGCGAGGGCGGTCAGCGCCCGCTGGCTCTCGCCGGTGGTCACCACCACGTGGTTGCGCGCGGCAAGCTCGTCACGGATCCGGAACCGCAGCAGCCACCCCAGTACCTGCTGCGGCGCCTGCGCCTGCGGGAACTGCAGCTGGATCTTCGCCTTGCCGGCCTGGTAGGCCTGCTCCAGGTTGTTCACCTGGTCGCTCAGGGTGGTCACGGTGATCCGCTGCCCGCCGGTGAGCGCGGCCGTGCCCATCCGGACCGGGCCGCAGCCGGCGAGGGCGAACGTGGCAGCCGCGGCCGCGGCTGCCACGCAGACGAAGGTGCGAGGCACGACTGCATCCCTTCTCATGTGGGCGAGACGTTCGGTGTGACCGGCCTGCTCTCGCCGAACACCGCCTCGATGAGCTGTCCGCACCAGGCGAGCAGCTCCCTGTCGCGCAGGAGCGGGGTGCCCGGTGGCACGGGCGCCCCCGGGCGGGCGCCAGGCGCGTCTCTGGGCACCGGTACGAGCATCGTACGCACCGCCGGCTTCAGCACCGTCTTCGGGTAGAGCCGTTGCGCCCGCACCTGACGGGATTCTGGCAGGTCCACCGGTGCGAACCGGATGTGCGTGCCCTGCTGGGTGATGTCGGTCAGCCCGGCCTTGCGGGCCTGGGCGCGGAGGCTGGCCACGGCGAGCAGGCCGAGCACCGGCTCGGGCAGCGGGCCGTAACGGTCGGCGAGTTCCTCGCTGACGCCCGTGATGTCCGCGGCGGAGTCGATGGCCGCGATGCGGGTGTACGCCTCGAGCCGGAGCCGTTCCCCGGGCACGTAGGAGTGCGGGATGTGCGCGTTGACCGGCAGTTCCACCCGGACCTCGGCCCGCTCGGCGGGCCCGGCGTCGCGCAACTCGCCAACCGCCTCGCCGATCATCCGTACGTAGAGGTCGAAGCCGACCCCGGCGATGTGGCCGGACTGCTCGCCGCCGAGCAGGTTGCCGGCCCCGCGGATCTCCAGGTCCTTCAGCGCCACGTACATGCCCGCGCCCATCTCGGTGTGCTGGGCGATGGTGGCCAGCCGTTCGTGCGCCGTCTCGGTGAGCGGCTTCTCCGGCGGGAACAGGAAATAGGCGTAGGCGCGCTCGCTGCCCCGGCCGACCCGGCCGCGCAACTGGTGCAGCTGGGCCAGCCCGTAGACGTCGGCGCGGTCCACGACCAGCGTGTTGGCGTTCGGGATGTCCAGGCCGGACTCGACGATCGTGGTGGCGACGAGCACGTCGTGCTTGCGGTCCAGGAACTCCAGCATGATCCGTTCGAGCATGTGCTCGTTCATCTGGCCGTGCGCGGCCACGACCCGGGCCTCCGGCACCAGCTCCGCGACCTTGGTGGCGACCTTGTTGATCGAGGAGACCCGGTTGTGCACGAAGAACACCTGGCCGTCGCGGAGCAGTTCGCGCCGGATGGCGGCGGCGATCTGCTTCTCCTCGTACGGGCCGACCATGGTCAGCACCGGGTGCCGCTCCTCGGGCGGGGTGAGGATGGTGGACATCTCCCGGATCCCGGCCACGCCCATCTCCAGGGTGCGCGGGATCGGGGTCGCCGACATGGACAGCACGTCCACCTCGGTGCGCAGCCGCTTCAGGTACTCCTTGTGCTCCACCCCGAACCGCTGCTCCTCGTCGAGGATGACCAGGCCGAGGCGGGCGAACCGGGTGTCTGGTGACAGCAGCCGGTGGGTTCCGATCACCACGTCCACCGTGCCGTCGCCCAGCCCGCGCAGCGTCTCGGCCACCTCGGCGTCGCTCTGGAACCGGCTCAGCGTCCGCACCACCACGGGGAACGGCGCGTACCGCTCGCTGAACGTGGACTGGTGCTGCTGGGCCAGCAGCGTGGTCGGCACCAGGACGGCCACCTGCTGCCCGTCCTGCACCGCCTTGAACGCGGCCCGAACCGCGATCTCGGTCTTGCCGTAACCCACGTCGCCGCAGATCAGCCGGTCCATCGGCACCGGCCGCTCCATGTCATGCTTCACCTCGTCGATCGCGGCGAGCTGGTCGGCCGTCTCGATGTAGGGGAACGCGTCCTCCAGTTCCCGCTGCCACGGGGTGTCCGCGCCGAACGAGTGCCCGGGCGAGGCCATCCGCGCGGAGTAGAGCCTGATCAGTTCCGAGGCGATCTGCCGCACCGCCTTGCGGGCGCGGCCCTTGGTCTTGGCCCAGTCGCCCCCGCCGAGCCGGTGCAGGCTGGGCATCTCGCCGCCGACGTACCGGGTGACCTGGTCGAGCTGATCGGTCGGCACGTAGAGCCGGTCGGGCGGCTGGCCCCGCTTGCCCGGCGCGTATTCGATCACCAGGTATTCCCGTACCGCCCCCTGTACGCTGCGGCTGGTCATCTCCTGATACCGGCCGACGCCGTGCTGCTCGTGCACCACGTAGTCGCCGGGGGTGAGCTGGAGCGGGTCGATGCCGCCGCGCCGCCGGCTGGGCATGCGCCGCGCGTCCCGCGGGCCGACGTGCTGGCCGACCAGGTCCGCCTCGGTGAGCACGGCCAGCCGCACCCCGTCCCAGGTGAACCCGTTCGGGATGACCGCCGTCGTGACGCTCGGCACGCCCGGCTCCGGCGGGTCGGCCAGGTCACCGAGCCGGGCGCCGAGGCCCTCACCGCGGAGCATCTCGGCGAGCCGCTGCGCCGGGCCGTGCCCCTCGGTGACCAGCACCACCCGCCAGCCGTCGCCCAGCCAGCCCCGGACGTCGTCAAGCGCCCGGCCGGTGTCGCCGCGGTAGGCAGGAGCCGGGGCCGCGCCGAGCCGCAGCGCGGTGCGGCCATCACCGCCGGAATCGCTCTCATGATTTGTGCCATACGCAGGCCCGGGGTCACCTCCGCCGGCTCCGCCATCCCTGGCTCCGGGGCTGGCCAGCCCGGTACCGGCGCCGGGGTCGGCGCTGTCGAACGGCGCGATGGTCCACCAGGGCAGCCCCAGGCCGTCGGCGGCGGCCCGCACCTGGGTGATCGACTGGAACGCGGACGCCCTGAGGTCGACCGGTGCCTGGCCGCCCGCCGCCGCGTTCACCCAGGAGGCCTCCAGGAACTCCTGGCTGGTTCGGACCAGGTCAGCGGCCCGCGCGCGGATCCGCTCGGGGTCACAGGCAAGCACCACGCCGCCGGCCGGCACGTGATCGAGCAGCAGCTCCATCCGGGGGGCGAGCACCGGCGCGAGCGCCTCCATGCCCTCGACGGAGATTCCGTCGGCCAGCTTGCCGAGCACGTCGGAGAGCCCGGGGTGGTCGGCGGCGAGGTGCTTGGCCCGGTCCCGCACGTCCGGCGTGAGCAGCAGTTCCCGGCACGGCGGCGCCCACAGGCCCTCCGGGGCCGGGCCGAGGCTGCGCTGGTCGGCGACGCGGAAGAACCGGGTCTCCTCGACGGTGTCGCCGAACAGCTCGACCCGTACCGGGTGTTCCTCGGCGGGCGGGAAGACGTCGATGATGCCGCCGCGGACCGCGACGTCGCCGCGCCGCTCCACCAGGTCGGTCCGGGTGTAGCCGATCTCGACCAGCCGGGCCACCATCTCGTCCAGGTCGCAGGTGTCGCCCTCGGCCGCCGAGACCGGTTCCACGTCGGCCAGGCCCCCCACGATCGGCTGGAGCAGGGCCCGCACCGGGGCGACGACCGCGGCGACCGCGGCGGTCCGCGAGCTGGCGGGATCGGGGTGGGCCAGCCGGCGCAGGACCGCCAGCCGCTTGCCGGAGGTATCCGAGCGAGGGGACAGCCGTTCGTGCGGCAGCGTCTCCCAGGCGGGGAAGTAGGCCACGTCCGCCGCGGGCAGCAGCGCGCCGAGCGCCCCGGTGAGTTCTTCCGCCTCCCTGGCGGTCGCGGTGACCGCGAGCAGGAACCGGCGGGCCGGCCCGGGCAGGCCGGTCAGGGCGGCGGCGAGCAGCGGGCGGAGCGCGGCCGGCGCGGTCACGTCCGCGCCATCGCCCGGGTAAGCTCCGCCAGAGCTCGCCGCGGCCTGGTCCACGACCTGGCTGAACTGGGGGTCGTCCGCGATGACGTTGAGGAGGCCGGCGAGGCTCATGATGTCCTTGAGTAGGCAGCACGAAAGGCCCGCACTGACGTCAGCGGGGGGCTGGCGGATGCGGGATACCTCCACCTTATTGCCTTCTGGGAGGCGGCAGTCCCGGTCCGCGGCAGCCGTTGCGGCTTGGAGCGGCAGAACTTTCTGTGCCTCTCTCCCACAAGTTCGCAAAAGCCTCAGGCTACGCTATGGTGCCGTGACTTCGGAGAACGGGATCCCCGGGGAGAGTTCCACAGGAGGGGGGACCGGTCCCGCCCCCAGGCGTGCCGCGGCAAGGCCGCGCGCTGGCCCTGTGAGCCAGGCGCGGTCGGGTGGCCGGTCACGGGCCGGCAAGACCGCCGCGGCCGGCCGTGGCCAGGCCGACGCGCTTGCCGGCAAACCAGACGCGCCACCGGCCCCGGCCGATGCCGACGGCCCCGCCGCGCCCCGGGCCGGCAAGTCCCGTGCCGCTGCGGGGCCGTCCACGGCCCGGGCCCGGTCCAAGACGGCGGCAGCCACCGCCCGCCCGAAGACGGCCGATCCGGGGTCGAGCACGGCGGCAACCGGCGCCGGGACGAACTCCCGGGCCCGGGCCAAGACCGCCGCACCCGGCACCGGACGAAAGCCGGCAGCCGGTGCCGCACCGGACACACCGGCCCCGAGCGCCGGGCCGGGCACGGCCGCATCCCCCGCCGAGCCGGACATCGCCCCCGCCGGGCCGGGCACGGCCGCATCCCCCGCCGGGCCGGGCACGGCCATCGCCCCCGCCGGGCCGGGCACGGCCGCATCCCCAGCCGGGCCGGGCATGGCCATCTCCCCAGCCGGGCCGGGCACGGCCGCATCCCCCGCCGGGCCGGGCACGGCGGCGGTCAAGGCGACGCCTGAGGTGGCGCCCAGCAGTGCCGAGGGTTCGCCCGTGGCACCCGCCACGCCGGGCGAGCCCGGTGGCGCTCCGTTGCCAGACGTACCCCCGGGCCCCGCTTCGGCGGGGGCGGGCAGCGCATGGCCGGCGGCGCCCAGGTCCACCGCGGCAGTCGATGCCGCCCGGGCCAGCGTTCCCTCGGAACCAGCCGCGGCCACGACGGCGCAAGCGGTGCCCCTGGCGGACGCGATCACCGAGCCCCAGCCCGTCACGCCGCCCGCTGAGCCCGAGAACGTCACGCCGCGGGGCGCACCCGCGACCGCCGCCACACGGGCGGCACCCGTGGCACCCGAGCACACCACGCCGTCCGACGAGCCCGGGGACGTTCTCCGGCACGGCGCACCCGCGACCGCCGCCGCCACGCGGACGGCACCCACCGCGGCCGGGTCCACCGCACCGCCGGACGAGCCCGAGGGCATTACGCTGCTGGACCCACCCGCCGCGACCCGGCGCCAGGCACCCCCAGTGCCTGCCCGGCCAGCGGCACCCGCGTTCGGCCCGTCGGCGGCTGACCCGGCCGCGGCCACCGGAGACGCACCGGAGGCCACCGGCTATTTCCAGCCCACGGTGGCGAGCGCGGTGCCCTACGAATTCCCCAGCACCGGCAGCGTGCGGCTGCTGCCGTCGCCGGGACGCGGGCCGGGCACCGGGCCTGGCCCGGCAGGCCCGGTATCCGCATCAGGGACCAGGGCCGGGCATACCGCGGCCGGCCGGGGCACACCGCTGCCGGGGCTGGCCCGGCCAGCGGCCGGGCCAGGAGCCAACGCGTCTCGTCCCGCAACCGGCGGTGGCGCGCACACCACTCCAGACCGCGCCGTTCCCGGCTACGCCACCCCGGACCGCGCCGCTCTGGATCGCGCCGTTCCGGACCACACGCTGCCAGGCCGCACCGACTGGGACCGCGCGGCCCCGGGCCGCGCTGCCGCAGGCTCCGCCTCCTCGGGCTCTGCTTCCCCAGGCCCCGCTTCCCAGGGCCCCGGTTCCCCGGGCCCTGCTTCCCCGGGCCCCGCTTCCCCAGGCCCTGATCCTGCGGGCGCCGCAGCCTCGGGGCCCGCTGTCACCGGCCTTACCGGCACCGGCCTTACTGGCACCGGCCTTACTGGCACCGGCCTTACTGGCACTGGCCTTACCGCCACGGAACCCGCCGCCCGGGACGGCACAGCCGGCCGGGCCGCCCCGGCTCCGGTGGTCCCGCGCCTGGCCCGCGGGGACCTGTTCGGCCGCCACACCCGGTCCTACGCCGCGGAGCACTCCGGGCAGCGGATCACGATCCTGCATGCCGGCTGCACCACGGCCGAGGACCTGGACACGGAGGCGCTGCGCGCCGCCGGGGCGCGGCTGAACGTCAGCATGATCGACGAGGGCACCGAGGTCACCCGGGCGGCCGTGGCCAAGCACCGGCGCATGGCCGAGGCGGTACTCGGCGATCTGCGCACCGTGCCGCTGTCACCGCGGGCCTACGACATCGTCCAGTGCTCCGCGCTGCTCGGCCGGATCCAGCACGCCGAACTGGTCCTCGACCGGCTGGCCGGCGCGGTCAAGCCCGGCGGGCTGCTGTTGCTGCGCATCAGGGACCGGGACAGCGCGGCGGGCTTCCTTGACCGGGTGCTGCCCGAGTGGGCGCGGCGGGTCATCTGGCGCAAGCGGCAGCCCGGCGAGCCCGGGCCGCACGCGGCCGTGTACGAGCGGATCGCGTCGGCACGCGGCGTGCATGCCTATGTCATGTCGCACGGCCTGGTGATCACGGAGCGCGGGGCGCTGGGCGGGCTGGCCGGCGGCCTGCCGCCGGGCCCGTACGGGTACCTCACCGCACAGAAGCTTGTCGCCCGCCTGTCCCGCGGCCGGCTGACCGCCGCGCACGAGGAGATGCTCTACGTCATCCGCAAGCCGGAGGACAGGTTCGCCCGGATAATCTGAGCACCCGGGCAGCGGGCCGCTGGCGGGCTGCCAGGGGGCATCTGGGCCGCCGCGCCGGCCGCGGGGGCGATGCCGGTGTCGCGCCGGCCGCGCCAGCCGCCGGGGCGGTGCCGGTGCCGCGCCGGCCGCGCCGGCCGCCGGGCATGCCGGAACCACCTGGCCCGGCTGTCACTGTCCGTGTACCCTCGGGCTTGCCTGGCGGTAGCCGGGGCCCAAGTGGCGGCCCAGCGCAGTGGGCTGGCCCCAGACGGAGGTGGATGTGACCGCTGAGGCGGCGGCCGGGCCGGCCCTGGACATCACGGGCCTTCCCTCCTGGACCCTGGACGAGGGCCAGCTCGGCGACCTCGAGCTCTTGCTGAACGGCGCGTTCGCGCCGTTGACCGGGTTCCTCGGCGCGTCCGACGTGGCACGGGTGGCCGAGCGGGGAACCCTGGACGACGGCACGCCATGGCCGGTGCCCGTCGTTCTCGACGTGCGGGAGGACGCTATCCCGGCGTCGGCGAGCAGGCTCACGCTCAACGACCCGGAGGGCACCCCGCTCGCGATCCTGGACATCACCGAACGGTCCCCCGGGCAACCGCTCAGGCAGCCCGGGCAGTCCGGGCGGCACGCGCGGCCCGACGGAACCGGTCCCGCGATGGCCAGGCTCGGCGGGCCGGTGACCAGATTCCGCGAGCCCGAGCACGGCCCGTTCCGGCAGTTGCGGCTGGCCCCGGCGCAGGTGCGGGCGGAGCTGGGTGACGGCCCGGTGCTCGCGTTCGCCACCCGGCGGCCGCTCAGCGGCCAGCAGATCGGGCAGCTACGGCACTTCGCCGGGCAGCTCAAGGCCAGGCTGCTGCTCCTGCCGCTGATCGGCGGCCCGGCCGAGGTGGTGGCGCGGCCGGAGGCGCTGGTGCGGGCGGTCGCCGCGGCCGCCAAGCACCTGCCGCCAGGGACCGTGATGGTGCCGGTTCCGCTCGCCCCCAGGGACACCACCGCGGCCCGCGAGACCGCGATCCGCGCCGTGGTCGCCGCCGCGTACGGCGCCACGCACCTGCTCATGGATGAGCGGGACGCCGACCGCGGCGGCCGGCCTGGTCACGACGGCGCGTACATCGAAACACCGATCCCGGTGATGCCCGGCGGCGAATGGGCCTACGACCGTGCCGCCGAGGTGTGGCGGCCGCTGGCGCTCATCGAGCCGGGCACCGAGCAGTCCGACCTGGCCGCGGGCGAACTGGAGGACCTGCTGGACCGTGGCGAGGACGTGCCCGCCTGGTACGCGCCGCCCGGCGTGACCGCCGAGCTGCGCCGGGCCCGACCGCCGCGGCGGGAGCGCGGCGTGGTCGTGTTCTTCACCGGGCTGTCCGGCTCCGGCAAGTCGACGATCGCGCGGGCGTTGCGTGACGCCCTGGCCGAGCGCGGCGACCGGACGGTGTCGCTGCTCGACGGCGACCTGGTCCGCCAGCTCCTGTCGGCCGGGCTCACCTTCTCCCGGGCCGACCGCGACCTGAACATCGCGCGGATCGGGTACGTGGCCACCGAGGTGGCGCGGCACGGTGGCATCGCCATCTGCGCGCCGATCGCCCCGTTCGAGGCGGCGCGGGCGCAGGTGCGCCGCATGGTCAGCGAGGTGGGCGACTTTCTGCTCATCCACGTCGCGACGCCGGTGGCGGTTTGCGAGGCGCGGGACCGCAAGGGCCTGTACGCCAAGGCGCGCGCCGGGCTCATCGACCACTTCACCGGGGTTTCCGACCCCTACGAGGAGCCGAGGAACGCCGACCTGACCATCGACACGTCCGTGATGAGCAGGCAGGAAGCGGTCCAGGCGGTGCTCGGGCTGCTCAGCACCGGCGGCTGGCTGACGGGCACCCCGGCCGGGTAACGACCGCGGGGCCCGGCCACCGGCGCGCCTAGTCGTCGTCCTCTGCCCTGGCGCCCGCGTTGAGCCTGGACCGGAACGAGCCGAGCCGCCGGCTCACCGAGCCGGCCATGGCGTCGCGCTGGCGGGACAGCAGGATGTAGCTGGCGGCCCCGCTCACCACCAGGGCCAGCCCGAGCAGCAGCAGCCCGCGGGCGCCGGCCAGGTAGATGAGGCCGGTGGCCGCGGCGAAGAGCAGGATCCGTGCGGCGGTGTAGGCGAAGGTCGCGCGCATAACGAGCCCAGCTTAGGGCAATGCACGACCTTGCCCGGGCATACCATCCGGACCTCACGCCGTGCGTGACCGGACCTCACGCCGGTGCGTGACCGGACCTCACGCCGGTGCTGACCGGAACCTCACCTGGGTGCCTGACCGGACCTCACGCCGGTGCTGACCGGAACCTCACCTGGGTGCCTGACTGGGCCTCGCCGCGG
>WNGQ01009127.1_pt1 | contig 24545 bp, 22 predicted proteins | sample 5407661 | NCBI WGS metagenome assembly WNGQ01 (sample SAMN13153382, study PRJNA577476) | soil metagenome | isolation source: 60 cm soil or saprolite under Garry oak tree replicate 2 | place: USA:California | collected 2016-06-15 | reverse complement strand
GGGGTCAGCGGGCCGGCGGCGTTGTAGCCGAAGAACACCATCTCGCCGGTGACGGGGTCGATCTTGGGATGCGCCGTGAAGGGTCCTGAGATGCCGCCATTGTAGTCGCAATAGCCGCGCCGGCGGAGCGTTTCGGGATCGATCTCGGTCGGCAGATGGCCTTCCTCGAGCGCGAGCAGGCGTCCGCCGTGAAAGATGATGTTGGTGTTAGCAACGCCGCCATCCGGCGTCACCGAGGCGGGCGTACCGGGCAGCTTGCGGCCGAAGCCGCCGAACAAAGCGCGGCCGGCGTCGTGCTCGGCCTGCCATTTCGGGGTGCGAACCCAGCGGTTGCGGTAACTGGCGCGGCCGTTCTCGAGATGGAAAGCGTGCAGCATGCCATCGCCGACGAACCAGTGCGCGCCCGGCGCCTCGAATTGCGGGTTGGGGCCGTTGCGATAAAGCGTGCCGTTGAGTTCGCGCGGCAACTCGCCAGTGACCTTGAGATGCGGCGCGTCGCATTCCATCGGTATCGGCGCCAGATTGGTCCGTGCAGCCTTGTTAGTCACATTCTCAAGCATCCGTCGCTCCCTTAACGTTATCTTTACATCGTAAAGATACGGGATAGAGAGCATGGCGCCGAGCGTCAAGCGAAATCTTTACAGTGTCAAAATCGTGACCTATAAAGCGGACATGGCAAGACCCCCCAGCGCAAGACCTCCCAGCAAGGTCCGGACCCGCCTCCGGCCTGCCTCAGGCAAGACCGCCCCGGCGCGCCAGGGGCAGAAACGAAGCACGTCCCGAACCGCCGGCGCGCGCGAAGATACGCCGTATCATCACGGCGCGTTGCGCGACGCCTTGCTCAAGGCGGCGGAAAGGGTGCTCGAACGCGACGGGCTTGCGGGACTGACGCTGCGCGCGGTGGCGCGCGAAGCCGGGGTGTCGCACGCCGCGCCGACCCATCATTTCGGCGATCTCACCGGTCTTGTCAGCGAACTCGCCGCGATCGGGTTCCGGCAGTTCAACGCGGCAATGGCGGCGGCAGGGTCTGCCGCCGGCAGCGCGCTGATGGAAAAGGCGTTAGCCCGCGCCAAGGCCTATGTCGGCTATGCCCAGGCGCATCCCGGCATGTACGGGCTGATGTTCCGCACCGAACGCCTCGATATGTCGCGGCCGTCGCTGCATGAGGCCGCCGAGGCCTCTTTCGCGGGGCTGGCCGGCGCGATCGGCGCCAGCCGCCAGGAGCAAATTTCCGAGACGGCGCTGTCGCTCGATCAGGCCGCGGCCATCGCGCGGGCGTGGTCGCTGGTCCACGGCTTCACCATGCTGCTGCTCGACGACCGGCTCAGCGACATCCTTCGGCGGCTCCCCAAAGGCACCGACGCGGAGACGTTGCTGGACGCGATGCTCCGCGCCACCGTCGGCCGTCCGCCAGGGCATTAGCTAGCGCCGCGTCAGTTCGACCGCCCGGCCGCTCTCGCCGATCACTTTCACTTTGTCCTTTCCGCATTTGAAATCGTGGGCATTTTCGTCGGCCGCCTTGCGGGCGAGCTCATTGGCATTGGGATTGGCCTTCACGTCGATATAGGCGACATGGCACACCGCGCCGGGCGGCAGCCGCGTCACCGCGAGCATCGGCTTGGCGATCGGCCGCTGGTTCTTGTCCTGGTCGCTGTCGTCGGCGATGTGCCAGCGCTGAATGATCGCGAAGGGCTTGCCGTCGAGCGCGCGCCATTCGACGGTCGTGGTGGTCGAGTTGAACGGGCTGAACCAGGCTTCGGCGGCGGGTTCCCTGGCGGCCGCGGCGCCGTTGCGGCCGACCGAAACCGTCTCGCGCAGATCGTCTTCGCTGACCAGCACCACAAGACCGGCCTTGCCCGGACATACCCGGGTCGCAGCGTCCTCGACGCCATTGCCGGCACCGACGACGCTGCAGTCCTTGGGAGCGGTGGAGGTGTAGCTGCTGCTGAATGTTTGGGCGCTTGCCGGTACAATCAGGCCGGTACTGACGCCAATCGTCGTCGCCAAGGCCATCGCAAGGGCGAACCGCAGGCCAGTGGCGATAGCGGGGTGAGGGATGGGCGTCATCTGGCAACCTTTCGTGGCGGAACTCGTTGATGGCTTCGACATGCGCAATCTGGGGAAGGTTCAAGCGAAATGTGCGAAACAACTGACATTGGCCCGGAATCGTTTTAGAACAGCCGCTTCGCGTTTCCCCTTATCTTCAATAGCGTGTCAGTGCCCGATCCTCATGCCTTCCATTTCGTCGAACAAACCTTACCGCGTTGGCCGTTCCCGCACCGGACTCGGCCTCTTCGCCACCAAGCCGATCAAGAAAGGCGCCAAAATCGTCCGCTATTTCGGGCCGCTGCTGGATTCCCGAAAGAAGAAAGACGATGCGATCGAGAACAAATATTTGTTCGAGCTCAACGGCCGCTGGACCATCGACGGGTCGGTGCGCGAGAATATCGCGCGCTATATCAACCATGCCTGCAAGCCGAACGCGGAGTCTGACGTTCGCCCACGCAAGCGCAAGGTCGTGATCCGCGCCATCAAGAACATCGAGCCCGGCGAAGAGATCAACTACGACTACGGCACCGACTACTTTAAGGCCTATCTGAAACCGATCGGCTGCAAATGCGACGCCTGCGAAAAAAAACGCAAGAAGAAGCGCGCCGAGGCGAGGGCTGAAAAGGCACGCCTGAAAGCCAAGGCCGAGAAGAAGGCTTTGAGGAAGGCGGAAAAGCAAGCCGTCAAGACCGGCGAGAAGGCCCAGGAGAAGACCACGCAAAAACGGAAGCTGAACGGCAAGCATCTGAACGGCAACGCCAATGGCAGGCATTTGAACGGGCACAATGGAAAATCCCCCACAGGCAAAATGATTGCCGCGAAATCGGGGATTTCAGTCAAGCCCGAAGGCAAGCCGGATCGGGAAGCCGGCGTTTCGGCCTAGGCTGCGGACGCCTTTGTAACGAACTCGTCAGGCCCGGCCATAGCGGTCTGCTTTACGCAGACCGCGTAAACTTGTCTGCGATGCCGGGCATCCACACCTTAACGGCATCGCAGCAAGCAGGACGTGGATGGCCGGGACGAGCCAGGCCATGGACGAAGTAATGATCATTGGCGCGCTTTTGCGAACGCCAGGTTTGTCCAGGTGACACCCGCGACACGATTAGCCTCCTGACTGGATTGCGCCCGCGTGTTCAGCAGGAGACGCAAACCCTGCATTCGCGCCAGTTCGATCGTTTCCTCCGGCGTGACCTCGAACATCCGCCGCCCCGGCGGCACCGGCCCGTGCCGGATCTTCATGATGACCGTGCCGCCCTCTCGTACCAAAGAAGCGAGGTTGGGCATAGCGTGGCGGCGTTGCCGCTCGTCGAGATGCATCCAGACCGCGGTCAACATGACGAGATCAAACCTCTCGCCGCGCGCCCGTAACAGCGCCAGCTCGGGCAGGCTGTCGTCGAGCCATTCGATCCGCGGTGACGGGTGCAGCGCCATCGCCGGCAGGCGCATCGCATCGGTGGGCTCGACCGCCACGACACGATGTCCCATCGCTGCGAACCACGCCGCATCGCGCCCGGTACCCGAACCGATGTCGAGAACGCCACTCGGCTCAGCCGGAATCAGATGCAGCACCGCACGGTGCGCGTCGGCGGCCGGCACGCTTTCATAGCGCCTGAACAGTTCCTCGGCCTCGTCGGCATAGCCTTCGGTGCCGCCAACCGGTACCGGCATAAAGCAACATCTCCCCAACGTTTCTCGTCATTGCGAGGAGCAAAGCGACGAAGATCCAGAAGCGATCATATGCCGCTTTGGATTGCTTCGCTTGCGCTCGCAATGACGATATCAACCTTGTTACTGGGCCGCCAGCGCGTCGCCGCTCCGGCGCAGGCCGATATATTGCAACTCGGCCAAAGCACCCACCGCAATCGCCTGGGCCGCGACAGAGACTTCGCCGAGCAGGTTCGGCGTCACCGCACCGGAGAACAACAGCGCGATGCTGGCTAGCGTCCACGCCGCGTTGCCGACGATGACAATCAAGACCAGCGCTTTCGGCATGGTGGGCCGTGTGCCGAGCCAGCCGACCAGCGCGGCATAGGCGATCAAAAATAGTCCGGTCTCGAGCAGCAAGGTCTCGGGCAGGTTGAGCAGGGGCGCGAGCGTGCCGGCGCCCAAGGTCAGCAGTACGGCGGAAGCGCCGCTGAAGATGGCGTCAGCCTGGATGGCGCGACGCAGGAACGTGGATGGATCGATCATGGCAGTTCTCCTTTAGGTTAAGGTTGACGGTTGACGGTCAGCGCAGCGGGCGGCGGCGCCAGTTCTGCAGGAGACGTCGCAGGCGGATCGGGCAAAGCGTCCTGGCGGCTCGGGTCTCGACCGCCTGCACCTGCGCGAACACAAAGACGCCGGTGTTGTGCACCAACGGCACGGGCACCCGAAGCGAATACGCCAGCACCCGGGTTGCCAGATTGAGCAGCCACGGCATCATGCCGGCTGTCGAGAAGGCGCTGGGTCGGGAATGCGGGCTCATCGTCATCTCCTGTGATGGCGAAGATGACCGCTCTGGGAGGGGAATTCGATTACGTCGGAGGTAATGGAATGCGTGAAATTCGCATGCTAGGTTTTCCACCATGAACACACACACCGCCACCGCACGCGCCGAGAAAAGCCAGCCCGTCCATATCGGCGATCACCTGCGCGAATGGCGGCAGCGCCGCCATCTCAGCCAGCTCGATCTCGCCGGCGACGCCGAGATTTCCGCGCGTCATTTGAGCTTCGTGGAAACCGGCCGCGCAACGCCGTCGCGCGACATGGTGCTGAGGTTGGCCGAACGGCTGGAGGTTCCCTTGCGCGAACGCAATGTACTTTTGGTGGCGGCGGGATATGCGCCGGCGTTTCCGCAGCGCTCGCTCGACGATCCCGCGCTGAAATCGGCGCGGGCGGCGATCGATCTCGTTTTGAAAGCGCATGAGCCCAATCCGGCGCTGGCGTATGACCGGCACTGGAATCTGGTTTCGGCCAACCGCATGGTGATGCCGCTATTGGAAGGCGTGCCCGCGCGGCTGCTCGGGCAACCCTTCAACATTCTGCGTCTGGCCTTTCACCCGGAGGCGCTGGCGGCGCGCACCGTCAATCTCGCCGAATGGTGCAGCCATCTCCTGGAGCGGCTGCATCACCAGTGCGAGGCCACCGCCGACCCCGAACTGATCAAGCTTTATCATGAGCTGCTGAGCTTTATTTCCACCACGATGATCTTCGGCACGCCGGTCGATATCACGCTGTCGGAACTGGCGCTGGAGACGTTTTTTCCCGCCGACGACCTGACCGCCGAACGGATGCGAAGCATGGCGGCCAACCTGAAATGACGCATGATCTGCCAAAGTGTGAGCGGTTTGGCGACAAGATCATGCACTGGTTGGAGCGCGATCGGACGCAAAACCGGTATCCACTTTTGCTGATCGCGCTCCCTTGCCCGCGCTGCGGATGCTGATTATCTCTGGAACTTGCCCGATCAGGAGGTTCCGATGAGCACCCTAAAACCGCTTCACATCGACATCGTCTCCGATGTGGTGTGCCCATGGTGCTACATCGGCAAGCGCCGCATCGAGAACGCGCTGTCGTTGGTGCCGGATGTGCCGGTCGAGGTCAGCTGGCGGCCGTTCTTTCTCAATACCTGGGTGCCGCGCGAGGGCATCAGCCGCGACGAATACCTCACCGCGAAGTTCGGCTCGCCCGAGGCCTACAAGGGCATCGCCGGGCGCGTCGTCGCCGCGGCCAATGAAGAGGGCCTCACGTACCGGCCTGACCTGGTCAAGCGGCAACCCAACACGATCGACTGCCATCGCCTGATTCACTGGGCCGATGCCCACGGCAAATCCGCCGAGATGAAACAGCGGCTGATGGAATTGTATTTCCGCGATGGCGGCGATCTCACCGACCCCAATGTGCTGGTGCAGGCGGCCGTCGGTTGCGGGCTCGATGCCGACGACATCCGCGCGCGTCTTGCGACCGATGAAGACGTGGCGCTGATCTCGGCGCAGGCCAAGGACGCCTCCGATAAGGGCATCTCCGGCGTGCCGACGTTCGTGTTCGCGCAGAAATACGCGGTGTCCGGCGCCCAGCCGGCCGAGCAGCTCGCCCGCGCCATCCGGCAGGTGTCCGGCGAGATCAACGCGCGGGCCGCGGAGTAGGGGGCGCGTCACGCCGCGACTGCCGCCGTGATCTTCAGGAGCGGCCTCTTGGCCGCGTCTCGAACGATGAGCCACGGCACGCGTGACCATCATCCTTCGAGGCGCACAAGAGCTCGCACCTCCAGCGATAACGGCGAAGCCGTTACGCAGGGATCACGCCGAGTCGCTTTGCTCATGCCCCTGCAACCGACCGGCCCTTTCACGGCCTGAAGGCCCCTGATAGGGATACATAACCAGAAGAAATTTGGGGAAACGTCATGATCTATGAGTTGAGAACCTACACCGTAAAGCCCGGCACGCTCGGCGACATGGTGAAGGCGGCGAGCACTGTGTCGCGCGACATCCGCAAGGACGACTACGGCAAATTGGAAGGCTACTGGTCGACCGAGATCGGCCCCCTCAATCAGGTCATGCATCTGTGGAGCTACAGCGACCTCAACGAACGCACGAGATTGCGCGGAGAGCTCGCCAACAACCCGCGCTGGCGCAGCGAATATACGCCGCTGATCTATCCGCTGCTGATGCGCCAGGATGTCCGCCTGCTCAACGCGATCAAGCCGCCTGTGGTCCCGGCATCGACTGATAACATCTATGAGTTCCGCAACTATCGCGCCAAGACTGGCGGCGCCGTCAGGCAATGGCTCGATGCGTTCACCGCGGCGCTGCCGGCGCGCGAGAAATATTCCAAGATCGTCGGCCTCTGGCAGACCGAGACAGGCCAGCCGAACGAAGTCTGCCACATCTGGGCTTACCCCAGCCTGAACGCGCGCGCCGAAGCGCGTGCCAACGCCCTTAAAGATCCGGCATGGCAGGAATTCCTCGGCAAAGGCAGCCCGCTGCTCGAAGAGATGCACTCGACCATCATGCTGCCCGCACCGCACTCGCCGTTGAAGTGAATCTGAAGGGTGCCTATTTGCTGATCTGAGTTCAGGCAAAGCATCGACCGTCAAGCCTTACCTCGTCATTCCGGGATGCGCCACCGAACTCGGGTTTACCCAGTTCGGCAATATCGTTGTCCAAGTCGGCAACAGCCGACTTGGATGCGCAGGCCCGGAATCCATACTCCCGATGGCGGTTATGGATTCCGGACCAGCGCATTGCGCGCCCCGGGATGACGGAGTGTTCGAAGGCTACGCCCCCTTCAGATAATAATTCGCGCGTTTTCCGAGCGCGATCCTCCGCAGCACGCGGCGCATCGCCAGCGAAGCGCGCAGCGGTTTGATCGCGGTGGTGACGGTGCGATAGAAGGCGAGCTTCAGCGCGTCGCGCACCGGCTGGGTGCCCGGCGGCTGTTGCGGCAGGCCGATACTGCTTAGCATCGAATTGAAGAAATGCAGATCGTTGAGGCGGCGTACCTCGCGCGTCTTCCAGGTGATCGCCATTGAGATCGAATAGCTGTCGGCGGTGCGCACCCAGTGCGGCCATTGATACGGCACAAAGCAGCCGTCGCCGGCGAACAAATGAAACTCGGTGCCGCGGGACGCCGAGCACTCGTCGTATTTCAGGTTGCGGTGCTTGGTCATCGAGCGCTCGATCTCGTCGTCGGAGACGATGGCGCGGTCGCTATTGTCGAAGACGGTGAAGAATTTTTCGCCGTGGATATGCACGAAGAAATTGTCTTCGCTGTCGAGATGGAACGGCGTGGTCGAATTCGGAGACGACACGAACAAGAAACCTTCGACCTGCTCGAAGCCGGCGTCGAGCAGGCTGTTGTAGCCGCGCGCCCTCGCCACCGACAGCAGCGTGTCTTCCAGCAGCGCCCGATATTCCGGCGATTTTTCCACGCGCTTGAGCACCATCCATGCGCCCGCGGTCTCGATGCGCTTTACCACCTCGACCGGATCGAGATCGACGGACGGAATGGCGTCGGGATCCTGGCTGATCGCAACCTGGCCCGAATTGTATTCGATTCTGTCGCGAGGCAATTCGGAGGCCAGTTGCGCGATACGCGGCAGGCTCAGGAGCGAATGACCGGATAGCTTGTGCCGGATCGCGAACGGCTTTTGCGGAAAGATGCGCCGCAACGCTTCGTTCGCCGCCGTGATCACCGGCGCTATCTCGCCGACGGTATTCATGACGATTTGTCCTGGCGTTGACGGATGAAATGAACGGCGCGCCGCAAGGGCTCACGGACCCATCGGCGCAGCGTCATCGCGGCATGAACCAGCGTAACGACGGGATCATGGGGCCGCAGCGGAACCAGCACGTCGCCGATCGCAAGACGGTCGCGCCAGATCGGGTTGATCATCGGATGATCGGCGCTCGCGGTGGAATCGGCGATGGCAATCGCGGGATCGGCGCAGAGATGCCGCGTCAGATCCAGGGTCAGTTGCACCCCGGGCGAGAATTTTGCAAAGCGCTCATCGACGCCGAGCTTGAAATAGAAGGCCCGGTCCCGATGCCGGAGCAAAATCGCGGTCGCGACCGGCATCTCGCCGGCACGCAACGTCACGATCTCACATTGGCCGGTTTCCGCGAGCGCTTTCGCTGCGCGGCGGACGAAACCGGCATCGCCGTCGTGCTGCAGCAGCGCGGTACCGCGCTGGGCTTTCCAGCCGGAGGCTTCGAGGCGCAGGAAAGTCTCGAGGGCCGGTGCGACGTCTTCGGGCTTGCGCGCCACATCGAAACGGACGGCGCCGTGCTCGGCCAGCCGGTTGCGCTGGCGACGCAATTCCTTCAGTTTCTTGGCGCCCAAGGCATCACGCAACAGCTGGTCGGCATCGCGAGTCGCGTCCAGGCAGGCGCGAACGTGGGAATGCAGCAATCGTGGACGCATGCCGTCTTGCCGCAGGACTTCGGTGAACGCCTTCATGACGGCGCCATCTAGCGTGACGTCGCGCAGGATCAGCGCATGGGCGCCGGCTTCGCGCGCCGCTTGTATCAGCTTGAAAACGGCATCATTCGGCACATCGCAATCAATCAGCGGCGTGCACAGCGTGCCGTAGGGATCGGCGCCCACCAGCGCGGGCAGAGGAATTTTGTAGGCGCGCCACAGCGAAATCGCCGGCAGAAGGCCGATCAGTCCGGCCGGACCGTCGGGCGCCAGCGAGGGGGCGCTCCACGCGCTCAGCGCGGATACCTCGGTCCGACCCTGCGCCGAGGCATTCACCGCCAATTCCCAGTCGGGCAAATAATAACCGTTCGGCTCGGCGGCTCGCCCGGCGAGCGCGCGCCATCGGCCCGCGGGAACGGCCGTGAGCGGCGAGAACGTATCACCATCGGACCAAGCCGCCGTCTCCGGCCGCTCTCCGATGACATCCTTCACGGATGCGCGATGGACCACGGTTGAATTCGTAATCTCAGCCACGTCCCCGTTCCCCGTTCACGATGGGAAAAAGCAGAGGCGCACGCATGGTGCCCGCCGCTTCCACCGCGTTATCGGCAAGATGCTAGCGGAAAGATTGGAAAATACCGTTGGTGCGGAGATTGAATTCGAGCCGAGCTATTAACGGATCGTTTAGTTTTCAATTTATAAATCACGTTGGGATAGTTGCAGAAACACCTGTGCAGCAAGGGCTTTTGAGATCTCTAACTGTTAAATCCATTTAAGCTCGTTGGGGATCAGTCGTATCGACCTCTAGTCGGGGACGAAGATGTCAGCTCAAGCAGCACCATACAAGCATCACTTAAATGATCGCTTCATCCGCGACTTGAAACCCCGGTCTGGGCCGTACCTCGTGACACGAAGCAGAACGGTCCGGCCGTTCAACAGGCGAAACTTCCCAAGAAGTTTCACCTTTCTAACGTGGGCACATTTTCCAAGAAGAGTGAAACCCGAGCAAATGCGAGATTTTTCTTCTTACCTTCGAACTCTGGATGGTACAGGGGTCGGAGCAAAGGTGCTCCCGAAAGAGTTACCGACAGTAGGAGCGCTCGGTAGAGGCGCTGCGGGACCAGTGTTCCTCCACGTCGGGACTACGTTTGTCGAACCCACCGGAGCCACATACGAACCCACTGAAGGCTGCACGACTGACCCGTACCCAGCCGTTCCATTGGCTTGCGCCAGCGCAAACGTGCTTGTGAGAGTGAAGGCCGTTGCCAATGCGATTGTCGTAATTTTCATGGGGTGTCCTTTCCTGCTTATCGCTAGATAGGAGACAACCACATCGTCTGCTCGACCGTTCCACTAAAATCTTCTTTAGGCGCGAATCGGAAGCCAGTAGGCTGTTCACGCCTCGCAGAGCCTCGTTGCTTCAGCAATGGTCTTCCATCGCGTGTCATTCGCCTTAGGCGTTGTTCGATCGCGCTAGGTGTGGTCTTTCAGGAGGTTGTCCATCTGGTCCGCACCGAGGAAGCTGAGGGTCGCGAAGCTTCAGTGTTCCACGGAGGACCGGAGGAACATCCATCAGAATCCGCCTCTGACGCCCCAAGGTCGGGGCCAATGCGCAGTGTGACCGAGGGCGGCTTGAGCAAGGCTGCAGCTCCAATTGCTTACCGTTGACCACCGTTAAACGGATCGTCTATCGTTCCGGTCAAGCCCCGGATTCCGCCGAAGGAGGCGTTGGCTTAGGCGGCTTGGCCGCCTTCAAGCATCCTGGCCGTACTCACTTGCGCCGTCAGGAATTGGCTCTCGAAGGCCTCGGCCGGCATCGGCCGCCCGAAGAAATAACCCTGGCCCTGTTCGCATCCCATGCTCGCCAGCAGATCGGCGGTTGCCAGGTTTTCGATGCCCTCCGCGATCACAGACAGGCCCAGTTGCTTGGAAAGACCGATGGTCGAACCGACAATCGCCGCATCATCGGAATCGGCGAGCAGTTCGAGCACAAACGACCTGTCGATCTTCAGCCCATCGAGCGGGAATTTCTTGAGATAGGTCAGGCTGCCATAGCCGGTGCCGAAATCGTCGAACACGATGCGCGCGCCGAGTTTCTGGATTCTCCGGAACATGTCGAGCACCCTGGCCTCGTCCACCAGCAGGATGTCCTCGGTCACTTCAAGTTCGAGCAGGGAAGGCGTCAGGCCGGTGGTGTCGAGCATCGCCGCGACCGCGGCTGCAAGATCGCCCGATTGAAGTTGCGAAGGGGAAAGGTTGATGCCGACGCGGACCTTGTGTCCGGCGCGCTCCCACGCCCGTGCCTGTCGGCAGGCGGTCTGCAGCACCCAGGCCGCAATCCGATCCGAAACCGCTGAAGTATTGACGACCGGCATGAATTCCGCGGGCGAGACAAGGCCACGGACCGGATGGTGCCACCGAATAAGGGCTTCCGCGCCGATCAGGCCGCTATCCCTCAGACGGACCTGCGGCTGATAGAACAATTCAAATTCATTGCGCTCGACGGCGCGCACCAATTCGGCCTCGAGCGTCAGCCGGGATTCCATTTCCTCCCTGATCGTTTTCTCGAACAGGACGTGACCGCCCCGGCTTGTTGCCTTGGCGCGGCAAAACGCCAAATGGCTGTTGCTCAGCAGTTCGTCGGCCGTGCTTCCGCCCAACGGATAGGTGGCCGCGCCGATACTGACCTTGACGCGGTGCAGACGCGTTCCGGTCAAAAGCGGCGTCGTGAACGTGAGCGAGATGCGTTCGGAAAATCGCTCGACCGTCTCGGTCATGTTGGCGCAGGGGATCGCGATGGCGAATTCATCGCCACTCAATCGTGCGACGATCCCGGCGCCATCGAGCTCCGCGTTCAATCGCTTGGAGACAGCGCACAGCACCAGGTCGCCGCAGGCGTGGCCCAGCATGTCGTTGATTTGCTGGAAATTGTCGAGGCCGACCACCAGCAGTGCCACTTCGCCCGCCGTCTTTTCGGCGGTGGAGATCATCGTGGCCAGCTCCACGTGAAGCGTGTTGCGGTTGGCGAGGCCAGTCAGCGAATCGTATTCCGCCAGATATCTGATCCGTTCGGCTTCGCGTTTTCGCACCGATATGTCGCGCAGGATCGCGCCATATTGAAAGCCGTCGGTGCCCAACCAGCCGGACAAACAGACCTCTACCGGAAACACATCGCCGTTCTTGCGGAGGCCCTCGAATTCCAGGACCAGGCCGCCCGGCTGCTGTGAGCGGGCACGCGCTTCCTCGCAGGCTGAAATTGATTCAGGCGAGGCCTTGGTGTGGGCGGCGCAAATCCGGTCGAATGGCTGGCCGATCATTTCGGCAGGCTCGTAGCCGAAAATCGCAACTGCGCCCGGATTCCACACCGTGATCCGATGCTTGGAGTCGGTGCATACCAGGCCGTCGCCCAGCGACATCGCGATGCGCTGAAAGCGGCTCTCGGCGACACGGCCCAGCAATCCCCGGAAGTCGAGCTCATCCAGCGCGATAGCGGCCATGTAGACGGCGATCGCGGTGCAGAACAGCGAGGTATCGAGTATGAGGGGCAGCTTTGCCTGCAGCAGAACGGCGATGGCTTCAACGGCCGCGACCATGGCGACGAGTACGACGGCCCTCCGGCCGGCGCTTAGACGGCGCCAGGAGAGCATCATGACCAGCGAGATGATGCACAGCCCAACGAGGGTGACGATATCGGAGGTCCAGCTCAGCGTGCGGTTCTGCAGGATCGATTCGGCCGCCAGCGCCTGCAGCAACGGTCCGGAAACAACGCCGCCGTTTGGAATGCTGAAGCGATCGCCGAGCTCAAGGGCGGTGCCGCCGATGACGACCTTCTTGTCCCGGAGCTTGGCCAGCGTGGCATCATCGCCGCGCAGTACATCGATGTAGGACACTCTGGGGATCGACGCGGCACGGATACCGAAATCGATCAGGAACGGCTTGCGCTTCGCCGCGTGTTGCCCGGCCAATACGGCCCCCATCGAAGGCAGAAACTCGCCGTCGAGCTTCTCGCCAAACGGGTAGCGGCGGACAAGGCCATCCGGTTCGACGGCGACATTCACGACGGCGGTCCATGCGTGATCGCCGAATTGTTTCAGCGGACGATTGATATGGATCGCCGTTCCGTCGCTGCCCTTTGCCCCGGGCTGCTCGAAGGACGGCAAGACCACGGATCCACCGGCGTTCTCAAGCGCTTCAACAAATGCCTGGTCCGACGCCGGGTCGGACGGCGTGCTGAAATCGACGTCGAATACGATGTCGCGGACGTCTGCTGTTTGCAGCCGCCGCAGCAGGTCGGCGTGGAGGCGCCGTGGCCACGGCCAGATTCCGATTTTGTCGATGGATGGGGCATCGATCGCAATCACCACGACATCGCCGGTGGCCTGACGCGACATCCAGGCGAACCGCAAATCGGTCAGCGCATTGCGGAACGTGCCGTGCCAGCCGGACGACAGCACGATTGTCAGCGCAACCACCACAAAGATATGCGGCCGATAGTGTCTCAAGGTGTCCCCATCCTTACGCCCGCAACCGCCGGCGTGCAGCCGTGCCCGGTGCGCTAGTTCAAAGATTGCCCGGCCTATTTGGAATGGCCGTAAGCGTGGCCGTTGCCATTTCCGCCCGCATTCCCGTTCCCGTTGCCATTGGCATAACCATTTCCGTTGCCGTTGCCGTTGCCGTTGCCAGCTCCGGCGGCGGCAGCTACGGATCCCGTCACGCCCGCAATTGCTGCCGTCGCGGGGTTGCCAGTCGCGACATTGGCGCTGCTGCCATCATTCGAATTGCCGTTGGAGCCGTTTCCGGCGCCGGACGTCGTCCCGGAATCGCGCGAGGCCCAGACTGTATCCTTGTTGGCAGCGCTCGCCGCCGAGCCCGACGTCGAAATCGCGCCGTGGGCGAGGCCATGGGTGACTTCGCGGAAATTCAGCCTGACTTCACCGAGCGAAGCGGATATCCGTGTCACGCCATGCGCTGGATTGCCCGCATTCCGCTGTAACTGGCCGGATGGCTGCGAATTGACCGGAGACGCGGCGTGAGCGCTGTGTCCGAGCGCGCGGATCGATGGCCCGTTCGTTGCGTGGCGAGGTGCGGAAAATCCGGTCTTTGGCACCATGATGCGGTCGATCGACGATGCGCGAGGCTTGCCTTGTTCAATCGGACTGAATGCGCCAGATCCGCTCAGGGAAAGGCCGGGCTTGCCGTGCGCGAAAGCGGTCGCGGCTTGTCCCGGCATTACCTGTGCGATCTGACCCGACCGGAAGTCGGCCACCTCGACCTGGCCCCTGATCACGTCGACGCTGGTGCTGGCGGCATTGACGGAAACGCGAAACTGCGTGCCCTTGACGACCGCGGCGAGGTAGGGGGTCTCGACCTCGAAATGCTTGACGTTGCGCTTTTCCACCTCGAGCAGGATCGAGCCGGCCTGCTGCACGATCGTGGTCGACAGCCCGTCCTTCTTCTCGACCGGCAATCCGATCACTGAATTCGGCGCGACCAGAATGGTTTCCTCTCCGCGTACCAGGAGAACGCGCCCGTTGCGTCCGGTTCGGATGCTGTCGCCCGGTTTCAAGACTTCTTCCTGGCCAAGCGAAACCGGCTGGGCGCCCGTCGTCGTCATCCAGACTTCGCCCGAGGACTTGCTGACCGACCAGGTCCCAGCGAAGGCCAGCGCCATCGTCAGGATGCGCGCATACCCACTTGCTCTGATCATCGAAACCTCCGTTGGCCTGATCCGAAGGTCTATCGAAAATGTTTCAACATTGAATGAGTCGGATATCGGCCAGAACGCTGCGCGCCTTAACGATTCGTTGACCATAAAAATCTAAGAAAAATCATGCGGCTAACGGCTTTGAGGGCATTCATCGATCGTCCCCCGTGGAACTACGGATGCGCGGCACCGTCGACCGCGGTCGACCGGCATTGCCGTACCGCTCCCGGCGCTTTCGCCAGTATCATGCTGCTGATCTCGGCGATGGTCGCGCCGATCCCGGCAACTGCGCAACACGCAAGCCAGCCGGGTTTTGATCCGCGACAGACAGAAAAACGTTTCGACGCCTTGCAAGCGGAGCAGACGCCGGTATCGCGGTCCGCCTTGCGGATGCCGCAGCTGTCGCGGCAGGAAGCGCGTGGGGATTCCAGACCGCTATTTGAACTGCGCCAGGTGTCGCTGAGCGGTGCCCACGCCATTCCAAAGGATCAACTTGTAACGGGGTATCAACCCTATCTCGGCAAAAAAGTCTCGCAGGCCGACCTGGCCGCCATCGCGGCCGCCATCAGCGATCTCTATCGCGCGGCCGGCTTTCACTTGAGCCGTGCGATCGTTCCCCCGCAGGATATCAAGCATGGCCAGATCCGCGTTCAGGTGATTGAGGGCAGCATCACGGAAGTCGCGCTGAGAGGCGAGGGCGCCTTCTCGATCCCATTATCGCGGAACGGCCGTCGCGACTGGCGACTCTGGAGCGGCAATTGCTGTTGATCAACGGCCGGCCGGGGGTGCGTATCGCCGATACCGCGCTCGAAGAAATCGGCGCCGCGACGGGTCGCTTCCGCCTCGTCGTCGATCTCAAGACCTGGCATGTCTACACCTCGTTCGGGGTGGACAATCTGGGCTCATCGGCGGTCGGCCCCTGGCAGAGCTATGCTAGCGGCGCATTCAGTTCCTATCTGCTGCCCGGCGACACGCTGGCGCTCAATCTGTCGACCATACCGACCGATCCGCGAGAACTGGCCTTTGGCCGGCTCTCCTATGACGTGCCGGTCGGGACCGACGGGATGCGGATCGGCGCGTCTGCACTCTACAGCGAGGTTCGGCCCGGCGACGTCAGGCACCTGTACAACGACATCACCACGACCGAGGCCTTCGAGATCCACGGCAGCATCGTTCCGCTGCAATCGCAGAACGCGACGCTGACGCTGACCTCGGCCGCGAACTTCAGCAACGTCAGTGAGCGCGATGTGTTCGGCCCATCCTACAATGATCACATCCGGACCGTGAGCCTGACCTCCGATTACAGGCTGCAGGACAATTTCGGTGGCAACAACTATGTCACGCTGATGTGGCGTCAGGGGCTCGATATCTTCGGCGCTTCGCAGCAGGGCGACGATTTTCTGTCGCGCGACGGAGCTTCGCCTAAATTCGCGGTGATGGATTTCTGGTTTACGCGTTATCAAACGCTGTCCGATGCGTGGTCGGTCAAGATGTCGGCGGCCGGGCAAATCGCGTCGGGCCCGCTTTTCACCTCGCAGCAATTCTATCTGGGCGGCGCGGCCTTCGGGCGAGGCTATGGCAGCGCCGAGATCAGCGGCGACAATGGCGTCGCGGGCTCGCTTGAACTGCGTTTCAACCAGACGCTGAATTTCCAGTACCTGACCGGGTTTCAGCTTTACGGATTTGCCGACGCCGGCGTGGCCTGGAATGACGGCTACAGCTACACCGACGGTCTTTCGCTCACCTCCGTCGGTGCCGGCGTGCGGTTGTTTCTTGGTGGCGACTTGCGGGCCGACCTCGGCGTGGCCGTGCCGTTGGGATACCGCGCACCTGACAATTCAAGCCGCAGCGCCAGGCTTTTGTTTTCGCTCTCGAACTCCTTCAAGCTCTGTCCGGAAAGAACACCGGCGCGCTGCCTTTAGAGCGTGCAAATTACGCGGCCCGCGGGCCGGCGAAATCAATCCCATTCATATGGAGCAGGCCAGCAACGCGCGGGCGTTGCGGATGTCGCGCGTGGTCTCGCCCCCCTCGATCGCGGCCAGGATCGGATGCAGCAGCGCGCTGGGATCATGATCCGATCCGATTTCGCGCCACAACCGGGCGAGGTCGACGGCGGCGCGCAATTCGAGCAGGCGCGCCTCCTGGCCGCGGGCGATCTCGATGGCTTTTTTGAAACAGGCTTCCGCGCGCGGCCAATCCGGTTCTCTCCGCTTGAGCGCGACGTGTCCACTCAGCCGATGCAAATCGGCAAGCCAGTAACGCTCGCCGGATTGCTCGACAAAGGCGAAACCGTCTTGCAGCACGGCTTCGGCGCCGTCGAGGTCTCCCGCCATCAGCAGCGACTCGGCGAGATTGCATTTGATGATGGAGTTTCCGGCATTTCCGCCCGATTTGCGTAACGCTTCGAGCGTCGCACGAAGGGCCGCGACGTTTTCCGCAGCGGGTTCACGCATGGCGCGGGCGTAGGCGTGGTGGTAGCTGGCTAGCAGGCGAATTTGTTCCACCTTTTTTTCGGCGCAATAAGCGGCAAGCTCGGCGCTCTCGCGCTCCAGGCCGTCAAGATCTCCCAGCACCAGCTTGGGCCAGGTTTGGGAGGAAAATCTCGCAGACGCCACCGTCGTGGCGTGGTCGTGACCTAGCAGTTCATCTCGCACCTGTTCGCTTAAGCGCGCCGCGCTGTCGAGAAGGCCAAGCGACAATCGCACCAACACTTCGAAGGAGAGGGTGGCGATGCCTTGATCCCACCCGAACCGATAGCCGACCGCGCGCTGGCGGCGCGGATCGCGACATTGGTTACCCTTTTGCAGACTCTGCAACGCCTCGCGGTTCTGTCCGGCATAAAACTGAAGCGTCCCGAGCTGACGATAGCCGACGACCCGGTAGGTCGGATCGTCCTGGCGCTCCGCGACCTCGATGATCTGGTGAGCGAAATCGAGCGCTTGCTTCAACCGTGCGGTGAGGGTCGAGGCGGAGCACAGGCCGTACAGAACCGAGACGCGCTGCAGATCCGTGCCGATGCCTCGGTCCAGCAGCGGCTTCGCCGCCGCCAGGGCCGCGAATGTTTCCGGCGCGGAAATGCTCTTCAAGGGCACCATGGCGTTGGCGCGGGCGACCAGAAGCCCAAGTTCGAGAGCGTCGCGGCCCGGCCCTTCGGCGACGCGCGGGATCAGCGCGATGCCTGCGCTGGCATGATGTTCGGCCTCCGCCGGCGCCGACTGCGAGAGCGCCAGTTCAGCGGCCGACAGCCAGTGCGGCACGGCCTGTTCGGCGAGGCCAGCCTCGGTGAAATGATGGGCGATCAGGGCAGCCGGATGTTGCTCCTCGGCGAAACGTTCCTTCAGAGCCTGCGCGATATCGGCGTGGATGCGCTGACGCCGGCCGCGCAACATCGAAATGTAGGCGGTGTCCTGCACGAGCGCATGCTTGAACATGTAGGTGGCCTCGGGTGGCGCCCCGCGGCCAAAGATCAGCTCGGCCTCCATCAGCTGCTGCAGGGCATCCTGCAACGCCTCGCCCCCGATCGGCGATACCGCTTCCAATAAACGGTAGGAGAACTCCCGCCCAATCGCCGAGCCGACCTGCGCGATCTCTTTGATGGGCGACAGCCGATCGAGCCGCGCCGTCAGCGAATCGTGCAAGGTCGAGGGGATCGCCAACGGCGTTAGCGAAGAAGCGAGCACGTAGGCGCCGTTTTCTTCGCGCAACAGACCGGATTCGAGCACGCTCTTGGTCAGTTCTTCCACGAACAGCGGCACCCCGTCGGTCTTTGAGATGATCTGATCGAGCACCTCCGTGGGCAGCGCTTTATGTGACATGATGCGATCGATCATGGTCACCGCCTGGCTTCGCTCGAAGCGGTTGAGCGTGAGGGTGGTGACATGCGGGCGGCTGACCCGGGGCGCGGTGAATTCCGGCCGGGCCGTCACCACATAGAGCACCGCCAGATGCTGCACTTTTTCGACGATCCGGCCGAGCAGTTCGAGCGATGTCGGATCAATCCAATGCGCGTCTTCAATCAGCATCAGCAGCGGCGCGGTGTTCGCAAATCCGACCACCAGCGCGATCATCGCGGCAATGGTCCGCTCCTTTACCTCGCTCGGGGCCATGTCGAGCGCCGGATAGCGCCCTTCGGTCGGGATCGCCAGCAGCGACGCCAGATAGGGCACGATCTCGGTGCTTTCGCAGCCGGCGCGCGCGATCATCGTCTCCAATTTGTCGAGCCGAGCGGCGGCCGGCTCGCCGCCGACAAAACCTGCGCCCCGCCAGATCTGGCCGATCACCGGATAAAACGCGTCGTTGACGTGATGCGGCGAACATTGATAGCGGAAGGTAAGACGCCGTTCGTCGCCGATGCGTTCGCGCAGCGCCGCCAGGATGCGCGATTTGCCGATACCGGCCTCTCCCGACAACAACACGACCTGACCCTCGCCGTTGGCCGCGCGGCGCCAGCGGTTGACCAGCAGCGCGACCTCTTGCTCGCGGCCGACAAACGGCGTCATGGCCTCCGAACGCGACGCCTCGAAGCGCATCACGTTCTCGATTTCGCGGATTGCCGACCAGGCGAGAACCGGAGCCTTGAAGCCCTTGAGTTCGAGCGCTCCGAGCGCCTTCAATTCGAAGGTCCTGCCGAGCAATCTTCGCGTCGATTCGGAAACCACGACGGTGCCGGGCTCGGCCAGGCTCTGCAGACGCGAGGCGAGATTTGGCGTATCCCCGACGACGCCGCGCTCGCGCGCCTCGCCCTCGCCAATGAGCTCGCCCACCACGACGAGGCCGGTTGAAATACCGATCCGCACCTCAAGCGCGACGCCGCGCTCGCGCCGAAGTCTCGCCACGCCTTCGATCAGCGCGATGCTTGCGCGTGTCGCGCGTTCGGCATCATCCTCATGGGCCCGGGGATAGCCGAAATAGACGCTCGCGCCGTCTCCCGTCCACTTGGCGACATGGCCGTCGAAGCGCGCGACAGACGTTGCGACCACGCGCTGAAACGCACGCAGCAGGTCGCCCATGTCTTCCGGATCGAGTTGCGTGGTCAACGCCGTTGAATCGACGAGATCGCAGAACATCATGGTCAATTGGCGTCGGTCGGCCGCATCCTGCCGTTTCGGCGGTTCCGGCGCCTTTATCGCGGCGTCGCCGGCAAGCTCGCGGATCGCGCGTAGTATCTTCAGCCGGTGCCCGAGCGAGACGCCGAGGTCCTTGAGATGCTGCTCGGTCAACTCCGTCAGTACATCAGTGTCGATCTCGCTCTCGCGAAAGACCGCTCCGTATTGACCTAAGCCCAGCCCGCTTAGCCAAGTCCCGACATCCATCTACACGCGACCCCCGGTTGGCGCAGGGGTATGGGCCAGACCGAACCCGGTGTCCAGAACCGGCTGTAACGATACCCTCCCATTTCGTGGGTTTTTCGTCCGGGCCGATTCCCGGCGGAGCGCCGACAGCATATTTCGTGCCTGTCAAATCGGCTCGTAGCTCTCGGACGCGCAGTTGTCGTCGGCCTCCGCGCGCCGCCTGTCGTCGATGACGCCGCCGTTGATCGAGATGCGGTAGGTCTCGGTGCCCAGCGGCTGGCCCATGACGGAGGTAAGCTCAGCCCGGACGCATGCGGTCCAGCCCGGGCCTTGCGGCTCATGGTGCGGCGGTGAGACTTGCACCGAGCGCGGGTATGAGGTCGTGGTGAAAACCGAATCCAGCTTTTCGCGGACCAATCGCTTGACATCGGGTTGCGGTTCGGGCGGCAGCGGATCGCTGGCTTTGGCGCGCATGAATTCCGGCACCGGCGAGCGGCTGTCGGCGAAACCGCAACCCACGAGCGTCAGCGCCGTGCCCGCCATCAACACCGCATAGACAATTTGCCGCCGCATCCATCGAGATTACTCCGCGTCTGCCGGGATTGCGCGCGGGCGCGACGCATTTTGCAGGCCTTGGCGATCAACAATTGCTGAAAACCGCTTGCGAAACGGCTATCGTCGTTTGGACAAGGAATCTCGAGGAGACCACCGGCGATGAAAATCTTCACGATTGCGGCTGTCACGCTGGCGCTGATGGCGATGCCGGCGCAGGCTCAGATGAATGCCAAGCGCCGAACCGAAGGAACAGAAAATTGACGAGGCGGCCTACAAGGCCGCGCTCGAAAGAATCCCGGATTCCAAGGAAAAATATGATCCGTGGGGCATCGCGCGGCCTGCGGAATCGACAAAAAAGCCAAAATAACCGCCGCTGCCCCCCGGGAATTGCAGCCTGCGACAAATTGAACGTTGAATTGGGTCGGTTTCTTGCCGCGCATGGACGCTGCGTTTGAACCGCCTTCCGAATTTGGCGACTAATCTTGCAGCTGTATTGCCGGAGGTCGCCTCATGCCGCGTTATTCGCTGTTCAACGGGATCGTCGCAGGCTCGCTTCTGCTGGGAACACATGTCTTGGGAACGCATGCGGCGCTTGCGGAGAACCGGCTCGCGCTGGTGATCGGCCAATCGGCCTATCGTTCTGTCGTGCCGCTGCCCAATCCGGCGAACGACGCCAAGGCGATGTCAAAATTGCTTGGCGATGCCGGGTTCGACGTGACGAGTGCGGCCGATTTGTCGCAGAACGATATGCGCGAACAGGTCGGCGAGTTCGCGGCCAAGGTCGGGGCGAAAGGCCCCGACACCGTTGCACTGGTGTTCTACGCCGGCCATGGCCTGCAGATCGACGGCGAGAATTATCTGGTGCCCGTGGACGTCGACCCGAAGCGGGAAGCCGACGTCCCGCTGCAGGCGGTTCGTCTCAACGACGTTCTGAACACGCTGACATCGGTGCCGAGCAGGACGCGCATCCTGTTGCTGGATGCCTGCCGCAACAATCCGTTCCCCGCGATCAACAAGAGCGCCGGCCATGGGCTCGCGATCGTCGACGCCAAGACTGGATCTCCCGGTACCTTCATGTCGTTTTCGACATCGCCGGGGGCGGAAGCCGAGGACGGCAGTGGCGCCGACAGTCCCTACACCGTGGCGCTGCTGGCAGCGGCCAAGGAGCCGGGGATTTCGATCGAGGACACTTTCAAGCGCGTCCGGGTTTCCGTCAACAAGGCGACCGAGGGCCGGCAGACTCCGTGGGATAGTTCCTCACTGACCGACGATTTCAGGTTCTTCCCGGGCGCAGCCGGGGCGGCCGCGAAGCCTGTTGACAAGAAGCGCACCGTCGAGGAATGGCGCAGGGATTTGCAGGGCAAGCCGGTCGAGGCCGCCAATGAATTGATCGTGGCCGATGGCACCGAGGAAGCCTATGAGGCGTTCGTCGGGCTGTTCGCGCAACCGCCATTCGGCCCGCAGGCGCGTGAATGGCTGGATCGCCATCGCCGAATGGTGGCGTGGAACAATGCCGTGATCGTCAATAGCGCCACGGCGTATCGCGCATTTTTGCTGCAATACCCCGACAGCGATCTCACGGCGACTGCGCGTAAACTCGAAGATCGACTGCGCAACCGCCCCAACACGCTGGCGAGCGTCGCTGCCGTTGTCGGTGGTGCACCGAATTCGTCGCCAGCGCCAGCCTCGCCGGGCGGAATCGCCGCGCCGACCAACGTATCGCTCGCCGCGCCGACATGCCCCTGTGGCGCGCCACCGTTGCCATTGAAGAAAGTCGATCTGCCACCCAAGAAGCGCGCCGATCCGGAGCCGCCGAAGCGCGCCAGCGCGCCGCCGCCGCGCCGCGTGCGTGAAGTCGATGACGATGTGGTCGTCTATCGCCGTCCACCGCCACGCGACTATTACGAACCGGCGCCCGGACCCCGCATTGGCATCGGCATCGGTATCGGCGGTTTCGGAGGAGGCGGTTACGGCGGAGGCGGCGGCCAAATGGGCCGATCGCGGGGCGGATACTGATCGCTGAACTGGAGCGCAATCCGGAAAAGCATGCCCTCGGGTTTGACCCGGGGATGGGCAGCGGTTCTTCGAAGAGATCGTGCTCGGAAGGAGATCTAGAGCATGATCCGGAAAAGTGGGTACCGGTTTTCCGAAAGGATCATGCTCAAACAAAAAGATAGAGCGGGATGACGATTCGAAGATAAGTCATCCCGCTCTAGTCGAAGACGACGCCGATGAGCTTGTCGTGGCTCCAGACCGCGTGGCAATGGCGCTTGAAGTGATCCACCTCTATCAGGAGGGTGAAGGCCTCTGGCAGGCCGATCGGACTAGCGACATCGAGCCGTGCGCCATTTGGCGAGATGTTTCGGACCATGCAGTCGACGGAGCCGCCGCCGTCAAAGGCGAGCACGCCGTGTTTGAGCACTCTGTGCCTGGGCGCTTCCCGTTTCTCATCCATCGCTGCTGAACCGAATACCGTCGATCATTCTAGGTTCAAAATAGCTCAGCGGAATTACAGGCAATTGAATAGAATATCCCGGCTATTTCGGTTCCGGTTCAGGTTTCGTTGACGATAATGTATGTGAAGGCTCCAGGGGCACCAACCGATCCCTCGCTGTCACAGCATCGCAAAGGCGCTACTGACCATCGCCACCGGCTTGTTGTCGGCGGCGCTGGACAAGGTGACGCGGCCAAAGCTCATGGTGCGGCCGAGCCGAACCACGCGCGCCTCCGCCAGTACGTCCGAGGACATGACCGCGCGCATGAAATGCGTGGTTTGATCGACGGTTGTCATGGGCCGGTAGCCACGGATGGCGGCCTGGATCGCGATCACCATCGCGGTGTCGGCAAGCGCCATCAGCGCCTGGCCGCAGACGATGCCGCCATGCCGGCACAGCCGTTCGGAGAAGGCCATGCGCAGCACCGCGCCCGGCTGCCAGTCGGCCGCGGCGCCGGGCGGCGGGTCGCATTCAATGGCGGCGACCGACAGGCCGAGGTCCCGCACCCATGGCGCAAACACCTCGCCAAGGACGCGCCTGGCTTCCGCGATATCGAATCCCTCTGCTCGTTGTTTCCCTTGCATCAGCGGTGACTCCCAGCCCGAAATGAGCGCCAATCATCATTGTAGAATGCCTTGGTGGAAAGCGACATGCCATCCGCGCGGCTTGAAAACGCCCGACTTGCGATCCTATGATCGGGGCCGCAGGTCGCCGACCATGTCTGGGCGATTGGCTCTGAATCTGGGCTTGATCGCGACCGGTCTTGCCCTAGATGGCTGCACCAAATGCGGTCCGATCTGGGACGTTTGGATGCGACCGTCGAGATCCTCCAACCCGGACCATTTTTAGGCATGATCCGGCGAGGGATCTGGGGCACGCCTGTGGGCACGCTTGATGTCGCAGTCGGCTTGATGATGAGGCCGGCTTGGCGTCGAAGTCCGCGCGGTGATATACTGCCCAGGAAAAATGCACGGAGCGTTCCCATGAGAGTTTTCCGCATAGCGGCCGCAATCGCGTTGCTGACAGGGCCGGCCTACGCGCAAATGTCGACTCCCAACATCAACTTGCTATCGGATTTGCCGTCCAAGACACCGGAGGAAAAAGAGCAGGAGGCCGCCCAACAAAAGGCCTACAAGGAATCGCTCAAGAAAATACCGGATGCCAAGGCCTCTTCCGATCCATGGGGCAATGTGCGTAGCACGGAAACGCCCAAGGCCTCGGCTCCCGCGAAACCGCGGACTAAAACCGGCAGCACCGCGAACTAGTACCCGGAATCAGAGCTGAGTGATACGGCGGCCTTTGAAACGGCGTTGACGGACCTTTTTCTTGGTCCAGACGAAGGGCTCGGCTTTGTCGTTGTACGCGTTGACGTAGGCATCGATGTGTTGCTGAAGCTGTCTGAGGCTTGTGAATGAGTGCCGCTAAGCGACTGCCCCTGCAAGATCGAAAACCATACCTCGACCTGATTGAGCCAGGACGCACTTGTCGGCGTGAAATGAAATTGCACGTTGGGGTGGGCCTTGAGCCAATGTTCGTTTTTCTTGTGGGTGTTGA